>Ga0209589_1007640_pt1 | contig 17263 bp, 3 predicted proteins | sample CowpeawhiteBW_FD_187525 | JGI IMG/M metagenome (GOLD analysis project Ga0209589, IMG submission 187525) | Root nodule microbial communities of legume samples collected from California USA - Cow pea white BW (SPAdes) (version 2) | ecosystem: Host-associated > Plants > Roots > Nodule | place: USA...
TATAAATATAATTTGTTATATATATATATATATATATATATATATATATTGCCCTGTCATTGTCTTACACTTTTTTAATTTAGATGTATTCTGTGTTCGTGTTTGTGTGGTATCCTTATCTGTTTCCATGTCTGAGTGTGGTGTCCAGGTTGGTGCTGGTGTCTCTGTTGGAGGTGATTATTGTGAATGAATTTACAAAGAAGGTTTCTTGTGTCGCGACGTAATGGCTGTCATGAATATTGCGTTTTCTCATTTAAGTAAATGAGTGATTCTAGTCTGAGTGTGTATAAATTTATTGGTTCAATTAGGGTTTAATGGTCGTATCCATGTCATGGCATCCTTTATATTCACTCTTATGTGTGGGAATGTCAGGTGCATTTTATGAATGGTTCTTCTGCATACGAGGATGTTCTAATGCCTTAGACTTTCCTTGTTAAGAAGGGCTTATGCGTTTTTCTTTTTAGATAGACATATAACCATTAAGAAAATGTGGGTGCATACTTTTAAACCATTGCAACAAGGTCTGACTTACTTGGATTTGACATTTGATATAGAATTACATTATATAACATCACCTTCTGTGCATGATTGGTTTTTATTTTGATTCAAATAACTAGTATGAGACCCGTACGGGTAGAGATGACAAATAAACTTGTTCTCGTGGGTATTGTCTGAATCCGTCTCTGTTTTGACGAGAAATCCCCGTATTGACTGGGTATGGATATGAGTATGGGAAATCTCCGACTTTTTCAAAATTGGGTATGGAAATGGGTACGGGATGTATATATCCCCGCCATATACCCGTCCCCGCCATATCTTTGTCCATGTTTAAATTATTAAAATATTCACAATTAATTAAGTAATTATATATATATATATATATATATATATATATATATATATATATATTATTTCTTCTAATTAGTTGCTTTGTCATGAAATTCATTTGCATCTCCGATATATCTTTCATCTTATCATAACATTTATGTAATTATGTTAAAATGATGTATGTCAATTAAAAAATTGTTATGCCTCACATTTGAATATTTTTATAATTTTTTAATATTTTTCTTTATTATATATTTTCCTTTCAATGAGAATATGTTTAATACTCTCAAATTAATGTAATATAAAAAAAATTATTTACTTATTATTATTATTATTATTGATTTTTGTTTAAGTTGAAGAACACTTTTGTTTCGTTAAAATAATTTTCGTTATTTTTCAACCATTGAGTATGTATGTTGATATTTGAAAATTTTCTTAGATCTTTAAGGTATTTTTCATCTTATTATACCCTTGATTATACATTTGATTTTCTTTGTGCGATTTCTTTCAATAGTCTCTCAAATTATTTATTTCTTAGACACACATTTGTAAACTTTTAACATTTTTTTATTGTTTATTTTCATCATGTAAAATAATATTTTGATATATTCTATATAATTATTTTTTATTTTCTAACTCATTATCAATCATATTGTAATTTTGTCACATTAATTATATAAATAACTTTTATTTACTATAATATAAAAATTTAATGTAATTGCCATGAATATTTTTTTTCACTATCTAACATATATTGGACTTCAAAAGATACAAAATCTAAGTTAAAATTTTATTATTATGTTTATTATTTGTTCTTTGTGTCATTTTGATGAGTGATGTAGTATAACTTGTAGGTTAAATTATGTCTTTGGTCTCCACTTTCGTAGCAAAATATCAATTTGGTCCCTTTATTTTTTTTATCTCAATTTGGTCCCTATTTTGAAAAGTTTGATGAAATCAAGTTTTTCGGTTAGTGGTGTTGTAACAACGTCAAATGGGGTGTCACGTGTCAATTTCTGGATTTTTTGAATTTTTTTCTTTTGATTTTTTTTTAATTTCTAAAAAAATTAAAAAATTTGTCACGTGTCAAGCTGACATTGTGCCACATGGTAGTAACAATGCCACATGTCATTATTATGCCAGGTGTCATTTTCTCATTCTCAATTTGGTCTCTGTATTTTAATTTTTGTCTCAATTTAGTCCAAATTTTTGTAAAAATTGGGCAATTTCGTCCCCCTCCAAATTAAAAAAAAAATAACTTTTGTATAAATATTATACAAATATTTTTATTAAATTTGATGTTTTTATTCAAGTTGATATTTTTATTATATATTTTCAACAAAACTAAGTTTATTTAAATTTGTTTCACATTCAATATTACTTAAAATATTTTTCAAATTTTTAATTTATTTGTTTTTTATTGTTACATAAACTAGTTAATTTTTTTAAATTTATATAATTGTTATTTTTACACCAACTAAAACATTTGTATAGAAATTATTGAATTTTACACATTTTAAAAATATGCAATTATTTAAAATATAAATTCAAATAAAAAACAATATTAAAGTATGATGTAATAAAATATCAATACAATTTATGATTTTTTTTTTGTTATTAGCATTATTTTCTATTAAAAAAATTTTAAATAAAGTTTAATGTAAAATATAAATTAAAATAAACTTAATCTTGTTAAAAATATTTAGTTGAAATATTAATTTTGATAGAAATATTTGTGTACATTTATATATAAATTAAATTTGGTTTTAATTTAGAGAGGACAAAATTGTACAATTTTTACAAAAATTAAAATACTGGGACCAGATTGAGAATAAGGAAATGAAATGACACCTGATATAATAGTGACACGTGGCACGATGTCAGCTTGACACGTGGCAAATTTTTAATTTTTTTTAAAAAAATTAAAAAATAAATAAATAAATTAAAAAAAAAATACAAAAAATCCATAAACTAATATGTGGCACTCCATTTAACACCGTTATTACACCACTACCGGAAAGGACTTGATTGCATCAAACTTTCCAACATAGGGACCAAATTGAGATAAAAAAATAAAATAAAAGGACCAAATTGATATTTTGCTACGAAAATGAGAACCAAATGTATAATTTAACCTAACTTTTATTAGTGTATAAAAAAGAGATTCATTAGAATTTAAAAAATTGAAGTAAAAAAATATTTAAAATATATTTTAATTTGAATATTTGTTTTCCTTTTATATATTTTTTTAATTTTATCAACTAAGTTTCATTAATGTTTGTAGTTTGCAAATTTAATAAATGATTTGGTTCTCATGAAATTTTATTTGGTATTCTAATATAAAATGTAAACAATTATAATTTATTTCAAAGTATTTGATATGAAAGAAACAATCATCCTCATAATACTGAATATTTGATAATATTATGTTTCCTTTATCGTAATTTTTTTTCTTTTATAAAAATTAATATTGAAGTAATTAGAAAACGGGTACGGGTATGGGTACGAGATTATACCCATTACCCGGTGGGGATGGGGATGGCAAAAAAGTTTGATACCCGTTGGGTTTGGGTATGGTAATGGGGATGAATTTTTTTTATGGGGATTGGTATGGGATAGTAAAATCCGTCCCCGCCCCGCCCCGTTGTCATCCGTACGTACGGGTCATTTTTTTGTTATTGTTTTTTCTTATTTGATTAATTGTTTTTAATAATTATTGTTATATTTAAATAAATTATTTGTTTATTTAATTAATATAATTATTGTTATATTAATAATAATAATAATAATAATAAATTATACTAATAATAATATTAATAATAATGATAAGATTAAAAAATAATAATCAAATATGAATTTATTTGTTTTAAATCATAAAACTCACTAATTGATTAATAATGTGTAGTAAAACAATAACGTTACATTGTTAAAATTTACAATTGTAGTTTTAAGTTATATATTATATTAAAATAAAATATACATGTAAAGTCGTTTTTAAAATAAAATGTAGATAGATTGTGTAATATATGGTCTCATAGTATAACATGACATTTGTTAAAATTTTTAAATAAAAACATGTAGAAACAATACATGTTTATTATATTAGAATTAAATATGTATGTATTGTTGTTAAAGTAAAATATAGACATATTGTGTAATATGGTCCCGTACAGGATAGATACATCATAATATTGACATTAAGAAAGTAGTTGCCAAATACAAAATTTAAGTTAAAAGTTTAACTCTCATCTCAATTCAGAGTAGCGACTTATAAAAATAGGTAAAGTAATAATAATAATAATAATAATAATAATAATAATAATAATAATAATATCAATGTTAATCCTAATAGTAATAATAATAATAATGTTAATGTCAATGTTAATGCTAATAATAATAATAATAATACTAACATTATTACTACCAATAATAATAATGTTACTAATACTACTACTAATATTAATTTAAATAATATATGATCATTTAGAAAATATGCACGTAATCAAAATGTATATGTATGGGCCATTAATTAAAATTGATTTTAAAATTTTCAAATCAAAACACATGTAGATAAAACACATGTATATTATATTAAAATGAAATGTATATGTATGAGTCATTATTTAAGTAAGATGTATGCATATTATGTATTATGGTTCTGTACAAAATAAATACAACATGAAATTGATGTTAAATTTTTTAAATAAAAACACAATGTATATTATATTAAAATGCGTATGGATGGATCGTTATTAAAGTAAAATGTAGGCATACTATGTAACAAGGTCTCTACAAAATAAATACAACATGAAATGGATGTTAAAATTTTTAAATAGAAACACATATATATTACAATAAAATGAAATGGATATGTACCAGTCGTTGTTAAAGTAAGATGTAGGTGTATTGTGTAATTTGGTCCCGTATAAAATAAATATAACATGAAATTGATGTTAAAATTTTTAAATAAAAACACATGTATGTTATATTAAGATGAAATGAAACACACGTATGTTATATTGTTATAATTCAAATTTTATAACAATAGTTCACAATACTGTAAAGCTCTAACATTCAATTCCATTCCAAAATGAGAATTTGGTTTCCTAGTTTATTAATGCAAAATTGACACTACAATCACTAATTATTCATGCATATGTACATTTTTGGGTTAAATTAAAAATTTGACATAATAATTTATAAGTGATATGTATTAAAAATTCATTTATTTTTGTGTTAAAAAAATTTGACAGAATAATTATGAACTTGTATATTTGTTTTGGTTCAAGTAAATCATTTTCTTTTATTTTTGAATTAAAAAAATTAATATTCGTTTTTTTTTATTTTGGAAATTAGAATATACATTAACAATTAACAATAATAAAATAAATAAAATTAAAATTAAACATAGATCAAACAAATAAACCACCTAAGATTCAAGTGAAAATTTAATGCTAACATGTATCTATTCATATTTAAATGAAACAATAAAGTTTGGTCCACCTCACTCTTACATGGATGTAATAGGTTGTTTTAAGTCAATAAAAAAATATAATTTTGAATTTTAAAGCATAAAAAATATATTTTGAACAACAATAAAATTTGATACCTTGGTCCCCGGCTGCAAATTCTGATGTAGAAAAGAATTTGGCTTATTTATGCTCAACATGATGAAAACGATTTCAGAAACATTCGTGTGTGCAGATAAGACTACATTCATTATTTTGAACTGTAACCAGTTGTCATTTGGCACCAGTGAAGAACAAAGCTCCGGAAGTGTTTCCAAATGACAGTTTCCACCGTTTTGCCAATCTCCGCCTCTAAAACATATCACACCAATTCATTGAAATCCTTACAAATATTTTATATTCAGAATATCCATTGCAGTCATAGAATCGTCAAACAAACCTGAAGTGCACTGGGGCTAAAGTACGAAAGAAAATCTAGGTCTTGCTAGGATTTACTCTATCTTGTATCCACTTCATTACTGTCTGGATGGACTGTTTGTATGCATCTTCTACCTACATTTCCACCTTAACTTCCATGCCTTTTTGAAAATAGCAACCCCTGAACCAAAAAAGAAATCTTTCAATCAAAATCAACCCTTTTGCTTGGCCAAAAATTACAGATAAATCGCATGTGTTTTGAATCTTTGAAACTGGAGTAATACAAAAAATATAGAAAGGATTGAAATGAAATACCCTCTTATTGTTTTCTCATAATTCCACCAGAGCCCTGTGTTAAGAACAACGATATCTGCATCTATCCACTTTTCACAGAGTTCCAATCCATTGTATCAACTTTGAGAGTTGTTCTAATATTTTCAGGAGCTCCTTAAGGGGGCCTGCTCTGCAATACAAGAAATGGAGCTCTGTAGTATTCCACTGTACAGTTAAAATCCTTGAATTTGAACACCAAGAAGAGAGGAATGTAAAGCTCAAAAGATATCAATATCAAGACCAAACCTTCCAATAAACTTTGAATAAATAGAAGAATAGTTTTGAAATCATAAGTTGAAGACCACTTGTCCTGTAGAAACACACAAGTAGGATAGTTATTAACCCTAAGATATTGTGTGATGGATGGAACACTTGGTGCAGATTGATGCGATGAAAATCAAAATTTCATCTATAAATATACTTGGCATTCATATTAATGGTAGATCTAAACCCAATTAAACACAAATAATGAATACTTAAAGGATGTCCAAACAAATGTTGCCAAACTGCTCAATGTTTGGATGAAAACACAATGTCTCAAACTTCACTTGTGGGAGCTTAAAAGGGTATAGTCTAGTGAAAAACGTAAAGAGAGTTTATAAGATAAACCCTCATATAAAATTCCTTTTTCACCTTCAATTGTACCCATCCATGTAAAAAAAATACTCTCACCATCAGGGAAAGTCGATACTCCAAGATCTCCTCCACTCATCTGCAAGAAAAGTCATTTTTAGCATTTCATAGTGTTAGTGGTTGTGACAGGAAAATAACAAATTCTAATAACTGGAAAAGGAAAACATATGTTACACCTTTTTTTCTTAAAATTAGCTAATATACCAAAACCTAAAATTTTTGCATTCAGTCCTGCACCATAAAAAAAACCTCATCAGAAGACTAAAACCCCCATAAAGGCATAAGGTTAGAAGACACTCGTAAAGACATAAAATACCATAATAAACATATTAGTGGTCTAATAAAAAAGTTAAAACTGAAATCTAAAAGACACATGCATACATCACAGTTATGGGTTAGAATAAATACTTACTTGATTAGGAGACTTCTCTTAGATATTGTTCAAAGGTTCAATACTGATTGGGTTTGTGATAATAATAAAATTACCTGAAAGCTTTAACCTTTCTTCAACTTTCTACAGAAGGGAGTAAAACCATGACTTGAGTAACTCCTAAAACATAATACAAATTCAAATTTAGAAAGTAGCCAATAACTTGTTTGAAAAGTTTAGAATAAATACTTTCTTGATTAGCAGTCGATCTTGTCCAAAGCTTAAAATACGATTAGGTGGTGATAATAATAAAATTACCTTAAAGATTTAACCTTTCTTCAACTTTCTTTAGAAGGGAATAAAACCATGACATGAGGAACTCGTAAAACATAATATTGATTCAAATTTAGAAAGCAACCAATAACATGTTTGAAAATTTAGAATAAAATCTACTTGATCATCCGTAGATCTTGTTCAAAGCTTCAAATACTATTAGGTTGTGATAATAATAAAATTACCTTAAAGATTTAACCTTTCTTCAACTTCCTTCAAAAGGAACTAAAATCTTGGCATGAAGAACTCATAAATATAAATTTATTAGTAAAATGAAAACCTTAATGATAAAAAAAATAACCAAAGTTATGAAACTATACATACTAACCGTTTAAAGATTGTTCCGTTAAAATAAAACATCGAAGTAGAACAATATGAGATGTAAAGCTTTTTTGGAGACATCTATCATAAAAACAAACGAAAGCCAACTCATAAATCTTACTTGATCAAAGCAGAAGAAATAAGTAACTCTAAAGAATTAATAAAATCAAACTCAAAAAATTGGGGAAATAATAAAAATCAAACCTTTTTACATATAAAACCTCTTAATAATGATTTTCCATTCTTCTGCCTTGAGAACTTCGTCTTGGGTCTTTAAAAGTCTTTGATCTACTCTTCAATAAAAGAAACGTTAAAGTATAGAGGGAAAGAAGAATAAGAAACATTAGAAAACTCTAGAACACACAAATGGTACTAACAAAAAAAAAAAAGAAAAGCAACATACACGAAAGCTTAGAGTCAACACCTCAAGATCGCAATCCTCACAAACAGAAACGACAACACGATCCCGAGTCAGCGCCATCACCAGAGCCAGCGCCCGTCCCTATCGTCATCCTCGTTATTCCAACATGATCAACCAAAGTGAAAGCAACATACATCAACCAATTTTGTAACAACTAAATCATTTTTTTTTTCTTGGAACCGAAAAATGGAGGAGCAGAAAGGGTGTTTAGGAGGGAGAAGGAGCATAAAGGGTGTTTAGGAGGGAGAGAAGACCCAAGAACTTTGAAATTCATAAGCCATCCTCGTAAACCACAAAACCTAAAAGATAAGCGGGAAGGGAAGCGGAAAGGTTAAAGAAGTTAAAAGAGGAGAATGACAAAAAAACCAAAAAATTGGACAAATGTCAACAAATTAGATATGGGTATAAGGGTAACTTCCAAAGGTGTTTGTTTTCATATAGTTTAGATGTTTGATGGAATGTCAATAATTCACCGCAAGAAGATTGTGTATTATCTACAAAATTATTTTTGTAACTAATTTTATTTTATATACAAAATAGTGTTGTAGATATGTCAACACCCAATTTCGTCTGGGTGAATAAATTTATTTTCAAAAAATAAAAAAAAAAAGTTTTTTTAGTTAATGAAAAATAAAAAACATGTGAAACAAAATTTTCTTCAAAGATTTTCAAACTTCACTTTTTAAAAAAAAATAAAAACAAGAAATGGAAAAAATAAAAAGAAAAAGAAAAAAAAGAAGAAAGAGACTTATTAATTATCACACTCGTATTCATGAGCCCAACAACTCAAATATTTTATACCTTTTTGTTCCTAATAGAGAAATTAGTGATATGATTTTAATCATTAGAAGCAATATCTCTTTAAATGATAAGAATCAGTATTACTAATTGGGATTGATTTTGTGCTCTGATTTGTTAATGGTTAGAATCAATATTACCAATTTTGATTGATTTTGTGCTCTAATTTGCTACTATTTGATTCCCTTGATTCCCTTGATGTACTGCTATCATGACTAATTCCTTCTTTATATTGTTCATTACAATTAAAGCTAGGATTTCATTAATATTGCAATGTGTATATAAATACTTTGTTTGTCATATGAAAAAAAAAGATATTCTCTACACTTCTCTAATTTTTCCCATCACCACTCCCACATACACACCTTCTCTTTCATCTCTCTTTCAAAAATAAAAACATATTGAAGCAGGTAAAAAAAAAGAAGATTCTTTATACTCTCTCTTTCTCTCTCATTACCACCCACACAGAAGCATCTCATTTTTATCTCTCTTGAAAAAAGCACAAAAATATTATAAAAGGAGGCAAGAAAAATGGAAAGGCAGAAGGTACGTCATTGTTAATTTCTTTTTCTTTTGATTTATTTTTTTTATTTTCATTATTTTGTTTAAATCATAAAAAAAATTCCTATTTCTTTGGTGTCTACTCGACCGCTCGCGTTTCATGACACCCATTTTAGACTTTCGTTCTTTTTTTTTCCTAAAAAATATATACCAATCTAAGAATAAAAAAATAGCTTTCTTTGTTTACTTTCTAATATTTATCTGGTTGTTTATGTCGTAGTGACATCCATATTCACTTTTAAATAACTTTAAAAAAATATGAAAAATTATAAAAGATTAAAAAGATAAAAAAAATCGAAGATTAAAAAAAAGAATTTATTTTCATTGTCGGTCCGACCGCTCGCGTTACATGACACCAATAATAAAATAATACTAAAAATTTGAATGAAAAAGTTTTCAAAATTATTAAAAAAAATCATTTTTCAAATATTTTTCCAAATAGATTTTTTCAAAAAAAAAACTACATAACCCTGATTCTCCATTTTAAATGGAGATACATAGGAATGAGGATTAATCCTTGTCGGGCCCAAAATATCAAAAAAATATTTTTGTTTCTTTTGTAAATTCATTTATTATTATTTTTGGGGAAAATAAATATTTTGAAAAACCACATAACTTTTGCACATTTAATTAAAGGTACCGTCATCGGACGGGCTTGTGGGGTGTTAATACCTTCCTCATGCGTAACCGACTCTCGGACCCAAAATCTAGTTTTTCACAAACCTTGTTTTATCCTTTTTGGTTTTTCCTTAGTTTTCCAAAATAAACTATGGTGGCGACTCCAAATCTCTTTTTTTTTATTTTAATTTTTGGTTCGTCGTCCCGTTGCAATTTCGATTGTGACAGATGACGTTTCCACTAGGGACCCTAAAGAGTCAGACCATTTATTTGGATGTGCAAAATTGATGTATTTTTTCTTCATATTTTTTCTTTCTCGTTTTTTTTCTTTTTGGGTATGTGTATTTTTATCTCTTTTTATATTTGAAATAATTGTATGTGAATATTCTTCTTTATTTTGGTATTTGGAATAATTTTCAGGTGTGGGTTTGGATATACATTACATTCTCCCTTCACACACACATTTTATTCATTACATGAGTGGGACCCTATACCCAGGTCTGAGTTGCTTAGAAATATAGGGGATTGTATAGCAGTGTCACAGTGGATGTACTTCCCAAGTGGTCATTGTGAGAACCCCAACTAGAGTTTGTTTGCTTCATTGGTACTCCCACTTCTTGTTGTTTACCAACCGTCGTGGAAAATGCCATGAAGTGGGTCATAGTTCTAGTCACCTTGATATTTAGGTATTAGGGAACTATCCTTGTGAGCACATATACTTTCCCTTAGAACTTTAAGCGTCAAACCTATGTTAAATTAAGATACAAAAGGGAGAATATTTTCGTGCTTTACCCTCATCTTTCCTTATATATAATAATAAATTCATCACAATCATAACATTATAAAAAAATGAAAAAAATGTCTCCTAAGGCATAAGCATGCATTTCATTAGCATATCACGGGAATAAGTTTTCTTTGCTGCACAACCATGCATTGCATTCCCATCCTATGGTCATTCATGGTACCTTGTCCAAAGATTCAAACACATAGCATACATTGGCACAAATTTTGGCAAAAAAAAAAAACAAAAAAAAAATTGCACTACATTAAATTCAAATTGTTTCCTATTTTACTTGTCAGCAAATTCTTGGAATCTTTCTTGTGAAAAATGAGTAAATATTAAAACATTCTTTGGTCAAATCAGTGGATTTATAAAGAAATAAAATTTTGTTTGCTAACATTTCTTTTGAAGTACCAATCTAATCTTGCATGCATGAAATAGCTCAAATACATTTTCCTTTCCATCTCTCTTCCACCATAAACCTTGTTTTCATTTCCATGGAGGATTATCATAAAGGGGACACATACCTTAAAAAGGATTACCATAAATTCTCTGAATACAAAAAAAAATGAAGAAAAATTAGTTAGACTGAGAATTTTGAAGGACAGTCTAGGCAAAAATAAGAAAAAAATGAAAAGAAAAGAGAATAAAACAAGGGACATCCTATCATATGAACTAAATTATTTTCCTCTAAATTAAAGTTTTTGTTGAGAAAAATAACCATGATTTGAAATGGTGTGTGGCCATGTTTCTTTATCCAAAAAAAAAAAACAAAAGTAATTTATCCTTTGCTACCCATTTTGAGCCTTCCAAAAAAATTTCTTTCAAATTACCCTAAACAAGGATCATCCTCCCACTGAGGGTTTACATAATGTTTGCATTTGTTTTATCCGAATGGTGGTTCACCAATACAAAAATATATAAAAAAAGAAAGAAAGATATGGTTATATCAAGAAAACAAAAGAAAAAGGCAAGCAAAAGGTGAACAAAAAAAAGTCAAACGAATTCTGAATAAAACATTATTCAAAGATCCTTGTTTGTAACAACCCTCACATCACTTTTTGGGCCTTTACTATCATTAACATCCATACCCCTAGCCTTGGCCACGATACAAGCCTAATAAATTCCATACAGATCAAAGATTGGTTGTTATCTTTCGAAGGTTTTAATTTAGAGGAAAATTTTTATTTGCTAACAGGTTTGTTCTTAAAAAATTATAAGAAAAAAGATTGAAAAGGTGTGTTCAGAGATTTTCTTTTAAACACTAGGGCAGTTTATGTTTGGTTGACATGTTTTCAAAGCTCCAAAATCAGCACGGGCAATCAAGCAATCTAGTTAAATTTGGGTTGTCCCCTTTCAATTAATTCTTCATGAAATTCCATTTTTTTCTCATACAGTATCCTCCGCTCTAAGCCTAAACCTTGACCAACCTTAACATAGTCCATCTTTATCAATCCCAAACCCAAACTGGGGCAATCACTTTGTTTGTGATTCATATATTCCCATCATTCATTTTGAATTTGGGCATTTATTTACATTGAAGATTGTGATCACATTAGGGGCAACTTGTTAAGACCCCGTCATTTTTCAATATCCTCAATTGGGAAAAGCCAGACACGCTTTTGCACCCTAAGACTATCCTAGGCTCTCACACTAGGGGCAATATTTTGAAGTCCCCACCATTTCCTTCATATCATTAATAACTACGGAAAGTCCAAACACATTTTGTGCCCTGAGACCAATTCAAATTGGAGCAACTCTCTAGTTAATCTTCATCACCTCATCCAAACCTTTCCAAGCCCTTGGCAATTTCATGCATGTCATTCAAATAGTGTTTCAAAAGAAATGATTAAAAAAGTGTTTGTTAGTAAACTAATTACACCAAAGAAATGATTTAAAAAAATAAAAAATATCAAAGTAGAATGATACCATGAATTCAAAATAATAATGAAATGGGGGAACAATTTGAATTTAAAAATGACACCATTTCCTTCGTTTTAGAAGGAAGAAAATTAAAAAAAAAATACACAATTTGGTTTCTATGATGTTTCTCAAATTTTGGTCCTTTTCATTCATATGAATGACCAATATACCCTAAGCACAATTTCCAATGGTCCCCAAATCCAATTCCCACACTAGTTCCTAAGCCCAGATTTCACACTAACCTCAAGCTCAATTTCCACACTAGCCCCCAAGCTCAATTTCCACACTAGCCCCTAAACCCAGTTTTGTCTGGCCTCACAATTTTTTTCTAGCCTCTAAGCCTAGTTTTCCTTACTCTCAAATTAAAATAAAGGAAAAATGAAAAATGAAAAAAAGTAAATTTCACTCATGCATTCACGCATCCATGTAAGCATATCATATAGTTTAAAAAAGAAAATCATAACATTTCATGCATCATCACATCATGTCATCCATCATACTCCACAAAATCATTGAAAATCATTTAAAAAAATAAAGAAATTTGAAAAACAAAACGTCAGCAATGATATTTTTTTGTAAGTTGCACAAATGTTAGGCATTCATGCGGTGTTTGTCCATACTTCATGAAAAAATTCAGGTTCTCTTTTTATACATCAGGACCCTCTGCGGAGCAATGGTCATTGATTTCTTATGCCACATCGAGGCCTTTGCGAGGCAATGGTCATCGATCTCTTTACATCAAGACCATCTGCAAGGCAATGGTCATTGTTTTCTTATGTCACATCGAGGCCCTCTGCGAGGCAATGGTCATTGATTTCTTATGTCACATCGAGACCCTCTACGAGGCAATGGTCATCGATCTCTTTACATCAAGACCCTCTATGAGGCAATGGTTATTGATTTCTTATGTCACATCGAGGCCCTCTGCGAGGCAATGGTCATCGATCTCTTTACATCAAAACCCTTTGCGAGGCAATGGTTATTTATTTCCTTTCTTTACATCAAGGACCTCTACGAAGCAATGGTCATCGATTCCTTTACATCAAGGCCCTCTACGAGACAATGGTCATTGATTTCTTTGTCACATTTGGATCCTCTACATGGTAATGGTCATCGAATCCTTTACATATAGACCTTCTCCTCGGGATTTCAAAAAGTCAAAGTACAAAAAGAATATGGTTTTTTGGATTGGGACCCTCTATATGGTAATGATCATCGATCTCTTTGAATCAAAGCCCTCTGCGAGGCAATGGCCATCAATTTCTTTACATTAAGGCCCTTTACGAGGCAATGGTCATTGATTTTTTATGTCACGTTGAGGCCCTCTACGAAGCAATGTCATCGATCTATTTACATCAAGACCCTTTGCGAGGCAATGGTCATTGATTCCTTTGTCACATCGAGGCCCTTTACGAAACAATGGTCATTGATTTCTTTCCTTTCGATATAGGCACTCTCCTCGGGATTGGTCTAATATGTTTTTCAAAAAGTTAGAAAAAAAGATAATAAAACAAAGTGATTTGTCAGATTGTGACCCTCTACATGGTAATGGTCACCGAATCTGAATCTTTTGAATAGACCCTCTCCACGGGATTGGTCTAATTTGGTTTTTTCAAAAAGTAAAAAAAAGAATAAAAAGAATTGGTGTGTCAAATCGAGACTCTCTACTTGGTAATAGTTACCTAGTTCTTTTCTTTAGATACAGACCATCTCCTCTAGAATGGTCAAGTTTATCCTCAAATTTATCTTCTTTTGAAACTCGAACAAATTTAGTGTTTTTATCTTTACTTATCATTTATTACGATAATATGAAAAGGTTAAATTTTCATATTATCTACTAAAATCTAAGTAAAGAGGGGCAGTTGTCAACACCCAATTTCGTTTGGGTGAATAAATTTATTTTCAAAAAATAAAAATAAAAACAAGTTTTTTTAGTTAATGAAAAATAAAAAAAATATGAAACAAAATTTTCTTCAAAGATTTTCAAACTTTATTTTTTTTAAAAAAGGAAAAAGAAAGAAAAAAAGAGAAATGGAAAAAATAAAAAAAAAAAGAAAAAAGGAAGGAAGAGACTTATTAATTATCAAACTCCTATCCATGAGCCCAACAACTCATATATTTTATACCTTTTTGTTCCTAATAGAGAAATTAGTGATATGATTTTAATCATTAGAAGCAATTCTCTTCAAATGATAAGAATCAATATTACTAATTGGGATTGATTTTGTGCTCTGATTTGTTAATGGTTAGAATCAATATTACCAATCTTGATTGATTTTGTGTTCTGATTTGCTACTATTTGATTCCCTTGATGTACTGCTATCATGACTAATTCCTTCTTTATGTTGTTCATTACAATTAAAGCTCGGATTGCATTAATATTGCAATGTGTATATAAATACTATGTTTGTCATACGGAAAAAAAAATATTATCTACACTTCTCTAATTGTTTTCCATCACCATTCCCACATACACACCTCATCTTTAAAAAACACATATTGAAGGAGGTAAAAAAAAAGAGAAGAAGATTATCTATACTCTTTGTTTCTCTCTTATTACCACCTACACAGACGCATCTCATTTTTATCTCTCTTGAAAAAAATACAAAAATATTATAAAAGGAGGCAAGAAAAAAAAAGGCAGAGGTACATCATTGTTAGTTTCTTTTTCTTTTGATTTATTTTTTTGTTTTTCATTATTTTGTTTAAATCATATAAAAAAATCCTATTTCTTTGGTATTTGTTCGACTGTTCACGTTGCATGACACCCATTTTAAACTTTCGTTCTTTTTTTTCTAAAAAATATATACCAATCTAAGAATAAAAAAATAGCTTTCTTTGTTTACTTTCTAATATCTGTCTGGTTGCTCATGTCGTAATGACATCCACATTCACTTTTAAATAACTTTAAAAAAATATGAAAAATTATAAAAGATTAAAAAAAAAGAATTTATTTTCATTGTTGGTCCGGCCGCTCGCGTCGCATGACATCAATAATAAAATAATACTAAAAATTTGAATGAAAAAGTTTTCAAAATTATTAAAAAAAAGGTTATTTTTCATATTTTTTCCAAATAGCTTTTTCAAAAAGAACTACGTAACCTTGATTCTCCATTTACAATGGAGATATGTCGGAACCAGGATTAATCCTTGTCGGACCCAAAAAATCAAAAACATATTTTTGTTTCTTTTGTAAATTCATTTATTATTATTTTTGGGGAAAATAAATATTTTTAAAAACCACATAACTTTTGCACATTTAATTAAAGGTACCGTCACATAGGACGGGCGTTGTGGGGTGCTAATACCTTCCCCATGCGTAACCGACTCCCTGACCCAAAATCTAGTTTTTCGCAGACCTTGTTTTATCCTTTTTGGTTTTTCCTTAGTTTTCTAAAATAAACTATGGTGGGGACTCCAAATCTTTTTTTTTTAATTTTAATTTTTGGTTCGTCGTCGCGTCGCGATTTTTGTAACGTCCTATTTAATTTTTAAGCGAAATTAAAAGAAACGTCACACAAAGATAGTACAACAACGTAGTCCTGGGATCCTTAACACAACCCCTACAAAGTTAGGCACACCACGATGCCAACGGAAAACCAGATAAAAGTCTAATAGATGATAGTAGAGTAATAAAGCATAAAGCAATACATGGGCCAGAGCCCTAAAGAAAACCCATTAAGAAATAAAGTCCAGCACATGGAGACTATGCGGCGGAACCATCACCTCCCTATTGCCCACGGGTGTTCCTCGCATCTGCTCACATCAACAAGTTGATGATCATCGCAAAAGAGAGTACCACACAGCAGAACACACAACAATAAAAGTAGGGTAAGCTAGAGCACAAAAGATTTCATTCATTCAATCAGATATATTTTCACAATATCATATACTCATATCAACCAAGCATGTTATGACTTTTTAGACAATACACTACGACACGACTCGACTCATCCGGATACGTATAACCTGGTCAGATTTAGCGGATGCTTGCACTTGTGGTGGATACCTCTGCTCACCCCCAAGCTGCTCACCCCCAAGCTATGTGTTACAAGTGTTACGATGAATTAATTTCCCTCACGACAAGGTGATAACGCTGTCGTTGACGCGTTCAAATTAATACTACTTATCTATAACAACTTCAGTATTGTTAAGAAAGTAGTCAACAAAATAGTAAGGGTAAAGTAACCCAAAGTCGTCTCCCAACGAACACGGAATTGATTTTTAACAAATTAGTTCTTATAAAACTATACAAGAGTTAGTCAAATAAAATTATAAAAAAATATAGGGGATTAAGATAAACAAAGATAGAAATAAAATTTAAAAGATAAAAAAAAATAAAAATAATAGTAAAGAAAATAGATTGATTCCATTGCTTTTTCAAAATAGATTCATCATCGGTTATCTAAAGATTATTGCTCAATTAATTATTGTTGTAGATTTACAAATTAATCAAT
>Ga0209589_1007643_pt1 | contig 17258 bp, 10 predicted proteins | sample CowpeawhiteBW_FD_187525 | JGI IMG/M metagenome (GOLD analysis project Ga0209589, IMG submission 187525) | Root nodule microbial communities of legume samples collected from California USA - Cow pea white BW (SPAdes) (version 2) | ecosystem: Host-associated > Plants > Roots > Nodule | place: USA...
CATAGTGATAGGATATTTTATATTTGGTTAATTAGATTTAAGTTAGTTGTTATTTTAGTTAGTTAGAGTATATAAGATTTAGTTTGATAATATGGGGTATTAGATAAGATTAGATTAGATAAAGATTTAGTTTGGTTTGTTATTATTTGGTTTGTAATTGGCTATATAATAGCGCATTCTCCAACAATGAAAAACACCACAATGAGTTACATTGCATATTCTTCTAGTGTGTGTGAGTTTTTTCCAACAGTTTTGAGATACCACAATGGACTTTGAATGAATATCATACAAAACATAACCTTTGGTTCTAGGTTTAAAACCACAAAAGACACATTTAACCCAAGTAAATCTGCTATAGTTAAAAGTACTTGTATCCATCCATAGAAATAATAGAAATCGATTCCCAAATATCAATGTGGATTAATTGACAAGTGTTTAAATTTAGTTAATTTTGAGATGAATTTAACACTTATTTTGTCTTAATTCTATCTTATCTATATGAAATTCACCCCAATTTAGCTTGTTTTGAAGATTTCAGTGCAATCAAAGAGTCAAAGTGGGAAAATAAAGAAAACAACAAAGATTCAAGCAATTATGGACAAAAGTGATACATGTGCGACTGAGCAACATATTGAGGCTTGAGCCACACAAGAAAACCCACTAAGGAAACCTCAAGCACTAAACATGAGGTTAAGCCATGAAGATTTCCTTCCTTTGAAGTTATCTCAAGAGCTAAAGCACCAGAATATAAACACTTGAGTGTCTTGGACCGGAGATCATTGTAGACAATATCATGTATTTTCTTTTCATGCACAATCTTAGAGATAAGTTATAAATACCTAATAAAATAGGCTGACAATTTTTGTTTATACTTACATTATGAAACATATTCATTCCATTTGTAGCTAAACCAAACCTAAGATTTCTTAATTCTTTATCAAACTCAGGGAACTTATGATCAATGTTTTTCTATTGCATAGAATCAACAAAATAACCAGTCTGTCACGTCTCTCATTTGCATGCTATCTAAAGTTTTAGTGTCTTTTGGGTTCTACAAACAAAATGGTTATAAAGGCTTGGAATGATTGGAAGTTACCAAACGACCTTCATGGAGGGTCCATCCTTTGTCATCTTGAGCATTATCTTCACTGTTGTCTTTCTCCTTATACTATGATAACTTAAACTTCAAACATTTTTAAGCCATTCAATTTCTTTACTATATAATATCCAATCATTGATCGCCTTCAAATTCATCAACCTTAAAACTACTAACAATCATGTGAACTTAGTTGATCTAATATACAATATGGAGTCTCGACATCACTAGACATAGTTTCATACACATGCACTTCGCCAAAATTTCTACACCAACATCGAGAATTATATCCTCTAATCGGTATTCCTCAAATCACTCTTCTATGAAGGAATGGAACAAATCTTTAGTTTGTGAGACACTTGGCAAGTTTATTAATTCATCGTGTCATGTCCAAATTGTATAATTTTGAAAGAAATCATCACAAAAAAGGTGTTCTCTAATTTCAATTGCATACAACCTTGTCTCATTCAAAAAGTCAACATATGGACATCTAAACTTTATTTCATCATTGCCATTTCTACCAACATTAAATTTTGCAAATTGTATAAATTCTTCTACTTGTTGGATGAATGAGTTATCATTAGCCAAAAGTTATAGCCAATAGTTAAGATGTAAGTCTTTCTACTTAAGAGCACAACATCCTAAGTGTCATGATTTGATTATGACTTGACCCACCCAACCTCTGCTACAAGACATTTGATACACCCTGCAACAAACTCCCCTTCTGCAATTGTCTTATTGGGAATCAAAGTCGTGATCTTGATTCTGATACCAATTATTGGATTGACCTCTTAACACTAGGTCAAAGCTATAGTTAATAGTTAGGACACAACTCTTTCTACTTTAGAGTGTAAGAGCCTAAGTCCCACTATTTGATTGTGACTTGGTCCACCTTATCTCCACCACATGACAATTGATGCACCATGCCACACAACTCTATCATACTCAACACTAATATGTGATGAGTTCATTCAAGCTTGATCCATATGTATGTTCTTAAATTCTATCAATAATTTCAACATTGTTTTAATGTATGGAAACCTCACTTTTGAATTCACTTTCCTAATTCATTGGTACGTGTAAATTTTAAACAACATTTCTTAATTTTCATAAAATTTTGCCAACATTTCACATTGATTTTCAATTTATACAAAATAAAAGTGGAAATATTAGTCGCATTCAAATATGCACTCAAAAATCAATACAAAATACAAATAACAAAAAATCATGAAATATAAAAAAAAATGTAGATTTAAAATATACATGCACTAATAAACTATTAAAAAATAATTAATCTTCTTGTCTGATAATTCAATATTTAATACATTCATAATTAATACTACCTCTTATTTTAACTATAAAAAATATTTGAATTTTTTGAAATTGGAAGTAGTACATAGTTTTGGTATTGAATCTCAAATGAAAAACTATGGTTCATTTCATACAACAACTTAATCTCAACGTTATACTAAACAACAATTTCAAACAATAAAATTATCACAATCCAAATAATAAAAAATAATTCAAACAATATACAAATAATATCATACAATTTTTAAATGAATTTAAAATTGAGTGGAAAGAAACAAACCAAGGAGCGTGCTTCATAAAAGGGAAAGGAGGCTGAAACAAAATGGTTGAAGAATCCAATCCAAGAGGGTCAGGGAACCGGGAAATAAAATGGAGGAGGAAGAGACTCAATCAGGAACGAATAATGGAGAAAGAAAGGAGGAAGAAAATGGGGTATGGGAAGGCCAAAAAACGAAGAGGATATTATGTTGTCCATAACTTTATTCTCACAATGTGTGAAAGGAGATTTCTCTCGCCATGCATTTCCTTAGATTCACACACATAAAAGCTTTTTGTGGTACGAGAGATAAAGAAATGACAACAAAAACAAACCCACAAGTGTTGCGATAAATAAAAGAAAGAAACTAAAGAGAGTAAAGGAAATCCAAATATATTAAGATAAAAGAACATCAAAGATAGCTGAAGTTCTTACAAAACACAATGCAAACATATTAAGATAAAAGAACATCAGAGATAGCTGAAGTTCTTACAAAACACGACCGAAGCAAACAAACAAACAAACACTATAGAAACAGACAATACTAACTCAATACATTATTATAGTGAAACTGAAACTGTATTGAGTAATTCATCAAACATCGCCAAGTTACTGAACCAAGGCCGTGTGATCATCGTGAACTTCGAAGTTGAGTCTCTTAAGCCACACAGAATGAAGGATCATGTGAAACACATCGAATCGCTTGGGTGGAGAATGTACTTCAAAGTGCCTTCGGATTTGTTCCACTCCTCTCTGCATTCTCACATATTGTCTCGGAGAAATACTCATCAAGATGTCCTTCAAGTTGGGAATGTCCTTAGCTGAAAGCTGAACTGAAAATGATTTCCAGTTCAAAACATCACTGAAAGGAGGAACATAGTGGTCGGAAATGATCACAGGAACACACCCAGTGTAAATTGCCTCCACCACTCTAGGGCTAGCCACCTCATTCCCACTAGGACAAAGGCAAAACTTGCTCTTTCTCATCATCTCATGGTAAGAAGTACCCTTTTGGAGATACTCGTGAACCTGAATATCTTCATCCTTGTTCTCCCAGTGCTTGAGAAGAGCTGGTCTAATGGGGCCATGAACTCCCCCAGCAAAGAAAGCCAGAACTGAACGTTTAAATGCAGATGGCCCACCAATGAAACTGTTTGTTGAACCAGTCTTGAGATTAATTTCAGGAAATGAAACATCTTTTGTTGGCTTAAATCCTTCAGATGTGTTGGCATTACAAAGCACACGAATGGAGTTCTTGAGCGGATCAGGTGAGGATAATGATGTCCTTCGGCACTAAACACACACAAAGAAAAAGATGAACTGGTGCATGTAATCATCTAACTATTATAAACAAATTTTAACTGTAAAAAATTAATGGAAAAACACGAATTTGAGGTACTGTAGTGTTTACCATGTCATGGCAAGAAAGGGTGAAGTGATCTGCTCCAAGACTTCGATTCCAATAAGGATATCTTGCAGCAATGACACTGACATAATCTGTCACAGTGTTTCTCTGGGCACTAGAATCTTGTGAGACTTTTTCATACCCATATCGAAGATTGGTTATTACACTAAAAGGGAGGAAAAACACATGTGCTTTCTCGGGATCTTTGGTTCGAAAATGGTCATTCATTGCAATAGAATGCATGAAGTTACCCTCCATGGAGTATACCCTTTTGCATGGTGGATTGCGGAAGATTTGAGGCTCCCCTTCTCCATACACAAAGACTTTGAACTGTTTCTCCATTTCTAAGTAGCTCCTGTCATAGCAAGTTTTTAACAAGAGAAAATGAGTAATTTGTTATGAACAATGAACATTTGGTCATTCTCCAGATTACTAATCACATTTAATGGGTCATTATAATCAGCAACGCATGGAAATAATTGTACCTGTGAAATGTCTTAGGATTCAGATACACTGGACCCATGGGAACATAATCTGAATCTAGTGTTGGATAATTCTCATTTCTGACTTCTCTGATTGCAGCACGAGCTTGTGCCAAACCAACTTCGGTTTTTTCTAAGATGTTTGACTTTGTGGTTTGCTTCAGTAGTAGGTGTGGTTCACTAGTTTCGTCCACATAAGGTTTGGAGACATTGAAAACTTGGGTTTCATTCTGTTCAAACAACACAAGTGAGTGATTTAGTTAAACTATCAAATATTAATATTTCAATTGCCAGAATTATCTAAATGTTGATATAAAAGCTTAAAAAAAGGTGTTTGAAACTTGATGATCTGATAATCATTGGAGTTTATTTAGAAGTGTTAGATGTATGGTTTCGTTTTAACCAATTAAAGTTTGTTTTAGTATGTTAAAAATAAATATAAGAGAGTTGAGTTTATAACATTTTTTAACCCATTAAAATTCTTCTCTTAAGCATTCTAAAGTGTGGTCTAATAAAATTACTTTTTTTAATGAATTAAATTAATATTTTAATTTGTTAACTTAGACTTTTAGTAAAAAAATAAATTAAATAGATAACATTGTATTAACATTTTTTTCTTAATGTTATTTTCTGTTCTTTATATGTAAGTAATGAATATATAAAAAAAAATCAGTAAAATATTTAAAAAGTAGTTATATTTTAATTATGATCAAAACTGAACTATTAAAAAATAATTAAAAGTGAGTAGATTTTAATTTTATGTAATAAAAACAATTTAAAATACTTAGAATATATTTTAAAGATTACTAGCTATATTTTAATTACAATATATTTATAATTATTAGAATATAATAATTTATTTAAAAATTATAGTATGTCTTTTCAATTAACATTTTTTATTATAAAACATTTAATAGTTTTTTGCATGAAAAAGTTACATTTTGTAAAATATATTGAATAATTTATCAGTAATAAAATTACAAAATCAATATAAATTAACATAGAAAATATTGGTTTGTTTTAAATTTTATATTAAATTTGAACTGAACAAAAGAAGTCACTTTAAAATAGACCAAGTACATAAAAAAACTAACTTTGCATTAGGTAATCTTTCATATGCAAACAAATATTTGACAACTGCATTAAATATGCATCATTAAAGCAGCAACAATGTTGTATAACGATAACAAATATGAAAGGCCTAAAAACTCACACCAGAAAGATTATTTTTCAAGCATAGCATTGCAAAACTTATTATTATTACGATAATCATTTAAAAGATTACATGAAAGAAAATGAACACTGTGCAAGACTGAAAACAGAAAAGAGTGAAAGAAGTAAGGTCTTACAAATTGAGACGGAGGAGGAGGAGAAGGTGTGGTATCATCATCCACATAACAATTTGCAACCAAACTCCATCGGCAAATGTGTGAAGTTTTTGCAGTAGCAATCCATGTAAGCACGAACAGAGGCACTATCAGTATCACCAGCTTCATCATTTGGAATTCCTCCGATGAAATCCACCATGAACAACTCCATTTTCCGCTACTCATTTTTTCTCTCTATCTCTCTATCTCTGTGTGCAGCAAATGCACAACATAATGTCTCTATTTAAGGACCCCAACAGCTGTCTCAGATTCCTTACCGCACCACTTACATTCGATGGTAGCAGCAGAAATTTTCGCATGAAACAGTTTCGTCTTGTCTCTTTCTCACACAAAATTCTGAAAACAGATGCGTTCAAGAAAACTAGTAATCCAAGGTGGTTTAGTAATGTAATCTTGAGCTAATATTAGAGAGTGAAACAGATAGATGAGTTTCATTGAAACAGATAGATATTAATTCTTACATAAGTGTAATTAACCTTGTCTTGAGTGAAAGATTCTTATATTAGGATTCTTCATACGTTTGTTTCCACGTGTCATTTCTGCATGTATTATTCTCTTAACGTGTCATTTGAGAATAATTAACAAACATGCATTGAGCGATCAAAAAGAGAATTCAGAATTTATTTAACGTATTTATTGTTTCCTTCTCTGCCTCGCATCATCTGATCTTTCATGCAGTGGTCAATTCTCTTAGCGCGAATATATTCTTCTGAAAAGATGCAGGTTACTACTTATTTAAAATATTGTTAAATAATTTTCAGAACATATTATGCCAAACGACGCCGTCTAATTTTAGAATGTGTATATTATATTCTTTTAATTATATTTTTAATGAAGCAATATTTTCATCTTACCTTTTGAAATTTTAATAAATGATATTCACTTATTCTTTTTAGCAAAATGACACTCTGGCTCAATTATTTTATTTAAAGGCTACTGTATTCTTTAGTATACCATTTTTATTATTCTGTTACCTAATCTTTGTTATGCTCCTCTAATCTAATATCATCTAAGTTATTCATGGTTCTGTAGGTAAATGTCATGTACCTAATTACTTATCAATAAAACCCTAAAAACAAATACCATCAATATCATTATATATATAAAAAATATATATTATTGACACTACAAAATTTTATAATTTAGACCACATTAAATTAAACAACAACTAAATAGATATGATCTAAACATATAATAAACAACACTTTAATAAATATTGCGTAAATATCATGAAAGTTTATGATTATATAACTGTTGCTTTAAATTATATGGACAAAACTGATAAAAATATGGTCTAAAAATATATGTGAGGTCTAAAATCAATATGAAAATACGTTCTCTTGTGAGAATTTTAAGCAACAATTTTAAGAGTATTGTCGGACTAAAAATCATTATCTATTACCTATAGTTACACTTACCTATACCACGCCTAAAAAGTTGTGATATCATCTTTAGACCACAGTTTTTATCATTTAGATCACAATTTTATGTCGTTATTTAAAATGATTTTTGTTGTAATGTGAATATATATATATATATATAATAAATTTATTACAATTAATATCACTAGAATATTGAAGAACTAAACTTTTAAATCTAAGTCAATCTAATAAAATTGACTTGTGAAGTGAAGTTTGTAATAACTTGTATATTTTAAGTGAGTCTTATCAACTAAAAAAATACAATTAAAGAACCGAAATTAGCAAGGAAAAAAAATTGGTCACAAATTGTTATTAAAATAACCACCAAATAGTAGTAGTAACAAATTATTGGCCAAAATAGCAAGCAAATTAGTGTATACTAACATTTACTTGTAAATACCTTTTGGTCACTAATAAAGTTTTAGTCACGAATTAGCGATAAAAATAATATTATATTAGTCATAAAAAATATGTTGATTGCTAAAATATATTTAATATGATAATTAGTGACCAAAACATTTTCGTCACTAAACGTAATGTTTTAATATCAAAGTAGTGGTTGAGTTAAATATTGTAATAGCTATAAAAAAAAAACTTTTATCATGAAATATAATGTTTAAGCCACAAACAACCAAATTAAATATGTTAGCCATCAAAATTTTGTTAGCAGCTATGTTTAATATGTTAATTAGAAAAAAAAAATGATCACTAAATATAATGTGTTAATTGTTAAAAGAAATAGGCCAATTTTTCACAACCAATAAATAGGTGAATTGATTTTGACAACTGTTACCCAATTTTAACAATTTTGAAATTGTTTCAAAGGCAAAATAAATCTAAACAATGTGAATGGATGCTTAATGATTAGATTGTTTATACCATGTCAAAAATAGAGAGGAGAAGAGATAGATCACACACAAAAGATTTATGTTGGTTAGATTTCTTAGAATCTACATCCAATTTTTCCTAGCAGACTACAACTAGAGAGTCTTTTTCAATATATCTCAAAGATTTACTAAATTTACAAAGACACTTAGCAAATCTTAATTCTAAGACAAGACAATTATACAAGCAAGGTTATACCACACACTTACTTCAAACAACAATCACATATACAATGAATTACAACGTACAACAGTATATCAAATTGCAACATAGTAATTAGATTGAATACACCTTTGTTCAATTATGATTTTCCTTCATCTTGCCAAGCCAAGATCCATGTTGTTGAAAGCCAATATTGATGAACCTTGATGAAATTCAATTTGATCTTTCAAAATGCTCCAAGAAAGCCCTCTCTTAGTCTTTTCCAGAGTATCATAATTCAATTGCACAAGAACATGATAACAGAAGGCTGGACTTCAGGTTTAAATGGTTGTGCTGATAAAATTAATCAACTACATTAATTTCCTAATTGATTATGTTTCTAATCAACTATAGATTACTGACCTAATTGATTATATTTCTAATCAACTAAATTGGTAACCTAATTGGTTATGTCTTTAATCAACTAGATTAATTACTTAATTGATTAGTATATCAATTTTTCAGCAAATCTTTCAAAATATTTGTGTCAGAGATCCATAATAGGCAATGTCAAGGTTAAGGTGATCCAATATATGTTCTACTGTGGCTCAATTCTAGTTTACCTTAATTTCTATCTACTCATAGAAACATACGCATATCATAGTTATTTTTCCCAAAGATATTATCAAAAATATAATATTATGCTATTCAACCACACGTACAGATCACTGCCAGGGATAAAATTAACACCAAATTAACAAATATAACTTTAAGTTCAATAACACAAATCGACTATGACATATTTGAATTGAATTAGATCGAAACAAGATCTCAAGTTATCTCACCAAATATCTATAATATTTGAAAGTATAAGACTAAAATATTTTTAAAACTAGAGTCTAAAAATATTAATTTAAGTTTATAAAATAATGGTAAAAGTTGTTTCAAAATTTAAATAATTAAAAATATATTAATTTTTTTATAAATTAACTTTTCTTTTTAACTCTTTTGTTCTCATGTGTCTTTTAGGCTCGCATTTTCTCTTGACGTGTTAATTTGAAACCGAATAAAAGAATTACGAAGCATGCATTGAATAGACCCGAAAGAAGTTATTGCCTGTTATTGCTTTCCACCAAGAATGTGATATATATTAAATAAAAATTTATACGACTTTATGATATAAAACTTTTTTTTTATATTTTGTAAATATTTAATAAATGTTATGTAATCGATTTCCCCAACCTCGTTAATTCAGATTCCAAAAATCTATAATGCACTCATACTTTAATTTGAGTCACATATTCGTGTCTGACACGTATCCGTATCCGATACTTTAGGATACTTTATCGACACTTATTAATTAAGTATCTCATTTACAGAGTCGTAGTAAACTATAAGAAAATATTTGAATAATGACAAATTTTACTGATAAAAATTAATTAGTCATTATAGTAATCAATTTATGTACCAATTTATAAACGAAACATTATTAGTAACTAAAATAATTCAAAAAATTAGAATTGGTCTCTAAATTGATAACTAAAATAGTTTTTATCACAAATTAGTTTCTAAATTGGTCACTAATATTAACTACCAAGGTTTTGACTATTAAACTAATTTTTCTTTAATTAGAAAATTAGTCTCTAACATATGTTTTGTACTAAAATTGGTCATTATTTAAAAGTTTTCTTATAGTGATATTTTTGTCATGATAATAATTTATATTTTTTATGTTGAAGAATTTATTACATATGGTTTTAATTTGGATTCACACAATAACAATCATATATTTATTATGTTTGTAAGAATTATTATACACTTTTCAATATTCATATATCACGTATAAGATAAACGTATCGTCGTATCCGATACACGTATCGTATTCGTGCATCATAGGTTAAAATTATTATGTTCATTTAAATAAGAGTTAAATGTTTTTTTGGTCTCTTAATTTTCAGTGAATTTTGGAATTAGTCCATTTCGAAACTTTAGACCAATTTAGTCCTTCATCTCTCGAAATACATGGATTTAGTCCTTTTAATCAAATTTTGTTAGAATTATTTGATATTTCATACGCATTTCAGAATTGTATTTGAGTTGTTTATATTGTTTAACACATTTTTGCTTTAATGTTAAGTCAAATACTATTATGAAACGTTATTAAAATATCAAATAAATTTTACAAAATTTGATTAAAATGATTAAATCCACGTATTTTGAAAGATGAAAAACTAAATTGGTTCAAAGTTTCGAAATGAACTAATTCCAAAATTCACTTAAAGAAAAAAGCATATTTAACACTTTAAATAAATGTTAACTATTTATTACATTTATTAGTAGATCTAACCGTCAAAGTAAAAACAAATTAAAACAATAAAAAATAGTGGAAACTTAAAATGTCTAAATTAGTGGAGATCTGTGTTGATTACTTTTTATTTAAACGCATGTATATTAAATAATAAATGCAAAAACATAAATAAAATTTAATAATCATGTTTTACACAGTAAACATTTATCGAAGTCCGCATTTTGATCTTGAGCATTCAATGCAAACTTAATTAGAATGCGAATTTATGAAAATTTAAGAGTCATATTACAATATGGAATATTATGAGTAATATAATTACAATATGAAATATTATGATTGTTGATAATTTGTAAGAATTTTGAAAATATGAGAAATATGTATATATATATATATATATATATATATATATATATATATATATAACAAAATATAAAGTCAAATGACTTTACTTAATTTTTTTTCTGAAAATAAAGTCACAAAATTATTGATCCAAGAATTTTTCCTTTCCAATTGTGGATTTAGGCAAGATGTAGACTTAAATGAGTAGAAATTTAAGCAAATGTTTATTGTAATATTAATCATTAATTGCGATCTAAATTCTTTATAGGTTGTGTGGACTTTTATCTCCAATAGGTACCAATGTTTTAGTTTAGTCAAGTACATTCAATAGTCTTCCTCAAAAGCATATAATACTTTAAATGTGACTGCTCCCGTTAATATTTTGGAGGCTTTTTTGTATTTTAGGATCTCTTTGACTAGAAAATTGTAAAATATGGTCCGTTGATTTTTTTTTTTTTTAAATTGGGTCAAGTCGTTATTGGGGAGGACGACTTCTGGCTGAAGTCGTCCTACCCAGGCCGGTTTCTTTTTTTTAATAGAAAGTAATGTCGTTGCCTCACAGAACGACTTTTGTTTAATAGAAAAGTGAAGTCGTCCTGTCACATGACGACTTCACTTTTCATTTTTTTTAACTTTTCAGTTTTTCAATTTTAATTATTTGTTTTTTCTTATTTTTTTATTTTTCTTTTTTCATTATTTTATTTTTTAAATATTTCATTTTTTTTCTTTTTTTTAATTTAATGGTTTTGCCTATTTTTTTTTTATTTTTCCAGTTTTGATTAATTTTTTTATAATTTTTCAGTTTTCGTTATTTTTTTTTAACTTATGAGTTATCAATATTTTTTGAATTTATAATTTTTCTTTTCAAATTTTGTTTGATATTAAAGAAATAAGAAAATGAAAAAAAAATAAAAAAAATAAAAAAAATAAAAAAAATGAAAAAGTGAAGTCGTCATGTGTGAGGACGACTTCACTTTTTACCTTTCAAAGAAACCGTTCCTCCGCATGACGACATCATCTTTTTTAAAAAAATAATAAGAAACCGGTCAAGGAGATGACAACTTTACCTCTAATGTCGTTATCCTCTGAAAAAAAAAATAAAAAAAATTAACGGACCTATTTATACAAATTCGAATTCCAATAGACCCTAAACTACAAAAAAGCCTATTTTGGAAGTGCATTACAACACACACAATAATAAATAAGGAGAATGTTAATGAGTGTCATTTCTTCATAATATTTTTTTTTCACTTCTATAAATTATTTTTTTTACGTTTAATTATATTTTAATTTTTAACAATAATAAAATATAGTTATTTTATTATTTAATTATTTTTTAAATTTTTATAGGTGTTGATTAAATAAATTATTAATTAAAGTTGTATTTACTTGTGGTCACTTTTTTCTTTAAATAAAGTAAAATTATATTTATGATAGTTAGATCAAAATCTATATTTAATATTACAGTTAACTATACGCACTTTTATAAAATTTAAGATATATTAATTATTCTTTAAGAATAGTGCTTAAGGTGTAAAAATTTATAATCAACTACAATATTAAATGAATTATGAACTTAATAATTATTAGTGTTATTTTACTCAAAAATAACCATAAATATTATACATATATAATCGATAATTTATTTCATGCAAAAAATGTTAAAAAGTAAACAAAATAATTATATTTTAATGTTACTAAACATTAAAATATAATTAAATGTAAAAAAATTAATTAACAGAAAATAAAATATTGTTTTTTTTCTAATATAGACAATATTATGTTAATTATTTTTTATTTTCTTTACTAAAAAATCAATACTTTATTTTTTATTTAAGTTTTTTTATGTTTAATTATATTTTAATTTTTAGCAACATTCAAATATAGTTATATTATTATTTATTTATTAACTTATGAACAATTTGGCCCTCTAAATAAATTAAAATTTCATTAATAATTATTAAGATTAGAATTCATTTAATATTATAGTTAATTATGAACTTTTACAAAATTTATTGTTCACTAATTACATTCTAAACAATGTTCTTAGGTACTGGTTAGAAAACCCTACAAAATATATGTTTGACAATATTATTTAAGTCACTTTTTTAATTATAAATGAAAGTTAGCAATGGAGTATATTTTTAGAATTTTTAAATTTTAATATTTGTGAATTAACTATTTATCCATTTATATTTTCTCTTCAAAATAAATTTTAATGTAAAAACACAATTCAAATAATCATAAAAATATTTTTCAAAGAAGTGTTAAATAATTGATGAGTGCAAATTTGAGTCATTGTTTAACTTTTAATCTTAATTTTGAAATTGGTTTTCGTGCTTAAAATAGTATTTTAATTATGATTTTTTATAATTAGGTTTATTTAGCATGTGTTACAAAAATATGTTAAAAGCTATTTTTTAGTTACATAAATGTTCTTTGAATATTATTAGGTGTCTTGATGCAGTTGTAGCTAAGTTAAAGTTCACACAGGTGAGAAAATAAATTGACTAAAAGTTCATGAAACCTTCAAGATTGAGCCAAGAATAACAAACAATCAATGACAGATATATCATAAAATAGCTTCTTTCAATTTATTTTGTAAAATATGTTTTCTTTCAGTTAATTTGTTAGCTTGTTTCTTTTACTCTTTATATTCAAGCTTTCAAGATGTTTGGATGTACGGAAATAATATGTATCTTTTAATTTAATAAAGTATTCTCTCTGCAAGTTCTTAAGTTTGGCTTGCTTTTCTTCAAACATCTTGTGTCTGCGTCCTTCTTTATTTCTCTAGGTACCACTATTCTGAGCTAGTGTGAAAAAGCCTTTTTATACTGGTTAAAAAGGCTTTTTATACCGGTTCTGGAATCGGTATAGATACAACCGGTATAAAAAGCTTTAACTTTCTATATCACTTCCATGACAAGTATAAAAAATCAATTTTTTATATAGTTTCTAAAACCGGTATAGAAAGTCCACTTGGAATGGAAAAATTTTGTAATAAAAAGTGTTTTATTATATCAGTTATACTTCCAATCGGTATAATAAAGACCTATGCCTACTTTGGTTAAAACCTTCTCTTTAATCCTTCAACAAGAATGTGAGTTTAATCTTACTATCTCTCTTAACTCTCAAGATGTTGTCGCTAGTCTTGCATTTCAAGAAGGCTCAAATAAAGTTTCTCGTGGAGGATATTTCACTAACCACAAAAGGGGGTGTCTTACCTAAAACAATGTCCAAAATACCAAATATTGTGACCACTGCCACATAATTAACCACAGAAAAAAGGGCAGAATAAGGCCGAGCCCAATTTCTATATAAAGAGACATATGAAACACATTAAGGGAGCTTAGAAACCCTTTTGGGGGACCTAATTTCATGCAACCCTCATTGTCTCTTTTCCATGTTCTCCCCTTTTTCTTCTTCCATTCTTATGTTTTTGATGGAGTACTAAGTCTTTGAGGTTGATTCTGCTATAATTTCTTAATGAATTATGATGTTAAAATGGAGTAAATTGTTTGTTCTTTTGATTATTGTTGTGATTTATTGTTATTTATGTCTTTTATTTTATAATCAAGTATTGTAACAAGTTAGCACAATGTTAATCTAACATGACAATCATGTGTAAAGGGTTTTTATTTTCAATTGAGATTATACTTTGATTAAATTTAGAAACTTTCATGTGATTGAGTAGACTTTTGCCAGTAATTAAGATTGTACTTTGATTAAAGGTTAAAACTTTGACAAGAATCGATCAAGACTATACTTTGGTTAAATAATTTTTTACTTGATAAAGAGATAAAAGTGGCAAAAAGGGCTAACCTGGTCGATTTTAGCTCGGTCTGTACTTCGTTCATCAAAAATAGTTCAGGCCAGGATGGCTCGCCACCCAAAAATAGCCGAGAAATTGTTACTCGTCCTACCACAGGGTAAGCTCACGAGTTGGGTGCCATTTTTTTTAAATCTTTATATATATATATATATATATATATATATATATATATATATATAATGTTTTTAATTTGATAAATTAAAATAATTATTATATTTACATGTTAAATTACTTTATTATAACCTATGATGCACAAATACGATATGTATATCGGATACGACACGTATCCGATACGTCAATACATTTATTTTAAAATAATAGGATATGATACGTGATATATGAATAATGAAAAGTATTCAATAATTCTTACAAACATAATAAATATATGATTGTTAATGTGTGAATCCAAATTTTCTAATTAGAGACCAATTATTTTGGTAGTCAAAACATTCGAGCTAATGTTAGTGATCAATTTAAAAATCAATTCATCATTGAAACTATTTTAATTATCAATTTAGAGACCTATTATAATTTTTTGAAACTATTTTAGTTGTCAATTTGGTTACTTAACAGTGACTAATTATTTATTGTCACTAAAATTAGTCATTATTCAAAGATTTTATTGTAGTGTACTACTTTATAAATTAGATACTTAATTGATAAGTATCGTTAGAGTATCCTAAAATATCGGACACGATACGTGTCGGATACGTAACCCAAGTTGAAGTGTCGATGCATCATAAATTATAACTAATAATAAATTATTCTATTATAACTGATAATCGAAACTTAATTTGTAAGTATTAATTATTTAAATTACTTGCATATTTACATTTTAAAAAAATATAATATAAAAAATTTAACATTTAAAATTATTTTTATTTTAATTTTTAACTTTAAAAAAAGAGCCAGCGAGGTCAGGACATGTTTATGGGCCTTTGGTACGCCAATTTGATGGATTAGGCTGTCAGGCCTAACAAAATTGTGAGCTGAAAATTTCAAGCTAACCAATTATGTTTTGCCAAAGCTCATAGGTCGATCGCAGACCGTAGCCCGTTCTGCCATCTATAGCTTGTCCTTTGTAATTATTTTAAAACTTCTATTTTGAAATATTTTTGTTATAAGAATTTATCGTGGAGGACTACATAATTTATAATCGACCATGTTTAGACTTTTATTATGCTTTAATATTAATTTTGTGAGGAGATTTTCTCTATTGTATTTGGATTGTTACAATTGATATTAATATTTGCTTTATTTTTTTTAGTAATAAGTTTATTTATTTACTTATTATATTATTACTATTATTATAAAAACTTAAAAAATGAAATATAATAAATTATGTTATATTTTTCAGAAAAAAATGGCTTCAGTTTCGCCTGATAGCGTGGAATCATTTTTGGTGGGTTTCAAATAATATTTTATTCTTTAGCATTTATATTCATTTATACCATGTTAACACATTTAGTCTTCTTAAAAACGTAGCATGAAAGGTAAAGAAAAAACAATATTGAGATCTTCATGTATGAACTATTCTAGAGACTAGAAGGTCCTTCACTCATGCTAATATGTTTAGGAGTAATAGAGAAGAAGGGGAATCGGTGTGCGAACCCGACAACTTTTGCACACCTCGAATGGCTGCCACAACAGCCTACCAACAAGGGTTTCTCCCTGCACCCCAAACCATTTCTTCTGTATCATTAAAAAGTATTTAACTGCACCCCTGCACTTAGCCAACGAATTTGAATTTGCTAGAATTTGAATTTGCTTTTGTTGTAGGCCTCTGCAATCCTAAAGAATTTTGTTGACCTAAACTACATTATCAGGCACATTTAAATTCACTCTTTTTTTTTTCTATTCACGTTTGTTGTTGCTACCTTCTTTGCCTTCATTTTTCCATTGACTCATTGACGTTGCTGTGTTGTTACGTGGAGAAGATCACCGACGGGTTTTTTGATATTTTTTATTTTTAGAAACGGATCCGTTTCATGATTTTTAGAAACGGATTCCAAAAGCCGTTTCCTGAATATTGCATTTTTTTTATATGAAACAGATTACACAATCCATTTTACAACTTCCAAAAACGAATTTTGATATCCGTTTTATAATTTGGTTTTGTTAATTCTGAGATGAATTTTGCATTCCGTTTCATGTATTTGGGAAACAGATTTTGATATTCGTCATGTTTTTTTTTAATATTCTATTTTCTTTTATTTCAGTTTTAAGAGTTATTTTGTTCGATTTTTAACATCATAACCGAATGATATATATATATATATATATATATATATATATATATATATATATATATATATATATATATATATATATATATATATATATATATATTAATTTAAAGTTGAACTCATTTTAAATTTTACTTTTTTATTTAAT
>Ga0209589_1007646_pt1 | contig 17252 bp, 11 predicted proteins | sample CowpeawhiteBW_FD_187525 | JGI IMG/M metagenome (GOLD analysis project Ga0209589, IMG submission 187525) | Root nodule microbial communities of legume samples collected from California USA - Cow pea white BW (SPAdes) (version 2) | ecosystem: Host-associated > Plants > Roots > Nodule | place: USA...
TATATATATATAAAGTTATATGCAAAAATCAACCTGTTTCGCTCTTCTTCTTTTTTCTTATATAGCATATATTAAGTCTCTACAAAAATCATAGATGAGCATAAATATTTTCACAAAAACAAAAATGAAATGCTCACTTTTATGCTATAGGTGAGTTTGTTTTCACTTTTTTTTTTTTGCCAAAACACATATTTCTATTGTTTGTTTGCAATTACTCTTGAAAAAAAAAGTGTTTTTAATAAAAACAAATAAATTTCTACTTTTAACATTTTGTTTAAACAGCTTGTTTTAAAAACAAAAAAATTATGTGTATTTTAAACAACTGCATTATTTACAGAAATTTAAATTGCTTACTTCGGAAATAGTTATTTCAAATTTAACCAAACTTATTCAATATCGTAAATCGGATTGTTTAAATTTAAAATAAATAATTTAAAAGCGTCCCTTTTCAAAAAAAGTGGATAGAGTTTTCTTATTAAAATAAGTCAAAACTAGTCATATTTAAATAAATAGATCAGATTAAAACATAACCAAAATTGCTTAAAAACAACTTTAAACAAAATCACAAACAAACGCGCGGATTAACGCCGAGGATGATAAATAAGGTGAGTAGAGGGACAATAAAATAAAATAAAAAAATATTAATGTGGTGGAGGCATATAAAGATTTTTGCTATAAAGAAAGGAGTGTAAAAAGACATAGTTGGAGAGTAGGAAAGCAAAAGAAGGGTCCCACATTGTTCTCCCCACGTCCCTATTAGGACTTTCAATGCATCTTTCTCTCTCCTCTGACGCCCCTTCCCACACCCAGTACAAGAAACAAACTTTCCAATGATCAAAATTCCCAGACACGCAAATTCTTGTACTGGTATTGCAATTCTATAGAATTTCACCAAAACCAAAAAAAAGAAAAAGAACAAGACAAAAACAAAAACAAGAAAAAAGTCAAATTTTCAACGTGATTCAACCCTTGTTATACCTTTGCATGAATTGGGTTAACACGACGCTCTCACGTACGTAACGTTCATTTCATTGGTTCTTCTCAAACTTGCGTTATTCGTGTATTTATCTTATCAAATACCAACCCATTGTTCAGCTTCGTTTCTCTTTCTCTCTGATTATATTGTCTCTCGTTCCAACCTGATTCCCGAGATACCCAGTTGAATTTCCAAACTCCCAGCTTCGTGGGTTTGTGGAAAAGTTGAGCGATCACGAAGTTTGGAACGAGCGATATATTGTTGTATTTATTGTTTTGGAAGGCACAGAGGCTTTTGGCAAGGTGTTGGCTTTGTTCGTTAGAAACCTTGGGAGGACTCATGTTCAATGAGAGATGAGACGGGAATTTAGCGTTCGGGTTGATGAAGTTGAAAAATATAATGGAATTGACAAGACCCAATTATGCTGTTGTTTATGTCATTCTCCTTTGTGCGTTGGCCCAAGGGGGCTCAGAGGGAAAAGGTGGAAAGGAAGATGGATTTTCTAGAGATGGTGGTGGGGCATCATTCATTTATGTTCATAGATTAAAGGTATCGTTTTTTCTTTAATTTCTGTCCCTTCTTTGTTGTTTCTTATTTGGAATTTCTTGTCTGGTTTTTTGTTTTGTTCATGGTTCTTCTTTCTGTTCTGAATAAATGTTTAATGGCCCCTTTTAATGGTTACCAAATAGTGGTTTTGATTTTGACTAGCATATTCTTCTGTTTGTATTCATAGTAATTGGCTAATTTGGTTGGTGTTTTTGTGTTGTGGTTATGTAGAACTTCACCCGGTTTTACATGTATATTTACCTGTTTGTATATCAAAGTTCATACACAGGGTCTATAATATCACTTCATATATAGTTTTTCCAATCTTTACTCCAATTACTGTGTTAGTACTAGTGAAGCTTAGGTATAGTCTTTCCATCTATATTTTTCAAGAAAGAATTCAAAATGAAGAAATCCATTCATTTGAACTCAAAGACTAACAAATAGTATCATCACATAAAAGGATCTCTCTGCGTAATTATAAGAAAACTATGGATGCATGCTTTTGTTTAAAGAATACCATTTTATTTTAACAGGAATACAACACATAAAAGATGATCCGATTATGTTTAAAATACTGCTTTTGAGTGCACATTGATTGAATAAAGGAACATGCCTTATTACTTCAATTTTTATAAAACATGACAGTGATAGATACTATAAAATTTCAAGTGAAACTATAGTAAATTATATGGCAACTGAAAGCTTGCTGTAGACATATTAGTTAATGTCTTCTACTTCTTTTTTTAAATGAAGGCATATTAGTTAATCTTTCACAACACTACTCTGAATGGTGCTATTCTCTTATTTGGTTGATATACAGGTAGAAAATGAGGGTAAACACTGCAGGAAACAGTTGGTAGACAGGAACATTGACTTGCATCCCCCGGAAGGGAGTGGTGACATAAAGAGTATTAAAAGTAACATAAACAGAGAAACTAGTTCTCTACCACTTTATATAAAAAGAAAAACTTTAGATAGTAAAAGAACTAGTACTAGTCCTGTTTCAGAAAAGGGTAGCTCTAGATATTTGTCAACAGAGCATTCTGGATCAACCTTGGGTGTGGATAGAGGCCATGGAAGAAACTTGCTTGCTGATTCACCAAACAAAAAAACGGCACCAAGTCCTTCTCCTACACCAGCCAGATCTCCATTATCACCAAGTGAAGCTCCAACACCAGCCAGTTCTCCATTATCACCAAGTCGTGCACCAAAACCAGCCACTTCTCCACCACCACCTGCAACTCCCAAAAAAAAAAATGTACCACTCCCTCCAGATAAGTCATTTTCACCTCCAGCCCCTGTAGCTCGTTCTCCTCCCAAAAATTCTAAACCTACAGGAAAGACTCCTCCTTCAAAATCTAGCGGTGATGACAAAAAGAATCAAACAATTATTTTAGCTACTACTTTATCAGGTGTTGTAATATTGATAGGCTTGTTCCTCTGCTATCGTGAGGCCAAAAGAAAGAAAAGGGAAAGCGACGACAGTCCTTTGCTCGTATTAACCTCGGATGATTATACTGGCGGTATGTTCTTGTTCTTCTTTCTACATGATTTTAGTAATGTCTTCCATAGTAGTTTTTGTTGAAGTTCATAAACTTATCAGTCGTGACAGTTTATGATATGACAGTGTGAAATATACTATTTTTTCTTTATAATGTATGAAACCTGGAGAGTGAAGAGCAAACTCCTACGTTGCCAAATCAATTTCTTGAAGACTTGAGTCAGTTAAATTCTTTTATTGTGTGGGTTATCATCCAGTTACACATGATTGTGAAACATTACACTTGGATCAATCAACGGTTACATGTTAATTTTTTTTCTTCAGGTTCAAGAAAGGTTGTTCAATTAGGAAATTCTAGAAGGGATGAATATGACATTGGCGATGGAAAGAACCCTTCTAATGTTAGAAATTTGCCCAGTAGGAAGGGTATAGATATCAACGTCTCAATGGTTGACATACCATCATCATCATCATCAGAAGGTGTAAAAAAACTAACAGTATCTGCTAGTGTAGAGTCTGCCCCTCCTTCTCCTCCTCCCCCACCTCCTCCTTCTTCTTCTCCTCTTCCTCTTTCTTCTTCTCTTCCTCCTCCTTCTTCTCCTCCTCCTCCTCCTCCTTCTTCTTCTTCTCCTCCTCCTCCTCCTTCTTCTTCTCCTCCTCCTCCTCCTCCTCCCCCTCCTCCTCCTCCATCTTCTTCTTCTTCTTCCTCCTCTTTTGCTCCTCCTCCTCCTCCTCCTCCTGGCCGTACTGCTGGACCACCACCACCACCTCCTCCGAGACAGCCTCCTAACGCTCCTCGTACACCGCCGCCTCCAAAAGGTGCTCATGCTCCGCCAGCTCCTCCCAAACCAGTTGGAGGTGCGAATCATGGACCACTACTTCCTAAAGATGGAAGTCCAAATGAGGGTGATACTCAAGCTCCAAAACCAAAACTAAAGCCATTTTTTTGGGATAAGGTTAATGCAAAGCCCGGCCAAACAATGGTGTGGCATGAAATCAGTTCAGGATCATTCGTGTAAGATCACTAACTTTTGTCAGACATAAAAATATAATTTGAATGAACAAAGTAGAACATACATACCAGAAAGATTGCTTTCACTGATTTATCTTTGTAATAACTTCTCAGGTTTAATGAGGAAATGATGGAGTCTTTATTTGGCTGCACCAACCAGAACAAGAATGATCGCAGAAGAGATTCATCCTTAGAAAATTCAGTGCAATATATTAAGCTTATTGATCCTAGGAAAGCACAGAACTTATCAATTCTTTTGCGAGCTCTTAATGTCACTACAGAAGAAGTTGTCGATGCTCTTGTAGAAGGTGACTCTCTTTCTCTCCTAGGAATGCTGAAATCAAAGGGCAATTAAGAAATGCTGCTAGTGATATAAAACTTTAGCTAACTAGCTCTAATTAAGATTTTATTGGGTTTATGTGTATGGCTATTAATTTCTATTGAACTTTTTTTAGTTTAATTCATATCCGGATTGGTATTTTTCTCTTGCACAGGTGATATTCCTGATGAATTACTTTATTCCCCTGATCACTTAAATTTCAGTTCTGCTAATTAACTTTATACGCTGTTCATTTGACATAATATATGTGTTCATCATACCAATAATTTCAAATACTCTGCTCTTTCATTTGCATGTTCTTATAACAGGATACACATTCATAAGGGTGTTCTCTGGTTATGGTTTGCTTGATTTGGTTTTAGCATTAAAAGAATCCAAAAAGTGTTAAAATTCTGTAGCGTTTCCATGAGATTAAGATTTTCATTTCTTGGGACGAAGTACTTACAATATGTTGGTTGAATCAGGCAATGAGATTCCGATTGAGCTGATCCAGACGTTGTTGAAGATGGCACCTACACAAGACGAGGAACTGAAGCTAAGGCTATTCACAGGACAGCTGCATGAACTGGGCCCAGCAGAGAGGTTTCTCAAAGTGTTGGTTGAGATTCCTTTCGCTTTCAAACGCCTTGAATGTCTGATGTTCATGCATAACCTTCAAGAAGATTTCTCAAGCATTAAGGACTCCTTTGCCACATTAGAGGTGAGACCAAGACCAAGACCAAGACCAAGGACATGTTTGTTATTTTTGTCCCATGTGGTTACGTTACAAATCCAAAAAGGCTTACGTAGTTGTTGCATGACAATGGCAGGTGGCTTGCGAGGACTTGAGAAAAAGCAGGCTATTCCTGAAGCTCCTAGAAGCAGTTCTGAAAACCGGCAACCGTATGAATGACGGAACCTATCGCGGCGGCGCGCAAGCATTCAGGCTCGACACCCTCCTCAAACTCTCCGACGTCAAGGGAACGGACGGCAAGACCACACTCCTGCACTTCGTCGTGGAGGAGATCATCAGGTCCGAGGGAATCCGCGCGGCGCGCAACGAAAGAGCCAGCCGGAGCATCTCTAGCGTCCACACCAGCGACGAATCCGACGAGGGCGAGGAGTCCGAGGACCGCTACCGCAGAGTGGGCCTCCAGGTGGTGTCGAGCCTGGGTGTGGAACTCGCGGCCGTGAAGAAGGCGGCGCTGATAGACGGCGACGCGCTGACCTCGGGGGTGTCGAAGCTGGGACACTCGTTGGTGAAGACGCAGAATTTTCTTGACACGGACATGAAAAACATCGTGGAAGAGACCGAGTTCCAGGGCAGCATGGAGCGGTTCATGGTAAACGCGAGGCAGGAGGTGCTGTGGATGGTGGAGGAGGAGAAGAGGATAATGGCGCTGGTTAAGAGCACTGCCGACTACTTTCACGGCAATGCCGGGAAGGATGAAGGTTTGCGTTTGTTCCTAATCGTGCGCGATTTCTTGATCATATTGGACAAGGTTTGCAAACAAGTGAAGGACTCGACCATGACGCCGGCGAAGCCTCCCACCATCACTACTACCAAGAAGAAGCCTAAGCCTAAGACTCCTTCTCCTTCTCCTTCGGTTTCTTCCCCTACCGCGCGTAATCAAGATTCGCCGAAGCCATCCTCTAATCTCCACAGTAAGCTCTTCCCTGCCATTGCTGAGAGGAGAATGGACTACTCTAGCTCTGATAGCTCCGATGATGACGACGACTAACTTCCACTTTCATATGGTCTAAACTCACATCGAATGGCACCGCTTGAAGGATTTGTTGCTCTTTTGTGTTTGTATATTGTGGTGTTGTTTTGTAAATTGAGCGGTGGAAAAGGGGAGGGGTGATTTAGCTTTGTGGTTTGTGAATAATTTTGACTACAAAGCCTGTTGTTGTACTGCTTCATCACATGCACAGTTAAGGAAACAAAGCCCTGTTAATAGATTTCTTGTGCGATGTAAATTGCCTCATCAGATTATCTGAAGGGACATGTGTATTGATTATCGTAGGATTTCAGTGTAGACTCAAATGCTTAGTACGGTCTTGTTCTTCAAAGTTGTAAAGTTTTTAAACCAAACAAGATTACGGTAATGAAGTTCTGGTGTGAATTTGTTGCTTGTCTTTCTCTCCACTTGTTCAAATGATATAGTTTAGCTGATGTAGGAAAAAAAAACATTGAAAAAAAAAGAAAAGAAGCATTCGGGTCTATAGTTGTGGCACCTCTGGATTTCTTTTGTTTATTAGTCTGTTTGAAAAATCTAAACAAAAAGAATGGCAGCAATGGACCTTTTTTGTTCTGTCCTTTTCCTGCATCCATATTATCTTATCGAGTTGCTCCATATATGTTCGGTTTGTAACGAGCGAAATCATTTACAACTGACCAACTAGAACCCACAAGTCCACGATCAAAAGTCCAAGTATTGTTCAGAGGAAGTAACTTCATATCCTCATTCATGGCGTATAGTCATTAAATCTTCTCCTTAATTGCTAGTGCAGAGGACACACTAGACGATTCGTCATCTAACACCTCACTAGCAGCCACTAAGAAATATGTAATTAACTCTGCATATCCATACCTCTCTGGAGCTCTTGTCATTTTCATTGTTCTATCTTTGGCAGGCATGTAATCATCAATATGCACATTAATATTCTCTAGATCGAGGATCCACTTATTGAATTCATCCAATTATTTGCTAATTTCCTTTTCACTACTCATCTTGTATGAGTACAATGTTTGCTTCAAATACAGATGATTCACTGAGAACTTGGTCATATACAAGTTCTTGAACTTCATGTAGTGTCCAATTACGGTCTTCTCCTTTAAGACTTGTTTCAACACCTTATTACCAAGACTCAAAACAATGTGTTGTAAAGTGTTTACTTGTCCTTCTTAGCCATCGACACATCAAGCCTAGATTCGCCTTCCATAGCTTTGAGCAGGCCTTGTTGAACTAGAAGAGCAAAGCATCTTTAGTTACTACAATTTGAAATATCAACCTCGTACTTTGCAGAAATCATGATGGTTGAAACTCAACGTTCACTGCACCAATTTAGAATAGATCACAATTCACTTAGAAACATCCACCACACAAACAACCAGCAAGTGCATGTGACATTATTAAGAAATTTTGTTGCTGAATTGTGACATTATAAACATCGGTAGCCATTGCTATTTTCTCAATAAGTTAAAAAAATGTTTCTTTAAAAGTTTAAATTATTTTTTTCCCAAGTTAAAATTCAAATTTTAGAGAAACTAACAAAAAATTAATTTTTATAATAAATTAAATTTCAATTCTTTCAGAAACTTTTTTTTTTTTACTTTTAAAACTTCCTCCAAACATACCTTTTGTCATAAAATGTAATATACAATTACAACAAAATTAATTGCTCCCAAAAGGTGAAAAAAGAAAAGAAAAGAAAAGAAACTAACAACTTATATTCTATATTCATGTAAGTAAATGCTTATATACATAGAATGAGCTGGTTTCTACCTTGCTTTACCACAACATCTCTTTCAAAGGAATCCCTGAGTGGCGAAAAAGAAGAGAAAGCAGACAATAAAGCAGATTTAAAGTTTGCACAGTGTGACAAAACAAACTTGTCCTAGCTACTTCCTACTAACAATCTCACTTTATTCCTTATATATATATAAAATCATATTCTCACACTACACTAACATATTCCCCCACTGTTTCTGATCTTCATCAAATTTGACAGAAAATGGGTAAAGTAGCAGGCATTTTTCTGTGCCTCCTGATTTTAGTGATGGATGTTGCAGCTGGGATTCTTGGCTTTGAGGCAGAAGCAGCACAGAACAAGGTATGTTTGAAGGCAACTCTATTTTCTGCTGAGACAACTTGTATGAAGTGAAAGCTATGTTAAACTCCCATTGTTGTTTTGAACAAACAGGTGAAGCACTTGAGAGTGTGGATATTTGAGTGTAGAGAGCCAAGTCACCAAGCCTTCATGTTGGGGTTGGTTGCAGCAGTGCTTTTGGGACTATCTCATGCCATAGCCAACATGCTTGGTGGCTGCAACTGCATTTGCTCTCAACACGAGTTTCAGAAGGCTTCTTCAAATACACAAATCTCAACCGCTTGCCTCATTTTAACTTGGTAAACTGTGTCTTACTTAAACTTGCATCATCAGAGTAACGTTTGACGATAAAAAAACATTCTAAGCATACTTGTTTTTTGGTTGTGTTGTTGATCAGGGTTGTGTTGGCCGTTGGATTGTCCATGTTGGTGATAGGGACAATGTCAAACAATAGGTCAGATGGATTATGTGGTTTCTCACACCATCATTTCTTGTCCATTGGAGGAATCTGCTGCTTTGTTCATGGCCTGTTCTGTATTGCATATTACGTTTCTGCCACTGCTTCTATGGATTAATTAGTGAGTAAGAAAAGCATCTTCAAGCCACTCACTCATTCATGCTTTAGTGCTTTTGGAGCTTTCTCGCAATGAACTCGCTTTGCATGTCAAAGTGTGTAGAAGACTTTCGTGCCTTTTGTACTCAAAAAGTTAAACCATTTTACATGACCAAATTATCCTTCTCACTCACTTGTATCATTTTTCGTCATGTTTCAAGGAGTAAATTGCGCCCAATCAGTTCTTTTTTTTTTCAAACTGCAACTGCAGACGTACTTCTCTCTTCTTTTATTCTTAAATAATTTTTTAATTTGTTGGTTTGAAAAATATTATTCTCATGATAATTGTATATTATATTAATTTCTCCATTAATATTTTTTGAGAAATATCATTTTGTATATTTTGGTAAAAGATTTGATTGTAAGATTATCCAATTCAGAAAATTTACACAGTCTTCCTGAGCTTAAATTTGTACTATTAGAAATTTTACATCTATTAAAAAAAATGAATAATACTGTATATGCGATTACGAATCTTATCTTATTACGTTAGTGATGTTAGTTATATGAATTTTTCTTTTGTTTAGGCTATCACGGAATAGATTTTTATTTTTATTTTGTTTTTAATATATTTTTCTTTAATCCATTATTTAATGTTGGAGAAACATATTGGTGTAGTTAATTTTATTTTATATATAAGTATCGATTTACAAATTTGGCGTAATTTACTTTTTTTTATTTACAAAAGCAGATATATTTTTAAAATATCATAAAATACGTGTTGTAAAAAGGAAAGGATTAATTTTGTTAGGATTAAATAGGTTTTAATCCCTATTTTTATAGTAAAAATTGAAATTAGTCTCTTCAAAATTTTATTCCAATATAGTATCTCAACTTTATAATTGTGCAGATTTAGTCATTTTAACTAGATTTTGTTAGTTAACTTTAGTCCAATGTTATCATCAGACACATTCGAACTCAAATAAAGTTATCAAAATCTGGGTTAAAATGATTAACTTCATATAATTTTAGGATTGAAAGACTAAATTAGATCAAGATTTAAAAAAAATGTACTAATTCAAATTAGATCAAAAATAAATTTAACCCATTTTAATATATACTATGTAAATACTACATTAATTAACTGGGATCTTGAAAGCAATTTACGACTATGTACATTTTATTCTTTATGATAATTAATTTTTATTATTAATTACAATATTACTACATTGATATAATTTAAGATAATATATTTACTTAAAATACTATAATTTATTTTTGAAAGACTGTAGTCTGCTAAACATTTACTCAAAGCTAATTATATAATTCAAATAATATCAAATAATTGTTTTAAATATTACATAGATATTTTTTTGTGTTTTTTTCTCTCGTAATTGTGAGTTTTCTTATTATTTTATGTGATCATATTGGTTATATTTACAATATAGAGAATTATTCTATTTTTATTTATTTTTCATTATTTGTATGATATAAGTTTTTCAATTATTTCTAAAGTTTATAAAAATATAATATTTTTGTTTCGTATTTTAAATTTATTATATACTGTTATATTTTTCGGTGTTTTATTATTCATATAGTATTTATGTTATATTAATGTTTTATTTTGTAATATACATGGACAGAATAAGAAATTATAAAACTTTTATTAAAATGTACTTAAACGAGAGCTTATGAAGAAATAAAAATAATATATTAATTTCTTATATTTCCTTTTAATTTATCAATATATCTTTTCAAAACTTACTGTACCAAATTTCACAATTAAGTTTAGTAAAAAAAGAAACTTATATAATTAAAATTTATTGAAACACGTTCTTACGTGTTGATATTTTGTTTGTTGTATTTTAAAGTTTTAGGAAAAATTTCTCAAATAACTTCTTAAAATAGCTAATTCTAGTAATATGTAGTTAACTATTATAAAAAAATGTTAGAATCGTTCAAATATTGTTTATCTGAGGAAGAAATTAAGAGTCTATTAATTTAATAGTTATCTTTTTTAATAAATCGATTTTAAATAGACTTGATTTTATTTGACTCTTCTGTTTTCTTTATTAATTGTAATTATAAAAGATTTAGACAACTTATTTTTAAATAAAATTTGTAAATGTCACAATTATTACACTTTTTTTTTGTCAATCGAGTAAATATAAAACAAGGAGGAAAGAGTCCCCACATGCAATTTTAAAAGACGGAGATATGACTCTATCTTTCTGCACTTTCTTTCTTCCTGCACTTCTCTCGTATTCATTCTTTCATATTCTTGATCTGTTCTCCTCTTAACTCTTCACTTTCATATGGTGGTTTTTTAAAGGTTAAAATATTAACCTAGGTATTTTGTTTAGTTTTGTCAATTTAGTTATAATATATATTTTTATTCAACAAAATTTTAATTTTGTTTAATTTAGTCATTTTATTAATGTTGATTGTTGATTTTTTAATTTTTCTTATATTTAAAAAAAAAATTATGTGTTAAGCTAACATCATGTCACGTGACAATAGCATCGTTACACGTGTTAGGATTAGTGCCATGTGTCAGTAGCAGTGTCACATGTCAGGGTTTTATATTCAATTTGATTTCTATATTCGTTATTTTTGTTCAATTTAATCCCATTATTTTTAAAGTGAAGAATTTTATTTAAAATAAAATTGAGACTAGATCGAAAGATAATGAAAATAGAGACCAAATTAAATATAAGCCACTGATATGAATTATTGACCTTGACACGTGACATTGTATAATACGATATTAACTTAACAGGTAAATTATTTTTATATTAAGAAAAATTTATAAAATCTAAAAAACCACAAACTAAATGTCGTATAATCTAAAATACATTAGTTACCATCTATAATACAATAAAAATATATATTTTGGATTTGAAATATATATATTTTTCGATATATTTTAAATTACACTATCCTAAAGAATTACATTATTAATAGTTGAATTGGAAAGATTTATCTTGAGATGTTTGTAGCACAACCCACCCCTAAAATAACCCCAAATGCTACAAAATCCACTCAAAACCCACTGTTCTCATCACCAAATTGGAATTTTATTTTGAGAAACTAACTTCTTCAATCCGTTCCGCGATGCAACTCACTTCTTCACTCCAGTTCAAAGGAGGTGAAGCTGTCAAAAGGGCAAAAGGGGTGCGTCAAGTTAGGGGAAAAAGGTGACATAGTTCTTTCACATGTTTTAGGATTTTGTTTAATTTTTTATTAAAACTAAACTGGCCCAGGAAGATGGAAGAAGAAGAGAGTGCTACAGGAAGAAACGTATTAAGATCAAGCCCAACACTCTCCAAATATTTCACCAGATCCTGGGCTCACACAAACACACGTCAATAGAGGTGGTCCATACGAAAGTGCAAGACTTTTGTCTACTCATTTCTAATTTTCATAAATTTTTTCATAATACTCATTATGAAGTTTTGAAAAATTAAAAAAAAAAAGAATCCGACCTGCCGGATTCGAACCAGCGACCTAAGGATATCTGAGTATTTACCCACTACAGTCCTCCGCTCTACCAACTGAGCTAAAGTCGGTTTGTTAAAAATGCAGCATCCGCTGAAAGATAATTAATATATAACAATTGATGTTTTATTAATTTTACTTTTTGAAAGAGATAGTGAGGTGTCTAGAAAAACGAAAAAGCAAAAGATATGATAGTGAGACTCAAATTATGATGGGAAAGTCCCCATATTATTCATTTTATTCTCATCCTTGATCTCAAAACCAGGATCATTTTCATTTGGTTCTTATATTTTTCTTCAGCTTTAATCAATAAAAAAAATAAAAAATCTACAACCCATTAATATAAATAAGTAGACAGACATTAAATACTGTTATTATTATTATTATTATTATTATTATTATTATTATTATTAGGCTTTACAAAAGAGTTTTCCAAACCATGGATTGAGAAAAAAAACCTATAGTCCAGTCATCTATAAATTCCATAAATTCTCTCATCGATACTATAGTATTTATCTATAAATGTAAAAAACAAGGGAGAAACCTTACTCTTTCTCACATTTGAGGTTTATTCAGAAGAATAGAGTGATGAAAACACCCCATCTTTATAAAAGGTTGCTTGGCCAATGAAATATTAATCCAAACCTGACATGTCAGTTGTCTAATTTGATGAAAGAGGTTGGGTTTTTGATAGGAAAAAAAGGTTAAAGAAAACTTGGACAAGACCAAAAAGATTGACAGACAAAAAAAAATGTAAATTAGGAAGTAAAGATTCTGATCTATACGACTTTTTTATGTCACCTTCTGTGACTGTCTCCATCTTCTTCTTCACGATTCTCTCTCTGCTTTGGACTTTTTCACCATTCACCTTTGTCAACCCCTTCGTCTCATCTCCATCACTTACCACTTTTGTCTTTAACCCAAACCTCTGCACACCTCATTCTCACATGCCTCATTAAAGATTTTTTCAACTGTGGCCGAGCCGTTAGATATTCAATTCCAACCAAGTTGCAAGTTATAAACTTTTGTTTACGTTTTCAACCATCTTTTTGGTTGGCTCTAATCATACATCTATTATTCTTTCAATATTATAATATGTTGCTTCATATTACAAGTAAATTTATAGATTTTTCATTCTTAATTCACTTGTGTATTTGGTTGGAAAGAAGTACAACTAGCTAAAATATTAGGGTTAGTACTGTATCTAAGAGACAAATCATGTAAAATATTATTTGTCTTTTCATTTAGGATTTACATTTTAAATTATAAGAGCCTTTAAGAAAACACTATTTTATTGAAATCCTAAATTTGAAATTTTTTTAGCCATCTTGACTTGATCACCTTTCTCTTGTGTCTTGATGTGTATGACTCAACGATACTCTCCTTCAAGCTTAACCTTGTTCACAAGGTTAGATGGCCTATGGTTAGTTGTGGTAGTATCCATGATGGATGTGTACATTTGGTTTTGAGAGGGGGATATACTAGTGCATATTTTGCTTTTTAATTCGGCCTATCTGCAATGCTTTTAACGCACATGAGGCACGGTATCAGTTTTGTAAATATCACGAACTTATAGGCTTTTGTTACAAAATAACATAAGCATGTTTCTGTTTATGCTTCGGTTACTAAGCAACCGAAATCTAAAAGTTGACCAAAATTTCAAATTTGTCACTGAGATCAACATTTATGTTTCGACTTCTTTGAAACCCGCAACCTAAAAGTTCATTTTAGGCTTCAATTCTTATTAATAATCGAGCATAAAGCTAAATCTTCTTCAGTTTTCCTTAATAACTAAGGCCATAAGTTCCTTTTAGGGTTAAAAATTGGGGAAAATTTGACAGAGTCGTCATTCTTCTTTGCGTCTTCTTTTTCTTCGTGTCTTCATCATAATTTCTTCTTCTTTATTCACTACCATCGCCATTGTTGTTGTGAGAGGAGGTCGTTGTTGTTGTGGGAAGAAGTCGTTGTTGTTGCACCACCATTGCACTTGCCACCGTTGTTGCCTCCTTCGGCGCTGGTGTGAGGGAGGGAGGTTGTTACAGTTGCGCCATGATAAGTGCCAAAAATCACTAATTTTCATATGGAATTTTCGCACTTCTGCTTGTAATTTGTGTTTATATGATATTTGATTTTCTCTGATTTAGGAAAAATGAACTTCAATTATATGTTTCCAAGTTTCTACCTAAAAGAAATCATTTGATCCTATTTTGTGTATTTTTCAGGTAAATTAAAGTAGAGGAGGAAAGAACTTAAGAAGAGTAAAGGAGAAATCAAGAAATAGAGAAAAAGAGGGAAAAATGTGTGCCTCACTTCCATTTTTCACGTTTTCTCTTTGTCTCTTCCATCAAGTAAGTGATTTTTGCTTCCATTCTCGTTTTGTTGTTGTTTTGCTGTTGTTTTGATGTTTAAGATTAGTGTTAGGGTTTTGTTTTGGTTGATTTCATGTTCATGCTTCTTGAATTTGTGTGTATTAGATATTTGGTTCATTTTGTGTGCCCTTTTCGTCAGTTGTAGTTGGGTTGGCTTTGCGTTCGCCTAGCGGGTGCGTGCTTGTGTGTTTTGGTTTGTTTTGATTCGTAGTGAGTCGTCCAGCGAGCAGTCCCTGTCCAGCGAGACCCTCTCGCCCAGCGGGCCTGCTCGCCCATCGAGTGATGATCCCTGTTACTGTCTGTTCCAGTTTTTGGACCTCTCGCCCAGCGAGCCTATTCGCCCAGCGAGCGAATCCACTTGGTTGTTGCTGTTTCACTGGTTTTGATTGCTCACCCCTGTAATCTTGTGTTTTTATTCAGCAACCTTGTTTGTTCTTACTGTGTTGTTTTGTTTTACTTCTAGTTGTAATCCTAGTTTTGTGTAGTGTAATGCTTTGTGTTCTTCTTTTTGCAGATGGCTCCTCCTAAGACTTTCCATGTTGCTAAAAAGAAGAGAATTACCTGAGGCTCTTCTTCTCAGAATCCCCAGCCAGACTTCATGGAATCAGACATGGTGCATAATTTTGATCAATATAAATTCTCTTCGGAGACGGCTGCCAACCGCTTTGCTGAGATAATGCCCAGGAGCTTGATACCTGAGAGGAAGGTCAAATTAAATCCTGGGGAGTATGATGAGTTTCGTTTGGAGCTTGAGACGAGAAACTGGCATAAGGTGTTAGCAGACCTTCCTAATGAAATTGATGAAGTGTTGGTAAAGGAGTTCTATGCAAATGCATACCAGCAGATGAGGGATGACCCACGTCAATGTAGGGTGTGGGGGAAGCTGATAAAATATGATAGGATGACGATCAATACCTTTTTGAGGACGACATCACCTCCTGCGGGCCAAGTAACTCCATTTAGTGAATTCTCAAGTGCTCACAAGGACCATGATGCAATTTCCTCAGCTTTGTGCACCCCGGGTCATACTTACATGTTGGGCGTCAATGACAACCCCATCCGCATTCTCCGGAAGCATCTAATCTTATTGGCACAAATGTGGAGTGCTTTCTCTTACACCAACCTGAGCCCAAACACTCATACTTCAGATCTTAACTTAATGAGATCTTATCTCATTTATGGGCTCGTGACAGGTATGGACATGGACGTGGGGGCCGACATTTCTCAGGATATCGCCTACATTGCGGACATGGAGAATGTAAAGTTGGGTTTTCCTGCACTTATCACAACTCTTTACAGGAAAAAGGGAATCATTGCTGACACTCTTGTACTCCTCTCCCTCCAGCCCCCCATAGACAAAAATTTCATCAAGAAGAATTGCATTAGTAGGGTGGAACTCAATGAACCTGCTCCACCACCCCGAGCACCCTATCCACCCCGAGCTGCCTCTTCCTCTCAGTCCACACATGATCCTTCCTCCACTTTCGAGGCATCCTTCCAGGAAGCCATGACCAAAATGTTTGCAAGACACGAGGACATGTGGCTGGGTCATCAAGCACTTAGGCAAGGCCAATTCAGCATCATCGATAGCATGCACCATTTGTCTTTAGGTGTTCCAGATTTTCTAAATGATCTCATCATGATAGGAGCACAGTTTGAGGCATGCTTTCCTTGGCCTGTGGGTAGGCCTGAGTCTTAGTGGGGGGGAGGTACTATTGCTGCTGATGATGACCCTGATGCAGAAGAAGGAGGTCAGGAGGACCATGCTACTGATGATGACTCTGATGCAGAAGAAGGAGAGCAGGGAGGACCCTGATGCAGTCTAGAGTACTTTGATTGGTGTTTCTGTTGTTTTTGTTTTTTTTAGCGTTTTTAGTTTGTGTTATTAGCCAGCTGTTTATTTAGTTTTTACTTTCAGTACCTTATTTTATGGTGGAGCACTTGCTTGATAGTTGAACTAATTCTCTTTTGCTTAGAATTTTGTTGGCTAGCCTTGTTTTGGATGCCTTATTTTGTTGTTGGCATTGGGAGCTTTGATGTCTTTTCATGCTATCCTTGCATGATCTTGAGCAATTTGCTTGCAAATCCAAGAGTGAGAATGTGGACGTGGATGCAATTTGATTAATTCCTTAGTCTTGTTTGATTATGGCAAGGGGATTGAATGGTGAGAATTGTGATAATGTGTTTGTGAGTGTATGTGAGAAAGTTGTTGTTGCTATGGATTTGAGTTTTGCATGATTCTTATAAATGCACATACACACTTGATTAAAAATGAGAAAGACACTTCTTTGTTTTTATGATACATAGCTACTTGGCCAAATAGCCACCCTTGATGTATGACTTTGATCTTTTGTGAACCTTTTGAGCTTTGTTATAAATTTTTGTGTGACCCCTAAGCCTATAAAAAGAAATACATCTTTACCCACACCCTAGAAGAAGAGAACAAATAGTATGTTATGAGGGTATAAGTTGGGATTAAGTTTGGGGGAAAATTGTGTGAGGGAGTAAGGGGTGAATTGGTTGAGAATGCCTTTTAGTAATGTTTGAATATCTCTTTAAAACGAAAAAAGAAGAAAAAAAAAAGAAAGAGAAAATGAATGAAGAAAAGAAAAAGGCAAGCAAAGAGGTTGCTACAGATAAA
>Ga0209589_1007649_pt1 | contig 17249 bp, 17 predicted proteins | sample CowpeawhiteBW_FD_187525 | JGI IMG/M metagenome (GOLD analysis project Ga0209589, IMG submission 187525) | Root nodule microbial communities of legume samples collected from California USA - Cow pea white BW (SPAdes) (version 2) | ecosystem: Host-associated > Plants > Roots > Nodule | place: USA...
TCATAGTTTCGAGTGGGTAGAGTATTTCCTTCGGGAAGCATTTCATTCAAGAGCACGAGCAATTCTGTGAAGCTTTTATCTGTCCAACCATTGGTCGCTTTCAAATTCATAAGTCTTAAAACCGCTAATAATCGCGTGAACTTAGTTGAACCAACATACAACGGAGTTTCCGCTTTAGCAGACATCGTCTCATACATATGCGCTTGTGCAAAAGCTTCTACACCAACATCCCGTATCATGTCCTCCATATTGTCTTCTTCTACTCGCTCTTCAAATTGCTCTTCCCGTCGCTCTTCTCGTAGCTCTTTCATGGAAGAATTGACAAGATATTCAGTCCGAGAAACAGTTGGAATGTGTATTAATTCGCCGTGCCATGTCCATATTGTATAACTTCTAAGGAAACCATCACAAATAAGATGTTCCCTAAATTGAGTTGCATTCAATTTTCTTCTATTCAAACAGTTGACACAAGGACATCTGAACTTCACCTCATCACCACTTCTCCCCTCATAACGTTGCGCAAATTTTATAAATTCCTCTACTCCATTCTCATACTCAGCGCTAATACATGGTAAATTAATCCAATCTCGATCCGTACTGAAATTGCGTGAACAATTTCAGTAATCTTTGGATCAATGTTCACATCGTAATCAAGGTGTGACCCTATCCCATTTAAGAAGATTCACTTTCTTTATTTTATTGGTACATATTACTCTTAAAATACATATCTTAAAATTCACGAAATTTTGCCAGCATTTCGCATTGGCCTTTAGGATACACGAAATGAAAGTGATTATAAACCACAATCAAATATGCACCCGAAGATCAATACAAAACCCAATTCACAAATATTCATGAATTTTAAGATATGTATTTTAAAAAATATATATATATATATATATACTCATAAAATACTAGAAAGTGATTAATCTTCTTAAACTGTCCAATCGGACAATTCAAGATTCAATACATTTAAATTATTAGTATTGTATCCCCTTATATCTAATTTTTTTTTTAAAATGTAGTTTTTTCAAAATGAAAACTCGGGGACAATACATAATTTTCGTATTGAATCTCAAACAGGAAACTAAGGCTAACTCACAAATCAAACAAATATTTAAGTAAATAATAAATCACATATATATAACATATTACTAATACATAATAGACAACAAAATCTTACAAAATAATATAATTAGTAACCTAGGAGCGTGAAAATTGAATGACAATGGAAGATGATGCACACCCACGATACTGAGGTCTTCAAGAGCTATAAGAGACAATAAAATAAATAAGAGATCGTAAAAATAGCAAAAGAACAACGCAAAAATCAACTAAAAACCTCATCAAAATGCAAAACAATTACCTAAATCATAAAAAAATATACAAAACGAAAAAAAAATAACGCGTTTTGAATTTACCCCGGGCAGAATTGGCGGTGCGACGGTGGCTAGAAATGGCGAAGGAGGCACAAGATACTCGCCGGAGCAGTGACACGGAGCAGCAGTGCAACGTTTGTCGCCAAGTGGTGGTTCTGGGGGACCGTGGCGAAGTGGGGCGACGGAGGCACGGCGGAGGGCGCAACGGAGGCACGAAAGAGGACGAAACCAGGGCGCAACAGAGGCGGCGTGACGGTGGCGTGACGGCGATGGAGGGCAACGGAGGACGAATTATGACGGAGGGCACGGTGGCAGAGAGGGTTTGCGAGAGAGAAGATGATGAACAGTGATGGGTTCGCGCGATTTGGGAACCTAAATAAAGGATATGGCCTCGATTCTGTAAACACCCGAGGCATAAAGCGTTATAGGCCTCGGTCCTTCGCTACCCGAGGCCAAATTGTCTGTTATAGGCATCGGTCCTTTGCTACCCAAGGCCAAATCATGCGCTGTCAGTGACAATTTTGTAATACTGGAGGCCACTAACGGGTTATAGGCTTCGGTTGATGGAGAACCGAAGCATAAAACCGGTTATATGCTTCGGTTGATTTTGGACCCGAGGCAAAATGGTTAGAAAAATTTCAAAAATGCCACCGTCTCCTTATAGGCTTCGGTCCTGCAGTAACCGAGGCCTATAAGGCGAGCTAAAAATCCCAACCTACAATAGTGCTGGTCATTAGCACATATGGTTTCACATTGGGTCTCATGTCATAATGACGTTTTATAGTTAAGTTAAACGATTTGATTATCATATGATTAATGTAAATGATTTAATCTTAATCATCTAATTAATATAATTATTTTTTGCCTCCACTTCTTCATTCTCATCCGCGTGATCTGCACTCTTACCACACCTTTTTTTTGTCTCAAATACCAATATGGTGTTGCATTTTCTTTTAAACATAATAATAGATTAGGTTTAAGGTCGATTATAGTGAAAACGAGAGAAAATTGCACAACGAGGAGAAGAGTGAGGAGAGCGAGAATTATGCGAACGAATGGGACAGTGAGGAGAACGAAAAATGCGACAACAAGGAGTGACAACGATCGAGGATCAAGAGAGCGAGGAGCGAATGTGAGAGAGATTTCGATAGTGCACCTAGGAGGACTTCGATGAGGAAAGCGAGGAGAGCAACAATGTGGTGAAAAGGGGAGAAGAAGTGCAGAGGAGGAGAAATGGAGGAGAGTGAAGAAAAAGATTTAAGATATTATGTTAGTTACAGTGACGAACAAACATAGGAAGTCTTTTACTTTATTAGAGAAATTACACTGATTCACTTTGTATGTCGGTTTGAAATGTAACTGGCATAAAAAGTCTTCTATTTTATTACAAAATTGTCACCACGTCAGTTTTTTTTTAATGTTGATTCAAGTGATAATCATCATAGAAAATCTTCTATTTTATTATGAAATTTTCACTATACTAACTTTTTATGCTAATTCTAGTGATAATTATCATATAAAGTGTTATCATATTTACAATTCTACCACTGTATCACTTATATTATAAAAGGAAATTATAACCGACATAATAAATCGTCATGAAAAGATGTTTTTATGCTAGTGTTTGTTATAGTCAAAAGTGATAGTGAGAAGTAAAGAATGTTAGTCTTCTTCAAGTTATACCAATAGATATGATAGACAAAGTGGAGAATAACGATTACATTAGAAGAGAGAACACAACCTCTTATAAAAAAATTCTCTAGAATGATGAACACAAACAATGATAAATGTTTAATTGAAAGCCTAAAAACATTCTCATGTGCATCGTAAGGCCCAGTTTTCTGCCCTAAAGTTTTAAGGGATGCCCTTAAGCTATTGGGCCTAAGGGCTGGCCCAAAGGATAAAACCACCCAGGCCTGACCTAATTGACTCATTCCCCACTTTCAGATTTTTGCTTCTGCTTTGAGCCGCAGCCGTCTTCTCTGCCAGGGTTCAACAGTACCTTTAGCTCGCGTTCAGCTTGGCCCCGCCCTTAGCTCACGTAAGTGCCCCTTTCTAGATTATATGGGTTCCATTGATCTTTCTTCGTATTTCACAGTTAGGGTTTCGTAATAAACCGCTCCTTTGTTCCGTTTACCTTTTGTTTTCAGCTCGTTAGTTCGTTCCTAGAGTTGCAGTGCTCGCTGTCGTGCCGTCAAGGCTTCTGTTAACCCCTTTTTCAAGGTACAAAAAGTTAGGGTTTCGAGTTTAAGTTGTTTTTGGCCTCTTCTTGAGCCTGCTTCATGTTTGTATGGATTAATCATTATTTTGGTGCGTGGAATACTTTGTATGATTGGTTGGATTGGAAAACACACCTGCTACAGGTGAGATCAGGGCGAGAACTAGTAATCTCGCACAGGCGAGTCGGACTCGCCTAAGCGAGTCTGACGGAGGCACGCCCAGACCCTCTGCGCGAGTTGTCACCCAGGTGGGTGGTCCTGATTTTTGAGCAAGAGACTGCCTCGCTCAGGCGAGGTGAGCTCGCCTAAGCGAGCTGGCGCGTTTGTTTCTGCCGGTGTTATTGAGCTCTCGCCTAGGCAAAGGGGAACTCGCCTGAGCGAGAGTCCTTTTCTCCTGAACGAGACTCCTTTGCCTGAGCGACGAGCTTGGGCGAGGGTACGTGCTGGTTGGGTGTTTACTTCCCTGCTCTTTTATGTTTGGCATGCAATTGATGGGGTTATTGTATAATGGCATGTGGGGTATAATATGAATGTGTGAGAGGGTGTATGAATTATGAATGAGAATCCTGAATGAATCCTTGGCATGAAATGAGAATGAAATGGTTAGTTGCGAAAGTGGCATGGTTATGAGATGAATTTGGATTCTAATTCATGGGTGGAACATGATGTGCTGGTATTGGTTTGATCTGGAATATGAAAATGGTTGGTTGCGAGAGTTGATATACATATATGTATGTATGCGCGGTAATTATCCATTGGTTGCTTGTTTATGTTTAGTAGTAGTCAGTGCGTAATTCCTTGAAATCTCTAGGTAAGATTCCAGGCTCATGCTTCAGTGGTCGGGACGTAATTCATGGCCCCTGATAGTGGGTGTCCATGGTGGTGCCCCATTTGTATAACTAGGTAAGGATTCAAGGTAAGGTTGCATCCTGACGCTCTAAGGAGTCAGTTAGTCTCACCTAGAGCGGACTGACTCCTGTGGTGAGAGTAGCAAGAGGCCTAAAATTCATTAAGGGCTAACCTTGTGGTAAGGGAAAATGATTCATCGTAACACTTGTAACACATAACTCGAGGGTGAGCAGCTCGAGGGTGAGCAGAGGTATCCACCACAAGTGCAAGCATCCGCTGAATCCAACTAGGTTATACATATCCGGATGAGTCGATTCGTGTCTTAGTATATTGTCTGAGGAGTCATAATATGCTTGATTGAGATGTGTGTATGAGATTGTGAAAAATATATCTGATTGTATGGATGAAGTGTTTTGTACTCTAGCTTACCCTACTTTTATTGTTGTGTGTTTTGTTGTGTGGTACTCTCTCTTGCGATGATCATCAACTTGTTGATGTGAGCAGATGCGAGGAACACCCGCGGGCAACAGGGAGGTGATGGTTCCGCTGCATAATCTGCATGGCCTGGATCTTAGTTTCTTTGGGCTTTCTTTAGGGCTTTGTCCCATGTATTGCGATAAGCTTTATTACTCTACCTGTATTTGTTAGACTTTTCAATTGTTTTGCTTTTGGCATCGTAGTGTGCCTAGTTTGTAGGGGTTGGCTTAAGGAGCCCAAGACTGCGCTGTAGTACTATTTGTGTGTGGCATTTCTTTAATTACGTTTATTAATTAAATGGACGTTACATTTATGGTATCAGAGCGGTCATTCCTTAGGTCTGTGGACTTGGATTGTCCGCTTAGCTTTCTCTGTGTTTCTCTGAGTGTTTAGTTAAAATCTTGTCTTATCAAGCCTAACCAAGTGATTTTCTGTGTTCCAGTGAATTATGGCACCTCATCATAGGAACGCTCAATCCTCCTAGGGCGATGCACCGAACATCGCAAGAGCTATAAAAGCCATGGTAGCGGCTATGACGCATCAGAGTACTACGATGATGCAACAACATGAGGCATCAATGCAGCGACAGGCAGCGTCGCTTGAGCAACAACAATTGGTAATGCAGCAAATGGAAGCTGCTAGGGTAGCTGCTGAGGATGCCCACAGATAGCACCTGGAGGCTTTCCGACAGTTAGAAGAGACTAGGACAGCTGCACTTGCTTTTGGTCCCGAGCCACGACCTGCAGCCAAGGAGTGGAGTTTGGAAGATTTTCTTAAGCACCACCTAGCAAATTTTAATGAGAAGACTAGTCCAGATGCCGCGGACCAATGGTTGAAGGACCTGGAGCGCATCTATGATGCAAAGATGTGCCCCGTGGAGAACAGGTTGGCGTTCACGGTGTATATGCTCACAGGAGAGGCAGAGCATTGGTGGATCAGCACCAAATCCATCCTAGAGTTGAGAGATGAGCCGGTGACATGAGAGGCTTTCATTGAGAGATTCCTCTCCGAGTATTTTCCAGACAACATCCGGTATGCCAAGGAGGTGGAATTCCTCGAGTTGACCCAAGGAGGGAAGATCGTGGCAGAGTATGCTGAGAGGTTCAAGCACCTCAGTCGCTTCTATACACTGCCACTTGATGAGGAGTGGAGATGCCACAAATTTGAGAACGGTCTCTGCGGTGATGTCTTGTTGATGGTGGCTCTTATGTCCATCAAAGACTTTCCCGCTCTAATGGAAAAGGCCAGAGTGATGGAGAAGATGAAACATGAGGTGGAAGGCCAACGCCCACAGCAGTCACAGTAGCCTCAGAGGATTGGCAGACCATCTGGGTCCAAGCCCAGACATGAGGAGAGGAGGAGACCGTATGATAAACCTCCCCATCAGTCTCAGGGGTCTAGGAGCTTCTCTCCTTAGCAGGGTCGGGTGTAGTGTTACATTTGTGGAGGTCTTCACCTGAGGAGTGCTTGCCCATGCATGGAGGGTTACCGCAGATGCAACAACTATGGCAAGGAGGGCCACTTTGGGAAGGACTGTCCCAACATTGTTAGGGTAGTAACACTCCTTCCAATTCAGACTCCTCACCAGCACCAGCGGAGAGATAGAGGCAACAAGCCTCAAGCGACAGGCAGAGTGTATGCCATGGCAGGAGCGGAGGCGACATGCTTAGGTAATCTTGTTATGGGTCGATGTGTGATTACTGGTGAATCTTTGTGTGTGTTGTATGATTTTGGAGCGACACACTCCTTTGTGTCAATTGCTTGTGTGGAACGTCTAGGTCTGCAGGTGCGCGAGCTATAGTGTGAGCTTGCGATATCTACTCCGGCGTCGGGTCTGGTTAGGACGTCTTCCTTATGTGCTAGGTGCCCGATGGAGGTAGAGGGACGCAGGTACAAAGTAAATCTGATTTGCCTACCTCTGCAGGAGTTAAAGGTGATCTTAGGGATGGATTGGCTCTCTGCCAATCGCATTCTTATAGATTGCCGAGAGAAGAGATTGCTTGTCCCCAACTCAGAGGAGCCCGAGTTGTTAACATCTCAAGGAGTGGTCAGGGAGCTACAAGAGGGTGCGTAGTGCTATGTGATCTTCACCCATCTAGAGGTAGAGAGAGGAGAGGCGACGTCAGTAATACTGATTGTGTAGGATTTTGGGGATGTATTTCCGGAGGAGGTGCCAGGGTTGCCTCCCAATAGAGAGGTGGAGTTCTCTATTGATCTAGTACCAGGGACGGGTCCAGTGTCGATGGCCCCATATCGCATGGCTTCGGCAGAGTTAGTGGAACTCAAGAAACAGATAGAGAAATTGATGGAGAAGTAGTTTATCCGATCCAACACTTCGCCTTGGGGAGCACCAGTGCTGTTAGTGAAGAAAAAGGATGGGAGTTCGCGCCTGCGTGTGGACTACAGGCAACTGAACAAGATGACAATCAAGAATAAGTATCCGCTCCCGCGAATTGATGATTTGATGGATCAACTGCATGGGTCGTCAGCGTTCTCGAAGATAGATCTACGATCGGGATACCATCAGATTTTGGTGAAGGCTGAAGATGTACAGAAGACGGCCTTCAGGTCCAGATATGGCCACTACGAGTATGTGGTTATGCCATTTGGTGTGACCAACACCCCGACGGTGTTTATGGACTACATGAACAGGATCTTCCAGCCCTTCTTAGATAAGTTTGTTGTAGTCTTCATAGACGACATTCTCATCTATTCTAAGACTCAGGAGGAGCATGTTGAACACTTGAGGTTAGTGCTTGGTGTTCTGAGGGAAAAATAGCTATATGCCAAGCTATCCAAATGCGAGTTTTGGATGGATGAAGTACAGTTTTTGGGCCATGTGATATCTGCACAAGGCATTACAGTGGACCCAGCGAAGGTTAAGGCAGTGGTTAAGTGGGAAAGTCCTAAGTCTGCCACAAAGATCAGGAGTTTTGTGGGGTTAGCCGGCTACTATAGGAGATTCATAGAGGGATTCTCCAAGATAGTGACGCCTCTAACATTGCTTACTTAGAAGGACTAACCTTTCACTTGGACGGACAAGTGTGAGAAGAGCTTTCAGGAGCTAAAGAGAAGGTTGACAAGTGCTCCTATATTGGTGATTCCCGATGTGGGAAAGCCCTTTGAGGTCTATTGTGACGCCTTTCATTTGGGACTTGGTTGTGTTTTGATGCAAGAAAAGAAGGCAGTGGCGTATGCTTCGAGACAACTTAAGGTGCATGAGCGTAATTACTCCACTTATGACCTAGAGTTGGCAGCCATAGTGTTTGCTTTGAAGATCTTGAGGCATTACCTCTATGGTGCCGAGTTTAGAGTGTTCAGTGATCATAAGAGTCTCAAATATCTGTTTGATCAGAAGAAGCTGAACATGAGGCAGAGGAGGTGGATGGAGTTCTTGAAGGACTACGATTTTGAACTGCTATATCACCCATGGAAGGCAAATGTAGTGGCAGATGTCTTGAGTAGGAAGACAGTGCATACTGCACATCTTATGATTAAGGAGGTGGAATTACTGGAGAAGTTCAGAGACATGAGGGTATAGGTGGAGTTGGGGTCCAAGTCCATTAAGTGTAGTACCCTTACTATATCTAGTGACTTCTTGGGCTCAATCAGAGAGAGACAGTTATTGGATGCTAGTTTGAACAGGGTTAGAGAACAACTTGGATCAGATGAATCCATAGACTTTGCTTTAGGTGATGATGGCATACTGAGGTTCCAGGGCAGAGTATGTATACTTAATGATGCTAAGGTAAAACAGTTGATCCTTGAGGAGGGGCATAAGAGTCGTCTTAGTCTGCATCCTGGCATGACTAAGATGTACCAGGATTTTAAGGAAACTTTCTAGTGGTAGGGAATGAAGAAGGATGTTGCACAATTTGTATCCGCCTTTCTAACCTGTCAGAAGGCAAAGGTGGAACATCAGAGACCTGGTGGGATTTTACAGTCGTTGGAGATACCAATGTGGAAATGGGACAGTATCTCGATGGACTTTGTGACCCATTTGCCACGAACTTTTAGAGGACATGACACCATCTGGGTGATAGTGGATCGGTTGACCAAGAGTGCTCACTTCTTGGCGATGAACTTGAGGATGTCAATGGCCAAGTTGGCCCAGTTGTACATTAAGGAGATAGTAAGCCTTTATGGGGTACCTTCGAGCATAGTTTCCGACAGAGACACGCGGTTCACGTCTCGGTTTTGGCAGATGCTGCAGAGTGTTATGGGTAGCAAACTCACCATGAGTTCGGCTTACCATCCTCAGACCGATGGTCAGTCTGAGAGGACGATCCAGTCATTAGAGGATTTGTTGAGGACATGCATATTGGACCAACTAAGTGCTTGGGACGAGGTATTGCCTTTGATAGAGTTCACCTACAACAACAACTTTCATGCGAGCATTGGCATGGCGCCATATGAGGCTCTTTATGGCAGGAGGTGTAGGACTCCTCTCTGTTGGTATCAGGATGGAGAAACGGTATTGGTTGGACCAGAATTGTTGGAGCAGACCACTAAGAAAGTGAGGATGGTGAGGAATAGAATGCAGGCGTCTCAGAGTAGGCAGAAGGCCTATGTTGACCGTAGGAGGAGGCCCTTGGAGTTCGCAGCGGGCGATCACGTGTTCTTGAGGGTGACCCGAACCACTAGTGTGGGAAGGGCTCTCCGCTCAAAGAAATTTTCCCCTAAATTACCCCCGTAGTTGGCAAACCTTCACCCAATGTTTCACGTCTCACAATTGAGGAAGTACGTGTTTGACCCGGCTCACGTGTTGGAAGTCGAGGATATACAGGTCAGGGAAGACCTCACAGTGGAGGTACCACCCATCGCTCTTGAGGATAGCAAAGTTGAGGAACGCCGAGGAAAGACGGTCAGCCTGGTTGAAGTCATTTGGGATCGGAGGACAGGTGACTCGACTTGGAAGTTAGAGGAGCATATGAGGAAATCACACCCACATCTTTTTGTCTGGTAAGTTTGTATTTTTGAGGTCGAAAATTTTTGTTGTTGGGGAGAATGTAAGGCCCAGTTTTCTGCCCTAAAGTTTTAAGGGCTGCCCTTAAGCTATTGGGCCTAAGGGCTGGCCTAAAGGATAAAGCCACTCAGGCCTGACCTAATTGACTCATTCCCCACTTTCAGATTTCCTCTTCCGCTTTGAGCCGCAGCCCACTTCTCTGCTAGGGTTCAACAGTACCTTCAGCTTGCGTTCAGCTTGGCCCCGCCCTTAGCTCACGTAAGTGCCCCTTTCTAGATAGTATGGGTTCCATTGATCTTTCTTCGTATTTCACAGTTAGGATTTCGTAATAATCCGCCCCTTTGTTCCGTTTACCTTCTGTTTTTAGCTCGTTAGTTCGTTCCTAGAGTTGTAGTGCTCGCTGTCGTGCCGTCAAGGCTTCTGTTAACCCCTTTTTTCCAGGTACGGAAAGTTAGGGTTTCGAGTTTAAGTTGTTTTTGGCATGTTCTTGAGCCTACTTGATGTTTGTATGGATTAATCATTATTTTGGTGCGTGGAATACTTTGTATGATTGGTTGGATTGGAAAACACACCTACTACAGGTGAGATCAGGGCGAGAACTGGTAATCTCGCACAGGCGAGTCGGACTCACCTAAGCGAGTCTAACGGAGGCACGCCCAGACCCTCTGCGCGAGTTGTCGCCCAGGCGGGTGGTCCTGATTTTTGAGCGAGAGACTGCCTCGCTCAGGCGAGGTGAGCTCGCCTCAGCGAGGTGAGCTCGCCTCAGCGAGGTGAGCTCGCCTCAGCGAGCTGGCGCGTTTGTTTCTGCCAGTGTTATTGAGCTCTCGTCTAGGCGAAGGGGAACTCGCCTGAGCGAGAGTCCTTCTCGCCTAAGCGAGAGTCCTTCTCGCCTAAGCGAGAGTCCTTCTCGCCTAAGCGAGACTCCTTGGCCTGAGCGAAGAGCTTGGGCGAGGGTACGTGCTGGTTGGGTGTTTACTTCCCTGCTCTTTTATGTTTGGCATGCAATTGATGGGGTTATTGTATAATGGCATGTCGGGTATAATATGAATGTGTGAGAGGGTGTATGAATTATGAATGACAATCTTGAATGAATCCTTGGCATGAAATGAGCATGAAATGGTTGGTTGTGAAAGTGGCATGGTTATGAGATGAATTTGGATTCTAATTCATGGGAGGAACATGATGTGCTGGTATCGGTTTGATCTGGAGTATGAAAAAGGTTGGTTGCGAGAGTTGATATACATATATGTATGTATGCGCGGTAATTATCAATTGGTTGCTTGTTTATGTTTAGTAGTAGTTAGTGCATAATTCCTTGAAATCTCTAGGTGAGATTACAGGGTCGTGCTTCAGTGGTCAGGACGTAATTCCATGGCCCCTGATAGTGGGTGTCCATGGTGGTGCCCCATCTGTATAACTAGGTAAGTATTCAAGGTAAGGTTGCATCCTGACGCTCTAAGGAGTTAGTTAGTCTCACCTAGAGCGGACTGACTCCTGTGGTGAGAGTAGCAGGAGGCCTGAAATTCATTAAGGGCTAACCTTGTGGTGAGGGAAAATGATTCATTGTAACACTTGTAACACATAGCTTGGGGGTGAGCAGCTCGGGGGTGAGCAGTTCGGGGGTGAGCAGAGGTATCCACCACAAGTGCAAGCATCCGTTGAATCCGACCAAGTTATACGTATCCGGATGAGTCGAGTCGTGTCTTAGTGTATTGTCTGAGGAGTCATAACATGCTTGATTGAGATGTGTATATGAGATTGTGAAAAATATATCTGATTGTATGGATGAAGTCTTTTGTGCTCTAGCTTACCCTTCTTCTATTGTTGTGTGTTCTGCTGTGTGATACTCTCTCTTGCGATGATCATCAACTTGTTGATGTGAGCAGATGCGAGGAACACCCACGGGCAACAGGGAGGTGATGGTTCCGCTGCATAATCTGCATGGGCTGGATCTTAGTTTCTTTGGGCTTTCTTTATGGCTTTGTCCCATGTATTGCGATAAGCTTTATTACTCTACCTGTATTTGTTAGACTTTTCAACTGTTTTGCTTTTGGCATCGTAATGTGCCTAGTTTGTAGGAGTTGGCTTAAGGACCCCAAGACTGCACTGTAGTACTATTTGTGTGTGGCGTTTCTTTAATTATGTTTATTAATTAAATAGGACGTTACATGCATCCTTAAAGTAGAGAATATTTAAATCTACATTCATTCAAAGGGCTAAGAAAATGCAAATCAATCTTACATGTAGGACGTTCCATTGTGGTAAAACATAACAAACTTAACTTGCTCATCCGTGTGAACTCTTCAATATAAAAGAAAATGAAAACGTAACAAAGTATGTTTAATATTCACACCATACTAAACAAGTTTTGTTGCTTTGGCAAACTATATGATAACTATGATAATATCAATTATGAATAATAGGTAAAATATATATATATATATATATATATATATATAAAGATCGAATTGTATGTTAAAACTTTTCGGAGTTTTCACAAGATCAACTTCCAATTAAGTTAGTGAAATACATTTAAGTGGACTAACTCACTCTCAAGATACTTTTTTAAATATAGTTTAACAATCCATCCTTTAAGGTTAAATGACAATTTAATAATATGTAATATAAGTATTGAGAGTTAAGAAAGATTTGGATTTTGTTAACAAATACTATGTTCAATTTTTGATCAACTTGATCAAACTTCACTAGACAACTATCCTTCTAAAATAAAATACGAGTATTCTTTGAAATCGAATATTTTTTATTAAAATCGAATATTATTTAGAAGTCATCCATTTCTAATTAAACCAACAAAGTATTATTTAAAACACAAGTACTTTTAGTAAGCCACCAAGTATTATTTTAAAAAAATCATTTCTAACTAAGAATAAGTATTTGTTAGAGAAAATATTAAGTTATTTTGATCAAGTTCTACAATAAAATGTTAAAACATGATTATGTTTGAGCTTCAAATTGTGACATACACAAAATTTCATGTAATGACGATAGACACAATGTTATAAAACTAATCTATGTTTCTTTTAGAAGACTTTGATTAAAAAAAAAAAACTAATTAGTAAATAGAAACAACCAACATATATTCTGGTGAAGAAATTGAATACTCTGTTTTGTTCAGTTTTCTTCTTTTAATTTTCTCAAACAAAAAGATAACAAATGTAGTTTACTAATGATGTTCAGTTTTTAGTAAGGAAAACAGTGACACCAATGAATTATAAATATATATATAAAAAAATCATTACATTATTTTCAATATAAAATTTAAGTGTGAAAGTCTTCTTTATTGTATACTCTGTTATTTAGGCTCATTTTTATTCGATATAAAATCAATCTCACATGTGAAATCCTAATATACAATTAAGAAAAAATAACAATAAAGATAAGAGACGTCACTAAAATATCAATTGAGTTTCCCAACCTAATTATCAACAAAATCATTAAATTCTTTACACCAATATGATAGTAAAAACCACCTTAAAAACACCAAACAGTTAAAACAGACTTATGTGATGAGTTGATGAAAAAAACAGTAAAACACGACTTGAAAAACAAAATAGAATAACATAACAATAATCACATACCAAACACCTTTTATGTTAAAAACATTCGATTAATTAACACTCATTATATATTTATCCGGCGGCGGATCTTCGACTAATATCTTGAAAGTATCAAAATTTTGGTTGAATTATTCTTTTGGTTCATTTTTTTGTAAAAAATGTTGGTCTTTTAATTTTTATTAGTCTCAATTTGGTCCAATTATTTTAAAATTGATGCAATTTGGTTATTTTTGTTAAATATTTTGAAGTGGAGTAAGGATTTTTAATCAATACTGACACTAAAATTATATCAGTTACATCAATAAAGCAAATCATTTCTATTTACTCACAACTTCAATTTTGAATAAAAAACCTTCATCTGATTCAAAAAATTGAACGAAAAAAAAAAAAACAAATGGCATCATTTTTTCAAAACCTAGATCAAATTGAGACTAAAAAAAATTAAAAGACTAACTTCGTATTCTTTAACAAAAATAGAAATCAAAAGAGTAATTTTAAAATTTTTATATAAACTAATAAAAACATTGTATTTACTTTTTTTTATGATTATAAAAAATAATAAAATTAGAATTATTGTTATCATTATAATTATAAAATAAATACAAATAATTTTTTATAATTTTACTATAATTAATTTTCATTTATAATGATTAAGTTTCAAATAAAAAAAAATTAAATTAAACAAATAATCACTTAAAAAAGATAATGTTAATAAAATTATTATTTTTATTTTAAAAAATATTTGAAAGGTAAATTTGAAAAATGTGAAAAACAAAAGAAAAATAACTTTTTCTTTTTATATAAATATAGATATATAAAAAAATTTAAAATACCAAATATATAAAATATGTTAAAAATATTAATTTTTAAATATATATTTAAAATTATATATTAAATAAATTATATAAATATAAAAATTTTGGAGGCCATGGCCCTATGTCTCTTCAAATGGTCCGCCGCTGTATTTCTCCCTCTCTGTCCTTCTGATTCAACTTTATAATCTATAATATTTACATTTTCTTCACTTTCTTTCTCCCCTAAGTCTCAAAAGAGTAAGAGTTGTTCATGCAACTTTTTCCTTGCAATAAAAACCCAACACATGTAAAAATTTTATTCAACTAAATTTTGAAACACACTAGCCAAATCATGAATTAAAAACAAGCATGCCATCATGTCGCAATGTTTATTACATTTTTTTTTCCTACAAAGGAATGTTCTTCAACAGGGTGGCATATCTGGAGGTGGAGGTAGTATTGTAGCATCTCCTTCTCCATTGGTCACAATAAGCACAGTTTCCATGCCCCAAGAGAGGTGTCTTTCTAGATGGCAATGCACAAACCACACCCCTGCAATTCAGGTTAAAATCATACATATGATAAAACATCACACCCAAAAAATAATAACTTTTGACCAGAATAAAATTATTAAATAGCAATCAAATTTAAAAACAAAAAATAATTAGTATGATTGAGTTATATACGTAAATAAACTCGAATGTAAGTATTGTTCGAATCCATTTCTATTGGAGAATATTTTATTGACTTGGTATGGATAATACCTGATTTTTTCGATTAGATATAGAAATAAGGATGAGTATGTAGATACTTGTCCCGCCCTCATTCTTATAATCGTTCTAGTATTCATATAATTCCGTGTAAATTATTAAAGTACTCACAGTTTACTAGATAATCTAAAGAATTTATAAATATATATGTCACATTTGAATATTTGTACTCCTCTTTAATATTTTTATTTATTGTTCTTTTTTCACATAAAAGTATTTGACTCTCAATTTCAAATGTTCAGTTGCAAATCTTTTATTTACTAAGTAATATAAAAAAACTTATCTTTTTTGTTCTCTTTGATTCTTAATTTTGATTTCATGTGAAGAATTTTTGTTTTACTAAAATTTTTTTGGGTTAAATATGTTTTTGGTCCCTCAAGATTCAGCGAAATTTGGAATTAGTCCCTCATCAAAATTTTTGACCAATTTAGTCCTTCATCTTTAAAAAATGCGTGAATTTAGTCATTTTTACCAAATTTTGTTAAGTTTATCTGACGTTTCAAGCGCATTTAGTATTTGAATTATTTACACCGTTTGACACATTTTTGCTCCAATGTTAACTCAAATATTATCATAAAATGCGTTTAAAATGTCAAATAAACTTCATAAAATTTGGTAAGAAAGACTAAATTCATGCATTTCTAAAGATGAATGACTAAATTGGTATAAAGTTTCAAAGAGGGACTAATTCCAAAATTCACTGAAACTTGAGGGATCAAAAACATATTTAACCCAATTTTTTTTATTACCTCATAACAGTTCGACTATTTTGATATCTGAAAAGTTTTTCTTAGATTTTTCAATGTAATTTTCATCATATCACGCCCTTAGTTATTTATTTTCTTTTCTTTGTACAATTTCATTTAATGTTCTATCAAATTGTTTTTAAGATGCACATTTAATCATTTTTACTTCTTTTTAATATTTTTATTTGTCGTTTATTTTTATCATGTAAAACATTATTTTCTATTACATTTTTATATAATTATTTTCACTTTCTAACTTATTTCATAAGTGTAATTTTATCACCGTAATTGTATAAAGATATTTTATTTACTATAATATAATAATTTAATGTCATTGTCATGAATTTTGTTTATCACCATCCAACATATATTAAAATTCAAAAGATGAAATATCTATCCTAAATTTAAATTATTATTAGTTTAATTTTTGTTCTTTGTACGATTTTCTTCAAGTGATGTACTATTAATTTTATCAATATACTAGCGTACACAGGCATTGTCGCGCCTGTGTGTACACATTTTTTAAATATACATGATATTATATTAGTAGATAATGATAATGTAATGTTATTAAGTTAATATATAAAATAAAGTGAAATATATAAGAAAAGATGAAAGAATAACTGTTGATAAATAGAGAAAAAGAGAAGAAGGAAAGATAGACCATTTTATATAAAACTTTGTAAAAATAACGGTCAATTTTCAAAAATTTAATAAATAATTATATTTTAAAGGGTAAAATTGGTATTTTGAAATATGGACACAAAAGATGGAATCCTCTTTATATATTGTTATAAATAAAAAAAGATTAATTAGAATTTAAAGAAAGGAAGTACATAAGATATTTAAAATATATTTAAAATTGGATATTTATTTTTTTATAATTTTTTAAAAATATGTTTTAGTTTTATCAACTTTATTTCATTAAAGTCAGCAAACTTAATAAATATTTTCGTTCTCTATAAATTTTATTTGGTACACTAATTTGAAATGTATATAAATGTAATTTATTTCTAAATATTTGATATTAAAAAAATAAAAATATCTCCATGTGATGTTGAATATTTGATAATATAATGTTTCTTTTGCCGTAATTTTTATTCTCTAATAAAAAATAATTAATTGATATTAAAATAGTAAGAAAATGTTTACAAGCATGTAGAGATGACAAATAAACTCAACCCGTGAGTATTGTGGAACCCGTTACCGTTTTGACCGGAAATCTCCACATTGACTGAGTATGAGTATAGTTATGGGAAATATCCAACTTTTTCAACTGGGTATGGAGATGAGAATGTACATGTATGCCCCGTTCCCATCCCTATATCCGTCATGATACTCGTCCCCGTCATGTCATTAAATTATTAAAATATTAATTGTCTATTAAATAACCTTATATCCATATATATATATATATATATATATATATATATATATATATATATATATATATATATATATATATATATAT
>Ga0209589_1007654_pt1 | contig 17245 bp, 4 predicted proteins | sample CowpeawhiteBW_FD_187525 | JGI IMG/M metagenome (GOLD analysis project Ga0209589, IMG submission 187525) | Root nodule microbial communities of legume samples collected from California USA - Cow pea white BW (SPAdes) (version 2) | ecosystem: Host-associated > Plants > Roots > Nodule | place: USA...
CCTCTATTTTAGATATTTTATTTCAATCATTCGTGGGCTTGGCCTACGCATAGGGAATCATTCGTGGGCTTAACCCACGCAAAATTTTGAAAAATTTTCAAGTGTTCGTGGGCTTGACCCACGCATACGAACTTATTATTATATTTTTTATGTGTTTTCGTCGGTTGAGCCGACGATAAATAAGCAGCAAATGTTCGTCACCATTTGGCCGACGCAAATGAGCTTTGCATCCAGCAAAAGGGCGTGGTCCATCTTGCCGTCGCTGGACCGACGAGATCATCATTTTTTCGTCGGTTTTGCACTAGTGGCGTCCGATTTTGGCCGACGAAAAAAACCTACATTCTTGTAGTGATTAAACTACAAATATTTGGAAATAAATAAATAATTTGATGGTTTTAAGTAAAATAAAAAAAGTAAATAGAAATATATATTTGCTCAATTTTAAATATATAGAAGTTTAATTTATTCAAATTATTTGAGACTAAAATACGAGCAACTTAAATTAAAATGACCTATTTAAGTTCATTTCTTTCTTCCTACTAGGTAGTTTCCACTTATGGTAACACCACAAAAATTACATGAGTTCCGAAAAAGGAAAAAGCTTTAGATTAGTAAACCAAAGTGAAAAAATGGAGGTATCACATCGCCAAAATTGTATTGGTTCCAAAAAAGAAGAAGAAAGTTTTAGTCATGGAAGTATTAGAATGAAACCATATAAAGGCCTTGAACAATGTGGCTACCAACCAAATGTATTCAAACAATCCATAGTTTGGAAATGATGTTTGACAACTTGTGTAGTAGATGTATACATTAGGTAGACTTTATACAACACCTTAAAGATTCACAAATAAAATTTTAGTTTAACACAACTATCATCAAATTTGTAGATTTTAGGAGTGGTTCGCAATTATGTTCGTGACATATATGTGAAGGCTTTGTGTAGTTATATTATGTTTTCATGTTAATTCTATATATCTTTAATATTTATTTTAGTTTGTCGACCAAATATTTATTTATTAAAAAAATTAAACATAATTTTTCATTTTTTTTTACTTTTTAAAATTAATTTAATGTCATTTAAGTTCACGGCTAATATAAATTGACACGTATATTTATTTATCCAAAAAATTAAAATTAATTTTACATTGTTTTAATTATTTTAAAAAAAATAATATATTTTTTTTGCATCATGTTTAGAATCGACTAAGTCCACTCTATTACAGTTTGGTCAAAACTAATATTTGAAAGTTAAATTTATATTTTTTAAAGCATTTATTTTTAGCTTTGTTTTAATACACGAAACATAAAAATGAATTAATTATAAAAAAAATTTAATTGTATTTAATTTTACTAATATTAGTTAATTTTCTTTGTATTGATAAATAAATGCATAAATTTGGAAAAATATACTTTAAGATAAGAAGAATTTGTTTAATGAATTATAATCTATATAGGAGATAATAACAATTACAAATTATTAATTTAATCACATGTAGCTTAAATATATCTCCTTTGATAACTTTATCTTACTTATCCATAATATGATATGATGATCTTAACTGGGGTTGTATCTATTTAAACTCGTCCTACAATGTGACAATAAGTTAATTGTTAAATTGAGGTTTTTAAATTCAATCGGCGTATTAGAAAAATAGTTTTACCCCATCTATTTTATTTTTTATTTTTTCATTTATGGATTATTTAACCTTTATAAAAGCTTAACAATATAGTTGTTTTTTTCGTAGCACCTACACCAAAACAAAAAGAAACGCTAATTTCTTGTAGTAATGTTTGAATAATCATTTATTACTCTCTAAGATATTGACTTTGTTCGTCATGTGTTCTTGCTCAATTGAGGTGTACCAACAGTTTTCACTTCTTTATTTTCAACGAAGTTGAGGTCTTCCAGGTTAGAAGGGTTAGGACACTTCTAAAAACACTTCAATGCTCAAATAAGTGATAAGTAAGAAACAATAATATAGTAAATAAATGAATGAATACATATCTCATAAATAATATTTTTTTTATACTATTTTCATAACTATTAACCTGAGTAGACCTAGACTCGGTTGGTAATAATTAGATTAGGTGAGTTTAAGGTATCTTAATCTCTGACTTATCCTTTAATTTCTGATGTGTCATTTAATTTTTAATTAATTATTTTATTTTATTATACTGACCTAGCTTACTCGTGTATGAGACAATGTCATCATGTAACTCCTCGAATTCAATATGTATCATTTATTATTAATATTATATTTGAAAATAATATGTTATTTACTTCTCTAAAATTAAAAAAAAAATTGTCATTTAAAAGAGTAGAAAACGTCAATTCAGTATCATAGATGTTCTTAGTGATTAATAAAAAATAGAATATCACTTCAACAATCCGCTTAATAAAATATTTTATAGATTGTTATCCCACGTTACCAAGGCAAAACTTCATTTATAAGTACAGGTCTATACAAATTGATGTACTATATCCAAGTCTTTTTGAAAGATTATAAGTTTAACTCCTCTGGTCAAATAAAATAATATAACATAGACATAATATAAAAAGAAAATATAATTAAATAAATTTTATTATCTTTGTTTAACTTAAATTATGCTGACTACCAGTAAAAATTTAGTAAACTATAAATTAATTTATTAAAATAATTATAAAAATAAATAATTTGTATACTTTTTATTATAAAAAATTATTTAAATTTAAAAAAAATGGTTAATAAAAGGATAAAAATAGATTTTCTTTATTATGAGTAGTTATTAGAATATAAAAAAGTAATTACTAAAGGATAAATTGAAAAAGAAAATGTTTACACTAAAAAGATAAATATTCTTTATAATAGGATTATAAAAGGAAACAATATTACTAATTATCAATTAAGGTTGTATACTAGCTTTGAGCTTTGGATCCAATCTCATTTCTTGTATATTTTTTCAATGGAAGGAAATATAATGATTGGTCGGTTGTATCTCATCCTTACAATTTTTTAACTATTTTTTATAAACTTATATGTGTTCAATAATAGGGATGCAATATTTAAAAATATCCCTTTGATTTACGTAATCGAATTAAGGTTATCATTATTGTCAAAGTGCCATTTTTTATATATTTATTTATTTTTGGTCGGCTTTTATTTATTTGATTATATATATATATATATATATATATATATATATATATATATATATATATATATATATATATATATATATATATATATATATATATATATGTGCGCGCGCGCGTGCGCGCCACGTGTGTATGTATTGTGGGTGGCGGGTCAACAAGGGATTCGTATTACATATTAAGTCTCATGCAAGCCGTAATAATTGGCTTATAAATTAGGGCTTTAAGCAACAATTCATGTTATTAAAATAAATTTTGGAAGTAACATTATAGTTAGTTTTTAAAACGATGAAACGAAAACCAATGATACGCTTGTGACAAATAAAATGCTAATTTAATATTGTCGGTAAATAATGACCCATATTTTTTTATATAATTAAAATTTAAGAAAAAAAAATAGCATGATGTTTGTGAGGTTCATTAGATATGCAACAACGGGTGGCTAGGCCTTGAGGAGAGGGAAAAACAATTAATTAAAATGCAACAGATTCAAATAAGGGGACAATAGGGAGGAAGAAAAGTCTTTTTCTTTTTTTTTTATATTAATTAAGCATTTTGCCTCATGCTTTGGAATAAAAAGAAAGGGTAGGGGATAAATAAAAGCAGAGATTCCTTCGTAAAATGAGAAAGTTCTTACTTTAAGAGAGGATAAAAGATTTTTGGTTTTTTTCATTTGGATTATATGCCTCAAACCAAGTTGCATAAATGTATATATTTTTATATTTAAGTATTTCTCTAAAACGAGGAATCTATTTTAGAAAAGGGAACTATAATTATATTTATTATCTAACAATTAAATTATCTTATTAACTTATACCCAAAAGTAGTATAAGTCTATTTTTTGTCTGTTAGAAACCGCGTTCATCATTTTATTCCACACTGTAAAGATTCTATCTTAAGCAATGAAATAATATAATGCTTACCTCTAAAAATATAATAACTTCATTAACTACTATAAAAAAGATAATAATCTCGATTCAAACCTCATCATTTACCAATGTAAAAAAATTTACTAATATTATTAATTAAATTTGTGATTTAAAAAATTATATATATATATATATATATATATATATATATATATATTCTTTCAATTTATTTTCTGGCCTAATTGAATCCTATCCAACAAAATCACCATTTGACGTAAGAGTTAGTCGACTATTAAAATTTACGTATGCATAATGTACAATAGGTCACCTTTTTAAATGAATCTAAGATGAATTTCAATATTTTTTTTTTATAATTTAGTTAAATTTTAACATTTTATTATAATTTAGATTTTGACAGAGTATATCTCTACAACATTAATCCATAACATAAAAGATAACTCTATTTTATATATTATTTTTGGGTTTTAATTATAATTTGTCCTATATACTTAAGTTTTATTTAATGGCATAACATGTAATTTCTCTTTCATAGACGGTGTGATAGTTTTTATTGGTTAATTTTCTTTTCTTTTCTTGATAAAAAGCATAATATAAATTTTCTTTTTTAATTATTTTTCTTTCTATTTAACAGTTATTTCCAAAGTTTTAAATAATATTAATTACTTTCTTTTGTTAATTATATTTCTGCTTTATACTTAATTAGTATTGTCGAAGAAGCTTTTTGTAATCAACATATATTCAAACTACATAAAGAAACATGAATCTAGTAATAAATTAGTAAGGATTCTCAGTATTACCGACATTAGTAAGTGAAATTTGGTAGTTTAAGTTCTTTTATTTACTTTTATCAGAACTTGTTAAGAGAATGTACAAAATCATTCTCCAATCGTATTAAGATATGCAACCTAATTAGAATTGACAGAACATGTGGACCCTATCAAAATCAAATCGTTTAATCATCCTGTAATTAAAAAACAAACAATCACAACAACAAAGGAAAACATCAAAAGAAAACATTCGGATTTTTTAGTACAAAAATGTGTGGCTTTTCATCATTCAGAACGCCACTTTCAATTTCTACTAAGAGAAAGGAATAGTCAATTTTCGACAATAACCAATTCTGGAATGTTTTCTTCTAAACTCCGTTACACAGAACCTTCATAATTAAGCGTAACTAAATCCAAAAACCACGGACTAAACAACAAGGGAAATTCATACAAAAACAGAAACATATAAAAAAAAATGTGTAAAAGAAATCAAAGTCTATGTAACACAGGTACCTCTCCTAAGTCTACCTTAGCCTTAGCAACAACATATTGATTATGTAACAAAATTTCATTTCGGTAACTTAGGATGACTTAGTTACCTAAGAGGGCGAAAAAAAAAGAATCTAAAACGATTATTCATATATAATTAAAAATTGAAATATAAAGTACTTTTTTATGTAATTCAAGTTAAAACTAACATAAAAAAAAAATCCAGTTATACAAAGTTAAAAAATCCCTTTTTAAGTTGATTCATATCTTCTACAACCCGCCCTCCACGTCATCCTAAAATGTGGCATCCAAAATGAAAATCAAGTAAACTAGTCCAACTTGATTATGTCATATTATAATATAATTAATACTAATAAAATAAATTGATAACATGTGATGTATTACATTTTTTGTTAAAATGTATTTATGTGGTTGGAATTTGAATGTAGAAGCACAATCATACTTTTATACCCATTAAAATAAAACAACAATGAAGTGTCAGGTATCATTATTCAATCTGAGACATACATACACACCTCCTCCCTCCCTCTCCACACAAACCACACAATCGGCAAACACACAGTCTTATTTTAAATATTATTTGTCTTTAAAAATTTCTTCTCTACTCTTCAATTGGTTATTCTCCCTTAAAATCAATATTATACCATTATTATAGTTAAAAACAATACACACAAGATAGGATAATCTAAGTAGTTTTTAAAATATTATATATTTTATTTTAATTAATTTACATTCACATAATCACAACAATCAAAATCAAGTATTTATATTTAATAGTCTATCTAACTCACCCTCGTTTATTGAATTAGATTTATAAGTTTTGCACCTGACATATCACCTTTCACTCGCACATATTATATATTAGGAACTAAAGTTATCCTTTATATGACAGAGTAAATTAATTCTTACCACATAATATCTTCTTCAATGTGAGTCTGATATTAGTATAAAGTTAGGATAATTTCATTCTCGAAATTCTCCTTGGAAATAACTACATTCACATCAAATGTATATAAAGTCAACATCACATAGTAGATTATGGCATATTTTTTGACTCCACTCAATCTCCTGGACATCAATAGTAGATAATGGTCAACACCCTGACTCTATCTAGTCTCAAACACATCAAAAGTAGATTATGATTAACACCCTAGCTCTAATCATACACATATCCACACATTTTTACATTAAAATCTCAAAATCATTTATTCTTATTAACAAACTCTTTTACTCTCGCTCAATAAGCACACAAGTTCATCCAATGAGACAAAGTTGAGTTTTTTCAATCTTAGGGTCGTCTAGTGAGCATCCTTCTCACTCAGTGAGACATTTTTGGAATAGAATTTTTAGTTAATTTATTTTATCTGATCACATAGAATTTTTGTATTCTAAGCTCAAGTTTTTATAGTGGATTATGACCTTCAAATAGATGAGTAAATTGGTAAAAATCTTCAAATAATTAAAATCATAAAATACAGTTTACCCTTTAGATGGTTGAAAAGTCTTGGATTATCTTATCAAAGATGAAAATACATGTTAGCAAGAGTCAAAAAAAAATTTCAAGAGTTTAAAATAAATAATTTTTTATTTCTCATGCATAGAAAATGCCTATCATGGATATTTTCAACAAGTCAATGTTATTTTACGGTCAATATTAATTAGGATTTTTTTTCCAACATTTATTGTGATTTTCAATTTGATCTCAATCACAACTTTTTCTATTAAAATTAAGTAAAGTTACTTTTAGTTATTCCGGACTTATTGATAATGGTCCAGTAAAAGTTATTGCTCTGAAGATACTAACCATGATGTGGCCCATACTTTGAAAGTAACCTATGTTGATATTAATAAGAGACGACATTGTTGTAGGAGTTATTAAAGCATGAGTTATGAGATGAGTATATTTTCAGTTTCTGTATCTACGTTTGAAATTAGAATTTGTTCCTTTTTCAAAGTTCATATAAAGTTTATCTCTACAGTTTAGTAATGCAAGAAATTTATATTCCAAAAGAGAAAAAGTTAATTTTTAGATGACATATCTTACGGTTATGTTAACTGAACTGATATGTAGTCAAAACACGTGATTGTCATTAATTTCATTTTTTCTTTGTTTTTTTTTCTTTTTTATATATATTTTTTCTTTTAGTTTTAAAGGACATATTTCATGCATCACTAAAATACAAAGACATATTTTATATGAACTTTGAAGAAGAGAAATGAATTTCAATTTTACATGTAATACAAGAACTAAAACCATGCCTAGAAATAATTGTTTGAACTAATTAATTGATTATTATGTTATATAAATATTAAATAATAATACTTATAAAAATTAATATTGAAGTAAAAATAATTTATTAATATTAACATTTTAACATTTTTCTAAAATTAATATAAGTTAGTTAAATTAAATATTTATTGAAATGTTAAGTGTTTTTCAAATTTTAAAATGATAAAACTTATTATAAATTAATATTTTACTATGTATAATTAATATATTACAAATATTATAATAAATGCAATAAAATTCACTTTATATATATATATATATATATATATATATATATATATATATATATTGTACACATAATTTTTAAAATAATTTAATCTAGTGAATATATAAATAATTTTAAATTCACTAAGTGAATATATATTCGCTTAATGAATATATAATCTAGACTTATTGAATATATAAATAATTTTTATACTTCATTAAGTGAATATATAATTTACACTTATTTAGAAAACTAGTGAGTTTACTACATAATTTTTTAATATATTAATTGTATATAATAATATATTAATTTATAATAAGTTTTCATTTTTTTTAAATTTAGAAAATATTTAATATTTTATTTGATTCAACCGATTTATATTAATTTTAAGAAAATGTTAAAATTTGAAACATGACTTCAAATTTTTTTCTTAAAAGTTAAATAAATTATTTTCATTTCAATATTAATTTATATAATTGTTATCATTTAATATTTATATAACATAATATTAAATTGATTAGTTCAAACTACAATTTATTAAATATATCTTTAATTTATATATTTGCATATAAAATTGGAATTCATCCCTTTCCTCAGAGTTCATATAAAATTTGTCTTTATATAATTTGTCTTTATATTTTAATAATACATGGAATACCTCCTCTAGAGTCAACAGGAAAAGAAAAGAAAAGAAATATATATATATATATATATATATATACACACATATATATATATATATATATATATATATATATATGTATGTGTGTGTGTGTGCGCGCGTGTGTGTGTGTATGGTTAAATACGTTTTTTGTGTTTTAACTTTTAGTGAATATTGGAATTAGTCTCTCTTCGAAACTTTGACTAAATTTAGTTCTTTAACTTTAGTTCAACTTTAGAACTACATGAATTTAGTTCTTTTAACTAAATTTTGCTAAGTTGGTTTGACGTGTCAAATGCATTTCTCATTTAACATTGAATCGAAAATGTATTTAATATTGTAAACAACTCAAATGCTATCATGAAACATCTTTGAAACTTCAAATAAAATTTTAAAAAAATTGTTAAAAAGACAATATTCACGTAATTATAAAGTTGAGGGACTAAATTGGCCAAAAATTTTGAAGAGAGACTAATTCTAATTTTTCACTAAAAGTTAATGGACCAAAAACATATTATATATATATATATAAAGAAAAATAAAAAAATTGAAATTACACGTTTCAGTCCTGTGTTCTGAAATGTCAGCATGATTGTTAGATATTTCACCTAAAAGTTAACACTGTCTGTTCTTGATGACAAATTTCAGGCATTACTAAAATATATGAACAAAATTTATATGAACTTTGAGGAAAAGACAAATTCCAATTTTACAAGTATTAGAACTAAAAACATACTTGAAATCATTTGCAACAAACTTAAGGGAACACTTAATCGGTCAATGTAGACTAAAATAATCATTACTTGATATTTTTATTTATTAATATCTTTTACTATTATTTTTGTATTTTATGTTATATTCAATGTAATAAATAAATTAATTAAAACTCAGTAAACCTAAATTACCTTATTTAAACGAAATTTAAAAAAAAAACTTAAATTAAAAGTAATATAATTTTCTTTTGAAATTATAATTTTTTCTGTTAAGATGTTTGAGATTATTTTTAACTTAGTAAAAATGACATAACAGTGACAGTATAATAGATTAATATTAAGATATATTTGATTTTTTTCTGTTATTTTGTCAGAAATCACCTGACTTCGTTTTATCTTGATCTAACCACATTGAGTCAATTTGACTAAAAAAAATTATCAATCCAACCAATTTCCTCTTTGAAATTCTTTATTAGACTCATATTACACCTATTTTCTTTAAAATTTTAAAAATTGATTAGTTTTTTCTTTTAACTTAAAAGACTGGTTAATAAGTGATAAGTGTCAAGAATAACAAAATTTTTCATATGAAATTGTCACTTATCATATATCAAAATGGTTCTATTTATATATAAAACAAGCCTCTTTAGCATAAAATACAAAATGAGGTAGGGAGAATCTAAATTTCATGAATTATATTAATAATTGACTCTGTTTTATAGTAAAAATGAGAGATAAGGTAAAATTTGCAGTTGAGCCACAACTATTGAAATTGAGTCAGAAAGTAGAAAAGATAGGACAACATAACATGGACTTTCTGGCTGAGCACAACAAATCTAAGCTAACCATATGAGGAAACCCCTTAGTAGGGAAAATCGAAACACCAATGAGGCTGAGCACCCAAGAAGGAAAGATCAAGTGTTGAGCATCAAAGCTGAGAAAGAAACCAACCTGTGAAGAAACCCCTATGGTTGAGCACCAAAAGTTTGGTTGAGCACCACCCAAAATTTTTTATAAAAAGACCTCAAGTCCTCATTGTAAGCATTAAGTGGAGAGTTAGAAATGTAGTAGTAGAGTAGGAATATGTCTATAAGGTTAGAGAAAGATGTTCTTATTGTAAATTCTACGTATGTTTAAATGCTGTTGGACAATATTGTATGAGTAGAGAAAGATGTCCAGGTTTGATGTAATCAATTCTAATTTTATGTACTTCTATTTCTTTGATATTTATTTATGCTTTCATTCAATAGTTTGTGGTTTGATTTATTCTTAATGATGAATTGACAACTCATCTATTTAATTAGATTAGATTGAGTTGGAAAATTGGTCTTAAATTATGGTCCAATCAAATAATCACACTTTTGCTAGAGGCTCCCACAAGATCTAGAGGGTGTGTATGATGAAAGAGTATTGCACTTAGGTAAGAAATTCATTCAACCAAGAGTGGAGGAATCACACTCGACCCAAAATTCTTATGTTCTAGTGATTCAAAAATGAACATAAATCTACCTCAAATAGTACTCTCAAGATATGAAATGATTTACATATTAAATAGATAGGATAATAATGATGCAATAAAAGAAGATAAGATAAAAATTCAATCATAGTCTCCACTCCACTTAATCTATAATATATACTATTATCTATATAGTTACATGTAATGTTTATCAAAATCCAAAAAACTAAAAAATTAACTATCAATACACTTAAAAAAATCTTTATAGATATATACGACTAGGGATGGCAAAAATACATGTGTCTCCGGCTATCCGTGGATAAAATTCGCGACGGATAGTTAATACCCGCTTATAAACGGGTCGGGTACATGTATCATACTATCCGTACCCGCGGGTACCCATTACCTGCAAAAAAATGAAAATGAAAATTTAATTTATATTTTATTAAGTTAAATTTAAATAAAATTAAAATTAGCAGTATATCTTATTATGTCAAATTTAATTATAATTAAAATTTAATTTAATTTTATATTTTATTTTTATAATTCTATATTAAAAAATTTATAAAATATAAATTTTTTAAATATTTGCGGGTATCGGGTATCCACGGGTACCTGCAGGCTTTAAAAATATCCGCAGGTATTTTTTAAGCGGATACCTGACAAGTAACGGGTGAATTTTTTGTGGCGGGTCGGGTTGCGGGTAGGCACTATTTGTGTCCGACCCGACCCGTTGTCATCCCTGTATACGACACTTATGGATAATTACTACTTAGGAGTACAATTGTTGAAAATGATTCTTAAGAGTAAGCGAATGAAAAATTGATGCATATGATCATTAAATTTCTTAAATACGAAGAAGTTATCATGATAAATTACACTTAACAATAATCGACAAGACCTCGTACTTTCTTTTTTTTTTCTATTGATCCATTGCATTTCAAACAATTTATATATTGGACATAAAGTCGTTGGAAGAGAGAAATAACCTACTATATCGTTTATTATTTGAATCATATTTTGATTTAATCTTAAAAACCCTTCCTTCTATTTAAAACGTTAAATTATGATTTTATAGATATAGATGATAAGCAGAAGAGTGGAAGTGGCAATGACAGCACTTAAATTTGAGAGTTTGGTATGTATGGAGGAGGGTGTGAGGCATTATTCTGCCATGCCATGGTCCCTCCCTATATACCCAATTTGGTTCTTCTGCTTTTTCAATGCTCGTGAAAAGACTTATAAGCACCACCACCGCCCTATATGTTACTGTGCACCACTTTTGAGCCCACGCACTAACTATTATTCCCATTGCATCACCAACTCTTTCAAACCTTCCTCCTCCCAATTACCAACATCTCGTTTATCAGATCCATTACGCCGCTACTAAATATCTAAGTGCATGTAACACAAAACCCAACAAAATCTAATGCATATCTAAACACTTATAAGAGTGTGATTAATAATTAGGGGTTTGATTTATAAGTTCGTGAATATATTAAATATGTATTTAGTTTTTAAATTTTAACATGTGATTAGAATTTGATAAAAAATTATTCTTTTAATTTTGTTGGAAGTGGGTTTAAAGTCTAATTCAACCCCACAAAACTGACTTTTAAGGTGAGGTTTGCTGATACCATGTTGGAAGTGAGTTTAAAGTTTAACTCAACCCCACAAAACAGACTTGTAAGGTGAGGTTTGCACCTCATTTATATATTGTGAATTGGTCTTATCTCTAATCGATGTGAAATTTCTAATAAATTTAATTACTTAAAATCTTTTTGACGTGGTTTGATAAATATCCAAACATAAATATTTATCTGAGCGAATATATCTTGATTCAAAATAATCTGGTAGCTTTGCAATATACGTGGAAGTAGTACCTAATTTTTAGGGTGATCGTGTTATAATAGGATTGACTCGTGTAGTTTGAAATATGTGTGATATGATATTTTGGAGTTTACGGGGCTATCTAAGAATGCCTATATGCAATGAAATTCAAAGATGCTATGCTTTTTGAATGATTGCAGCTTTAGTGGAAGTCAATTTCAATTTAAGTTATCAAGTTGGTGGGGTCCTCTATTCCCTTTTTGAGTTAGGTTGTGTTGATCATGTTGAAACTGTTAGTCAAACTCATTTTTTTCATTTTTCTTTTATTAATCATGTTTCTCACTCAATACTTCAACCCTAATCCCTTAGTATATAGATATTGTTCTGGATGCAATTATACTAAAAACACATATTTCATGTATAATAAAGTCATACCAGAATCTAACCATTGCAAATATATACATATGCGCTATATATATCTTTTAGATAAGGTTTTTATCATGAAAAGCAAATAAGTTGAAGTTTTTCTACAAACTAAATTCAATTAATTATCTATTTAATATATATTTTATTTTTTCATTCAACTTCTCTGAGATCTAAAACATATAAGTTAACTTTAATTAATGATTTCAAGTTTTTTTTTCTTCTCTTACAAATTTTTATGGGAAAATTAATATAAGCAAAATCAAGTTAAATCTTTTAATTAATATTATAACCTTTGTTGGTATCAAGCTACTGTTTGTATAGAAAATCGTTGTTGTTATTACTGTTTTTTTCTTTGGATGAATAAAAGAGAATTAGGGTGGAAAATAATTTTATTGGATAAGTTGAAAAGTGAAAATGAATACAAAATTGGACTATTTTACAATGCTTATTGGACCTAATATTAATGCACTCGTTAAAAGAAGTGAAGAGGAGTTATCCATTTGAAATATCTAGTTGCAACTATAGTAGTTATTTCCGAAAAGTGTATGAGAATTAGAGATAAAAACTACATACCTTTTTTTTTATTATTTTAAGTTCTACTGTTGATCTAATTATTTGGACGGGAAACATTAGTTTGAGAATAAAAATATCTGACATGACATTAAACATCACTATTTTAATTAATGTAGTTTGAGCGATAAACACATCATTCAAATAATATTCAAGTGTTAAAAGCATTTTTTTTTCTCTTTTTTATCAAATTCAATCAAACATATTTTACATTTCAAAATCTTTTAATATGGATTTATATCAAGATTTCTCTCTTTATGTTTAAAAATGATTTTCCAACACTTGACTTTTTCTTTTTTCTTGAAAAACTTATTAAAAATCAAGAAAATAATTTTTCAAAATTAATATAATAAGCATGAAACAAATCCAAACAATTTCAAATCAAAATTTTCAACAATGTTTACAGTATATACATAACACTCTTTAATAAAATCGTTTCCTTTTTAATTATTTAAAGTTATCAAATATCATTTTCAAATATAAGATCATTTGGACCATTTTCACATGTCACAAGTAATTACTATTATAACTAAAAAATTATAATTGGTATTTAAAATTAGCTACAAAAAAAATTGATCACATAAAATTAGTCACATAAGATTTTACTACAAAAATAATTAGTTTCTAAATTAGTCTTTAATTAATTAGTAACTAATTTAGTGACTAATTATAATTTTTTATTTATAATATTGACTATTTTAGTAACCAATAATTTTTTACTTTATAAATTGTTATATAAATTGGTCACTAGTGACTTATTATTTTTAGTTTTTAAAATTGGTTTCTAATTGATGAGATTTTCTTGAAGTGAGTACACATATTAATAATGAATGAAATATTTTCACATTTAATTCTACCCATATTGTGAATCAACAATCTAATCAAAATTATTATCAAATTCTCACACAATGTTTAACTGCAAAATATAGAAAGAAAGAAAGAAAGAAAAACCATGGGTGTCACATAAGATGTAATGCATCAATGCTCGCATAACAAGCTATATGAATCGGTCCTAGATTGAAAAATTTAATTGTGTAGCTGATATAACAAGTTATATGAACCAAAAACACTTAATGTGTGTTAGCGATTTATGAATCCCAGTACACCCCCACAATTCTTGTTGTTAATGTTGTGTTGCACTTGCTAGGCCATGCGCGTGTTCGATATGCATGCTCTAGATATCATGCCAAGATCTCGTACAAGTGACCTCATTCCACACTCATATAAGTGATTTCATCAAGTGCATGCTGCAAATCATACACTACTTGCAAGGGATATGAAAATCATTAAAAACTTTGTTTTAAACTAAAATTCTTACACCACATAAAATTTTTTAATTACAAAGTTTAACCTCCCAATAATGTAGTCTTTAGCACTTTCACACACCATAGGAATGAACATAATTGATTTAAAATTAATTTAGTGCTATCATAATTAACAAGTGACTTATTTTTACCTATATGAACTTTATTTATGGCGTCTCCAATTACAAAGGTTGTGTTACCACCACTTCTTTGTTTGCAAGTGGCTTAACTCTCATTCCCCTTGATGTTTCAAAAATCATATTTCTTCCCAATGGTTTTGTCAAAGGATTTGCTAGATTTTGTTCTGACTTCAGATAATCAATGAAAATAGTTCCACTCTCAGTTGTTTCACCAAATTATGTCTCAACTATATATGTCTATTCTTTCTATTATAGTTCTTGTTTAAGTTATAGCTATTGTCGATTCACAATCACAATGTACAAACATAGATGGGGTTGGTTTCATTCTTAGAGGAATGTTTGTTAAGAAGTTTTTCAACCACTCGGTCTCACTACCAGCCATTTCGAGAGCAACTGCCTGATTGATCTTCATGTAATCGCATCACCCCCAAGTGTGAATACATAACCATAGTAGATTTTGTCTCATCTGAATCTGCGATTGTACCCTTCTAATACAACGAGAAATCCACTATATTCAATGACATAATTCATTGAACCTTTTAAGTATCTCACAAGTCTTGCAAGTGCATCCTAATGTTCTTGATTAGGACATTGAGTGTACCTACTCAATATACCTATTACATAAGCAATATCATGTATAGAAAAGCTCATTAAGTGTAGTAAGTCTCAATTATCTGGGCATACTGAGGTTCAGAAATAAATTCTCCTTTATTTTTCATTAATTTAGAGTTAGCATCATAAGGTGTACTCACGGGTTTGAAATCATAATACCCAAACTTCCTAAGAAGTTTCTTGATGTATTGTTCTTGGGATAATAATATGTTATTTCCCTTCCTTATGATTCTTAAGAGTGACTACTAACCACATCTATGTCTAGCATGTGAATTTAATAGTTGTTCTACCCTACTCAGGTTTCCCAAACTATCTTTCGGATCAGCCGTACTCCCACATATGCATAATATCTAGAACATGCAATTAAAGCTTATAATCTGGGTTTCCAAACTATCTTTCAGATCGATATGGACTCTCGCATGTGAAAAATTCATAAACTATGCAATTAAAACAAGAATAAAAACATAAGAGATTGTGGAAACATATTATATTGAATGAAGAATTTACAGAGAATTAAGAATATTTTACACCCAACTCCCGTGAATGAGAGAGTTAGCTACTCCTAGACATATTGAACACAAGACTGATATGAAATTGAATGTTTCCGGCCTTCAGAGTGTCATTCTAAGTTCAAGTGTAGAGATATTAATTACGTATGATAGGTCCTTTATTCATAGACTTTCATAATTGGACTTGGACTTGGTTTGGTACTTGAATAAATTGTAAGAGATAATCCTTTATATATATCTTTTAATCTTTTGAGATTCTATATCTTTGAATTACTCTTAAATTATTTTGATTTATAATTTGAATAACTAACTTTGTGATATTTGATCTTTTTGATAATATTTGATTATTCAATATTATACTCATTAGTTGTAATCTTCTCAAATATATGAAATTTTTACTTATTTACAAAATATAATCCACGTATTTATTTTTTTTCTCTTTTATTAAATAAAACCTGAATATCAAGTAAAATCAAAAAAATAAAATAACAATTGAATATAAAAACATAATAATATTAATTATCATATAATGTTCAAAACGAAGCAACTAGTGTGGAGAGAAAGTTTTGCATTGCTTCCGTAAATCAGACAACGTGAGAAAGGAATACCAAAACTGCAACTAACCTTGCAACCAACCGCCTAGTATATTTTGCAATATAATCTACTATGATTATTTTATAACAATCCTCATGTTTAACAATGGTGGGTTTAACTTACATTTCAACACATTCTCTCTTAAAATCTCAATTCATCAAAATATGTCAAGTTACCTTCCTTAACTTCAAATCCTTTGCTTTCAAAAAATTGTTTTGAAGGAGAGGGTTATGAATGCTCTAACTTACTCAGAAAAACTAATTTCACAACTTAGTATACCATTTATAACCCAAAACTAATAAAGATTTGTCTTTTCTATTAAATTAAATTTCGCATACAATCATATAACCTCACTCATGCAATAAAAATAAAAAACATTGAGATTTGAGGAAAAAATGAAAGATATCAAAATTTTGATCGAATAAAGTTATCAATGTATCTTTATCGAAGATATCGCAATTGGCCTAATCTTTATCATCTTCTAATTGTCAATATTTGAAGGAGAAAAGAACGAATAATTGTCTCAAAAATAAAATAAAAAAAAAAGTTTAAAAATAATGGAGTTTTAGAGAATAATCGTTTATGATAAATAAAAGTAATATATATATATATATATATATATATATATTAATATA
>Ga0209589_1007655_pt1 | contig 17241 bp, 8 predicted proteins | sample CowpeawhiteBW_FD_187525 | JGI IMG/M metagenome (GOLD analysis project Ga0209589, IMG submission 187525) | Root nodule microbial communities of legume samples collected from California USA - Cow pea white BW (SPAdes) (version 2) | ecosystem: Host-associated > Plants > Roots > Nodule | place: USA...
TGTATTTGTTTCATTTAACTTATTTATTGTTGAAAGTATGTTGTTTATGAGGGTTTTTGGTTTTGTGTGTGATTTTGTTTGTTTATATGGTGAGTGGGTTGTGGTCCCGTTTCTTTTTCGTCAGTGGGTTGTGAGACGAAATATGGTTGCAATATGGTGCTCCATCGTGAGACGAAAAGCCACCACCCTGAGAGGAAAAGCCACCACCATGATTGGATGAGCTTGGATTTTGCGATCCCCGCGAATTACACGACCAAGAACAAGAAGACTGCCCTCTCGACATCATTCACGAACAACATCCACCAAATGAAGGAGAACTCCCAAACAAAGAAGATGAATCGTGAAATTAGGGTTCACCAATTCTCCCTCAATATAATTCATTGCCACCTCATCACAGTACATTCATGCTCAGATATTAAAAAACCTGCCACGTTTTTGTTCCAAAGTGACACAGGCGCACTATTCTGACGCCGTTTAACCAAAGATAACGGGAGGGACCAAATTAAACTGTTTTAAAAAACTGGAGGACTAAATTGAATCTCAACAAAATTAAGGGACCAAAATGAACCCGACATCATAATTAGAGGACCAAAAGACGAATTAAGCCTTTAATATACTAGTTGCAGATTAAAAAAAAACACAGCGATCATTAATCTGTGTTTGTCAAAAAAAAAATGAGAATGTGAAAAATAGTGAACAGTAATATTAAATGAATGTAATACTTTTTTGGTGTCAAAGTACACTACTTAGTAAATTATTTTTTTAATTTTTTTTAACGTGAGAGTGGTCTTAAAGAAAAAAAAAAAACATAGGATTCTGCTTGTCTCAGAAGATTTTAGTAAAAAAAGAAAATTACATTTTTCTTCTTCTATACTGTAATAGTTTTAAGGGCATTTTGAAACTTTTATTATGGTAAAGGATTTTTTGGTTTTTTGTTATATTTTTCGTATTTATTTATCTAAAAAACCCCTTGTTATTACGAAATTCAATTAAATTAGACCTGTTTGGGTGATTTAAGTTTAAAAACCTTCGAAACATAAACCGGACATGGAAATCATATCATAATGGTATGATATCTTTCAACTTGATATGACAAACTTTCTGAATTCATATTCAAATTAAAGAATAAATAGTTTAATTGTTCAAAAATCACTTTTAATAGCTTTTTTAATTATAATGAGTTTATTTTCCAATTGAAGAAAAGTCTGTAAAGGAATTCTTATGACTCTATTTTTGTTTTAATTACAGTCGAAGAATAAGCAGTGATAAGTTAGTCATCTATGGAGAACGATTTGTTATCTGGAACTAAGGTGGATAAAGAGAACTTGTATATTTGTCTCCAATATTTTGTGGATGATACCTTCATTTTCTCATAGCCTAAGTAAACTCTTACAAAAGCTCCTTAGGTGCTGAGTGTTCATAATTTTGTGGTAAATAGTTATGTCAATCTTCTGATTATGTTTGTCTTCGTTTGACATCAGTGCTTTAGAAACCAAAGGAATATACAAAGGGATTGTGTATCATTGTGCAGAAATTGTTACTAGAGATGTATTATATAATAAATAAAGCTAATTCTAAAAGTCACAATTAAATGAAATGGTTAAATACTTCGAGAGTTTATCAAATCAAGAATGAAAACGTGAAATGAAGTGCAGCTTTGTAAATATATTTGCAATCTAATAAAGTCGAAAGGATTGTGCAGAAATTGTTACTAGAGATGTATTATATAATAAACAAAGCTAATTCTAAAAGTCACAATTAAATGAAATGGTTAAATGCATCGAGAGTTTATCAAATAAAGAATGAAAACATAAAATGAAGTGCAACTTCGTAAATATATTTGCATCTAATAGAGTTGAAGGAATACATGATAAAAATATAGTGACAAGTTGAAGACAATTACAAGTAAAATGACAATCAGTTTCAACATGATTGATTCGTTCATGAAAACCTTTCGTTGTGACTTTGTGAATAGATACACTTCTAATGATTTGACCACTTTACTTGCTTCTAATGGAAGTATTTATCAGATCTCTATAGTGAATGGTATAAATGTATGAAGAGAATAAGTGTGGAAACTTGTTTTGGAGATGAGTGAAAGTTGTTGTCTTGGAAGCAGAAGAAAATGTCATTTAGTGGTTGAATGTGTTTAATAAATTCAACCTTGTCATCTTTGCCAATGTTTTTCTATCATCTTATAAGGTGCCTAGTAAAGTGGCAAAATTCATTTGAAGAATGAAATGAGAATTCTTGTGGAGTGGAATTAAGGATTAACGTGTACCTGAGATAAATGGAAATAAATTGCATCCTGATGTAGAAGGAAATTTGTATATGTTTGATACAAATATCAAATAATGTTTTGTCATATAATATAATAAGGCATTAAGTTTTGTGCCTTGAAATTGTTACATGAAGACAGAAAGCTATATAGTTTCCAATTGGTAAAGTACTTAAAAGAAAAAGTAAAACCTCACACTGCACAAATGATAACACTGCATACTTTCCATCACTTTGATCTGCAGAACATGAAACTGTGCAAGATCAAGGATGAAAGGAGAAATTAAATCGTAAAAATTATCTCATAACTTAGTATTTTCCTTTCAATGTGTAAGCCTTGAGTTTCTCCCACTCTCACTCTTTCACCACACAAAAATACAAAAGCTAAAAACACTCAAGGCGTGTAACCTTGTTCTCGCTGCTGCTTCTCGTACTCTTCCATGGTGTCAAACTCATTCGGATACTCACTTTTCTCACGATAACCTTCATTTACAGCAGAATTTCCTCTCTCTGATTCGTACCCATTAAGGTTATAATTCTCATTAACACTGTTCACATTATAAGAGTACCTACCATTCTCCACGAACCTAGTGTCACTCATTCCTTCTCTCTTCCCCTTATAGCCATTGCCGTTATAGTTGTTGTTCTGGTAATTTCTCTCGTCATTGTTGAAGTTGCTGGCGTAGCCACCAGTGTATGTGTTCCTGTACTCTTCGTTATTGTTGTCATCGATGCTAAACTCTTCATCATTGTTGTCATCGACGCTAAACTCTTCATGGTTGTTCACATTGTTTCTGAAGTTTTCATACTTGCTGTCATTGTTCCCGAACTCTTCATTGTTGTTGGCATTGTTTCTGAACTCTTCGTTGTAGTTGACATTGTGTCTGAACTCTTGATTGTTGTTGGCATTGTTTCTGAACTCTTCATTGTTGTTCACATTGTGTCTGAACTCTTCATTGTTATTGTCGCTGCTGCTGCTGTAGAAGTTGGTTTTGGGGTAGCCTTTTTTGTAGCTCTCGTCATTGAAGTCTTCATTGAGAAGCTCAAAGTTTGTGGTGGTAGGAGTGTCCTTGGTGGGAGAGTATTGGTTATAAGAGCCCCTACCATAGAGACCATACCCCTCTCCACTTTCTGAAAATTCAGGCTCTGGTGCTGGCCCTGATGGTATTGTTGACCCAATTGCTTGTTCAACCGAAGGTGCTGGTGCTGATGCTGGTTCGAGTGCTGGTGCTGATACTGGTTCAAATGTTACTGGTGCTGGTGCTGATGCTGGTTCAAATGTTACTGGTCCTGGAGCTAACGCTGGAGATTCAAGTTTAGTTTTTTGGAGAGGGTCTTTGACATTATAGATGGTTCTGAAATGGGAGAACAAGCTGAAAACCTTGCCTTTTCTGGCTTGAATTTGGGGTGAGATGAGAAGCAGAAAGAGCAAAAAGAAAGATAATTGGTTTCCAAAAGAAGCCATAGTGTGGAATGAGAGTGAGGGGTGAGTGTTTGTTGGGTGATTTTATAAGCTGATATACATTAATGGCCGAGTAATTATGCGGGGATTGTGGAAGGGAGAAGAATGAGTGTGAGTGTGGGGTATTATGATGATGACTTCTATGGCATGCTGCATGTGCAAAGGTTTGAGAATGGCACCATTACCATGGGAAACACAAAGATGTGTAGCACTGAGAGAAAATTAAGGTCCAAGTCAAAAGTAGCATCTTATTTTTTTCCTTTATTTTTTGTTGTTGCTGTGATGAGTCCTTTTTCCCTTTGAATTCCAAATTAATTTGGTGCCAGCCTCCTTTTTAAGGCAATTATGATGAAAACTGAAGTTGAAAATAAAGAAGGTTGGAAGTGGGAGTTTGAAACTTTGAAACAAGGTAGCCACTTTACTTCTTTTCCTCCTCAGACATTCAAATGTGAAAAATTCCTTAAAACACTGAGACTCGTTTGTACAATTGGTATTTGTATTCTTAATAAAACCACACAACATAGCAGTTTAGTTGGTCTTAAAAGTAAAATTTACTAGTTTAAAATCAGGTAATTATGATGCAAAGAGGCTAATGTTTTAATATTATTTTATATTAAATATTTAACCCTAGTTCAACAACAATTAAACCTTAAACTATGTCATTTTTAATTATCAATGCCGGCTGCAATTTTAAAAACCAAATTATTTGTTGTTGGGTCACATTTGTCTTAATTTGAAGATGGTCCACGTACATGCAAAGCACTACGGCAGCTGAAAAAGAAAAAACAATGATACTTTCATACTTTATTACAATAAAACAATAATGTTTTTTATCAACATTAGTAGTTAGAGGAAGATTTGAATTTCCGACCTCTCCCATTATGTCTTCTAAATTCACTAAACTAAATTTATATCTCTAAATTGTTAATAGAGGGAGTTAAATCTGCTACCTTCTCCCATCCAATTTTATTATTTAAATACTTTATTATGCAATGTGATCTATATATTAAAAATTTAATTCAGAAAAGAAAAAAATAAGATTAATAATATCAAATTGATTCTAATTTAACCTTAACTAAAAAAAAACTATATTTTAAACTAGTGTTGACAAATTGAATGATGGGTACTGTTTAAAAAAATTGATAAACACAGAAATGAAAAGAAAACGTGGTAGCATTTTCGGGGTTTGTTGTTTATTTAAATGGGGAATATAAGAGGCAATGAAGGGTGTAGATAATGAAGCAGATTTAGTTACACCAACCCAGTGGACTTTTGTAATTAATCAGTGTTTGAAAAAGGTATTAGAAAAAATGATGCAAGATAGGGTATGGCGTTTGCTTAAAGAATAATGAAATTGATTGATTTTGGGAGGAAAATTGGTAAAGTTAGCTGAATGAGTAACATGATTAGGTAAAAGCAAGTGATGTTGGATTGGAGTTGGAGTGATGTTGAAGGGAGAGTTTGTTTAAGCGTGGCGCGATGAACGGAGAGAAATTGTAAAAGCAAAATTGGGATGTGGACATGGACAAACACCAAGTACCCAACATCAACATGTCTTTTCGGATGACTAGGTGGAGACACTTTGACTTTTTATTTCATGTCTGACCGACAAATTAGGATAATTTATGGAAACATGCAACTTTTTGGGCGTTTTTTTAGTCTGAATTTTTTTAAAATATTCGAATAATTTTTAATTTTAAAATATATTAAAATTATCTTTAAAATATTAAAATAATATGTTTTTAATGTTTAACTGAAGACAACACAAAAATTTCAGAAAAAATTGGATACCGCTTCTTCCTGGACTGCATCTTCTATATTTAAAAATTTCATTTTTTTTATTTTAAATTCTGAAATTCACAATGAAAAGATTTTAAATTACACGATTTAAAATACAAGTTTTATGTTTTTTATTTTATAATTTAAATTATAAAATAAAAAATGTAAAATAATGTATTTCAAACTATCCCACGTATAAAATTTGTATTTTGGATTGTGGAAGGAGAAACTATGAAGGTGCATGAAGCCCCAAATTTTATGCTGGAAATAGATACATGGGCTTTATGTCAGGGGCATTCAAAGCCCAAGCTTTCCTTTTATTGGGCCTAAATACTTTTTTTATGGGCCTCCGCCGCCTCCACTACAACGAGTCTCCATTGTGCTACTGTTTTTTTTTTTTTCGAACAAATTTCAATTTAATCGTGTTTGATGATAAAAAGATCTGTAATGGTTGATGTATGTATAATAAATATATCTGGATATTAAATATATGTATTTTAATTATATGTTTATTGACAGAATGACTACTATTACCATGATATCTAATCATTAGATATTAACTATTTAATTATTGTTAGTAAATTTTATTTGAATATTTAAAAATATAGTGATAAAAATAAAATTATTGATAAAAAATATTAATTATTAGATAATTTTTAGAATTTGAATATATATTATTTTGATTTATCAAATTAAACATGTTTTTAAGAAGGTTATTTTTTTTAAAACTTCTATTTTATGAACGAATTTATTTAAATTTTAGAAAGGTCAATTTTTTTATACAAATATTTAATTATGTAATTTACTTTAATTATGTTTTAAAATTAATATATATATATATATATATATATATATATATGTGTGTGTGTGTGTGTTTTTTTTTTCATAAATACTTAATAAAAGAAATAATTTTTGGTAGGATAAATAATAAATAGATACTACTTGTATTTATCCCACTTTTCATCGCTGGATAAATTTTATTTTTAATAGTTTTACATTATTTATTTCCTGATTTTGGATTAGTCATGAAAGAGGCGTCACCGCAAAGACAAAATCTCATTATTGTTATAGAAGAGAAAGAGACAAAATGATCATTTTAAAGAATTAAGGACACGAGAAGAAACATGGGATGCAGAAAAGAAAAACAATTTTTTTCTATTCTTTAAGTTCAAATGTTTCAAAGGTGTACTTGAACCACACCAAAGTATATAAAATATAAAATTTGATAGCTATGATGCATAGATACGATACGTGTATCGGATATGACATGTATCCAATATGTCGATATGTTTATTTTCAAAATAATAAAAATATTGAAAAGTGTATAATAATTCTTAAAAACATAATAAATATATAATTTTTAATGTGTGAATCTAAATTTTCTAATTAAAAACCAATTATTTTAGTAATCAAAATCTGGTAGCTAATATTAGTGACCAATTTAAAACCCAATTTATAATTGAATCTATTTTAATTATCAATTCAGAAATCAATTAAATTTTTTTGAAACTATTGTAGTTGTCAATTTGGTCATTATATAGTGACTAATTATTTTTTGTCATTAAAATTGGTCATTATTCAAATATTTTATTATAATGTACTACAAATTTATAAAGTATTGATAAGCTTGATAAATACTTGGTATTTAAGCTTATTAACCTCTCTTATTTGTCTTTATTTCATGTGTTTGGTGTTTATTTCTTAGATAGTTTATTAGTATTTTGTGTTTTGTTTAGTTAGAAGTATTTTTCTTTTCTTAGATTATTGTATAGGTAATTGTATAGGAAAATGGAAGACCACAAAGTTGTCTGTCAGGACCATCTCGCCCAGCCAAAGCCCCCCACTCGCCCAGCGAGAAGTCTGTCTCGCCCAGCGAGACACAACAGTTGTGTGACAGTTTAGTGATCTCTCACCCAGCGAGAGATAGGGCTCGCCCAGCGAGCAGACTTTTTTAGTTGGTTAAGTTTCGAGAATCAAAGGAAAGAAGTTAGTTCTTTTTGTTGTGGAAACGCAGAAAAACTAAAAAGCTTCGGTCAAGGGCACCTTGTGGATGAAATTACAGCGAATTCTTCCATCTATTCGTGCGAATTCATCAAATTCGTATGTTTTAGATGATTAGGAGTAGCTAATCTCTATTTTCATTAGGATTGGATGTAATGAATTCATACACTATGTGACTTTTCCTATGCAATATGATTTCCTTCGTATTCAATTGTTCTATCTTGATTATTAATGTGTATGATAGGAATATTATGTTCTTTGTTGTTACTAAATCATTGGAAAATGAATTTGGAACTAGACATGGATAAAACATCCCAAGAGTTATGATCTAGGAATAGACATTAACTCTTGGTCATTGTAGAATTGTGATCTTAATGCAAAGTGTATGCTAAAATGGCTAAGGAATTAGAGTTTTAAGATATGATTTAGAAATTGCTTCTAAGGGATTAGAGTAAGTATGCTTTTAACATGAATGTGAGTACGAAGAGATGTATATATTGTGTAGCGTTACATTAATTCATGAAATCCAATCCTAATGATGCTCTTTATCGAATCACATCTTCATTTTTATAATTTTGCATGCTTTATTTTACATTGAATTAAAAATGTTTTTCACAATTGCTAAAACTAGTAAATAATCACAAATAGATTAACAAACACAAATCCCTTGGAAAAACGACACTTGGACTACCATTTTACTACTTGAAACGAATTGATATATTTGCCAATAAGTTAACAAGTATATATTTCATTGATAAGTATCATTAAAGTATCTTAAAGTATCGGACACGATACGTATCGAACCCAGCTACATGACAAGTTGAAATATCGGTGCATCATAATTTGGCAGAATTATAGGGAGAAGATAACTTTTAAAATAAGCACAAGACATAAGGTATATTAATTTTTTTTAATATTCTCCTAATCATTGATTAATTTTTTAAGGGATTGAGATTTATTTAAGTATGTAACACTAAAAAAACATATAGTGTTTATTAGTAGTGTATTTCTAGAGGTTATACTAAACTGTTAAAAAAAAACTCTGAAAATAATTTAAACCAATGCAAATTTTATAGTCTATTCGTTTCTATATCACAAACATGTGTTTCGCTCTTTCACTAAAAATCACGATTTTTCCTCCCCCATCCCCACCAATTGGGGAACTATGGTCTTCAACAAAAGAAACCCTTGCTTGTTAAATCTAAATATTTTACGATATTAACAGTGTCACAATACATTCTTCATTTTAATTATCCGAGGGAGAAAAAACAGTCATATAACCATTCAATTGTGCAATTTGCTTATTGTAATAATTATTGATCTCACTGGGTTTTAGTGGTATTGGCCTTCGTATATCAGGTATTATTAGTGGTACAAATACGAAAGCTAAGTCACAGTTTATACTAACTAAAAGCTAAAAAGTCTACCAAATTAAGAAGAAAAATATGTGACAGTACTTGCTGAAATTCCTCATCATTTATTTTAGTCTCGTATATATTAACTAACACTAATAAAAAATCACAGCCTTTAATCTCACATTAATACTAGTGGTACATGAAGAAGAAGGTTCCAAAAGTTATATATATATATTTATTTTTCTCTCCCCTCTTAGTATAAACTAGAAACAAAGATGCAGATTCTGGCATAGAATACATGGAAGAGAACTGAGAAGTCGTCGAATTAGGGTTTTGAGGCCTTCACACTGGATTTCAAGCACAAGAAGGAGGGATTTTGGGAATCCCTTGTCTTTGTAGTTCACCCATTACACCATCAAGGGCTGGACCTTTAAGGCCAAGTGGTAGTGGCAACCATGGTTTTGATAAAACATCACTAATAGCTGCATCTATGCTCTCCTTTGACTGTCAAAACAAACATGCACACATAACTTAAATTAACCATGCAACATTATTTTTATAAAATATTGACCTGTGTCGTGTGTGAAAGGAAAAATGGAATTAACTCGTCGCCTATGTTGTGAATCCAATTAATAGAACTTTGGATTTATAGACACGGACCAACGATGAGAAAGAGAGAATGACAGAAAGTCAAGTAAGAAAATGACAGAAGAAATTAATAGAGACAAAAAAAAGGAAGAAAATTCCGTGATTTAATTTGTAAGCATGCAAACATTTTCACACTCAAAAATAACTTAGGTTTAGTATATATATCATAAGTAATAATTTCGTGGAGTGAGTTTGATCTTTCAAATAAAAATATATTTTATTTCAAAATACGATTAAAATTTGTTTTTATTTTAAAACCAATGTAATTAAAAAAAAAAAAAGCTATTGATTGTTAAATTTAGAAAAAAAATCCTTAATATGTACAAAGCTGTATCATAACATAAATAACATTTGCTATAAGTAAGATACTTTTTTAGTACTAATCATAGTTTTTGTTTATATCTATATCTGGAAATTCTATACTTGACTAAGTCTTTTAAATGAAAGTTAATAACTGTACTATTTACTAGATTAGTTTGTTCTTGATTAAAAAATAAAGTTGGCAAAACAAAAGAATTGACATTTTTTTTGTTTTTCCATTGAATGAGTTGGAATTACCGGATGAAAATCGAGGAGGGGACGAGGTGGTGGTTGGCCATGGGTGGTGGCTGGGATGCCAATGCCTGGATCTACTATTTGGAACATTGCATGGTGTGGTGGGATGCCCGGAACAGTTTGAGACCCAAATCTCTGCAAGTTATCATTCTACAGTGAGTGAACCACCATTTTCATAAATTGTATACAGTAAGGTTCTTCTCAGAAGGATCCAAATTTAGAAGGAGAAGACAACATAGGTGGTTCCAAAAAAGTAAGGTCAATAGTTACCGTGCTTGTCAGAGGCTGTGGAAAACACGGTGTTCCTGGGGTTGGTGCGTTTGGAGCCTGCAGTATCAAACAAGAATAAACCTATTAATTTAGGTAGACAAACACAAGAAATAGGGGCAAGTTGGTTGTTTTTCAGAAACTTTAAGAGCTTTTCTTGTCCTATATATTCCAATACAATGAATCAGGCATACAGTTATTGCCAGTTGAATGTGATTGTGTTTCGAGTCAACAGTGTTTGAAAGAATTTTCAGAGTATAAAGAGTTAACCCGTTGATGCTGGTGCCAGTAAAGAGGGTCCGGAGGCGGCGGAGATGGAGCTGTTCGCGGCGGCCATGCCGGCGGAGACGGTGAATACGGGAGATGTTTAGGCCACATGTGCATGAAGGACTGGTCCATGGTGTGATGCCCCCATACATGGAAAGGTCTGAAATGGTGCATTGGTGTCATGGGAGGGAAACCCATGGTGGGTGCAAGCCAAGGGTTCACGTCTCTCTTTCCTCCTCCTCCTCCTCCTCTACCTACACTTGCTCCACCTATGAATTGTTTCCTTTGACTCCACCTTGCTGCTTCAGCTTCACGTGCTAGCAAATGCTTCCTATGAGATCGATATTTCTGTCACCAAAATTGCATACTTTAGAACCCTCTTTCATAAAACTAAACTCTTTCTCAATTCATAGGGTTCGTGTTTCTGATATAAGATCCTTGTCAAAGTTCTTAGTAAATTTAATTTCTACTGGGATGTGTCAAGTTCTAATAACAGCACAGTATCTCGCTAAATGTATAACAAACCTTACTACTCTAGGCATAAATTTGAATCTATGTGATACGCAAATTTAATTAAATTTCAAAAGTTTTCATATCTAAAGAAAGAAACTAGCTATCTTTAATAATAATTACTGTTTCTAGAGAAGCATAATCTATTTTTCATTTTTTTTGTGTTGACTCTTGAGTCACTGGTTTGAAAGTTATGGAAGAGAGAGAGAGAGAGAGAACAAAGTTGAAGAATATGTACTTGAAGGTGGCTGGCAATGTTATGGCGAGTGAGACAGTCAATTCCCATAATCTCCAAAATCCTCGAAGGCACGGCCTTATCCACTCCTAGCTGCTCCACTGCTTGCACGAATCGCCTGTGCAATTCTGGGGTCCAATCCACCTTCACGCAACCCAAGAAAAAACACAAACTAAACTCATTACTACAGTACAATACATCAAACACTAAATGCATTTTCACTTTAACTTAACTGTGTATGAACTTTCCTGGAATTACCCTAAACAAAATATGAATTAATGACAACAATAATAACAACCTACCTTCACCTTTCTCTTCCCTTGCGGATTATTCCTTGAATGCGTGGATGACTTTCTTCCTTTCTCACTTTCCTTAGGGGATGGATTCACCACCACTGAATGAGTTGATTCATCACTTTTGCTTGCTATCTCTTCCCCTCTACTAGACCCGGAATTCGAACCAGAATCAGAAGAAAAATTGGCTGCTATAATCTCATCTTGTTTCTCCCTAGTATTCTCATTCCTGTCATCAGATTTGTTATTTGCTACTGAAACTGACGAGACTATCTCCGATTCCTCGCTGAGGGAAAACTCGGCAAGCATTTCGGGGTCCATCTCCAGATCTGGCAAGACATCTTCATCATCGTTGATTCCCATGAAGAGATCATCAAAGTTGATGCTTTCAAGCAAGTTCCCTTCTGATAAGTCAGCAAAGTCATCGGTTCCAATAGAGAAGCTCTCCATCTCCCCTTGCTCTTCATCTCTTGTGCTCCTCAAAGGTGACACCGCCAGCATGAATATTAATCTAGATTTCAACCTTCGAATGAATGAATTTATATATATAATAACAAAAGCAAAACAAAACTCCACTTAGTGTTCACTGTGCATGAAAATCTTCACAGCTGAGGGTTGCAATAGAAGATGAATTAATTAGTTTGAAAATGTCTGTGTTGCCTTTTCTGGAAAGCAAGAGTGTGTGAAGAAGAAGCTGGCTGGGATCTCTCTCCACCACAACTTAGCTCTGAGTATCAAAACACAAGTATTTTCATGGTTTTTTGGGGGCGTGTGCTACTTGCAAGGTTGGTCTACATTAATATATTATATAGTATATTTTTATTTGTGGATGCCCTTTTTTGGGTACCAAGGAAATTATATAAACAAAAATATATACAGTATGCTAATATAAGCATTACAGAAATAAATGCAGATGATAGGTACAAGAGAAAAAAAAAGGTTAAGTTAAAAATATGCGCCAAAGTATTTGCAAAGAGATGCGCATATATGCAATCATGGACATTTGGTAATTTTAGTCAGAAAAACCCTATTTTCATGGAACTTTTTCACAACAGGATTTTTACAGTTAGTTAAATTCTCTTTTCTATTGTCCATACATATGTATTATGAAAAAGTGGTGTAAAAATAGTCCAATATTCTGTAATGGATATGTATGAAGAGAGAGTGATAGAAGGTATATCTGTCACTGTGTTAGAAGATGAAACAGTTCAGTGGAAGTGAAAGTGATGTAAGGTATTGTGATGTTGGTGGAGAAATTGACCTGTTGTACATTTTTGTTCTCTAAACCGATAAGGTTTATCTGTAGTTTCCTTAATAATCAAATATTTGAAAAGCTGTATAATTGGATAAGCTCCTCATTATGTGACTTCCCAAAGCTGTTAACTAGCTAGGTAGACCCCATATTACACTTCACTATGGCCACTTGATGACTTGCAGAGAAAATTATGAACACCAATATAGATTCGTAAATTGACTATGCCAATGTTTCCAATCAATACACAAGACTTGAGAGTTCCTTTGGGTTGGAATTTTCCAAAATTAGGGTTCATGAAATTCACTTTGATTCATGAAACGTAATTCCAAGTTGTGTCTTAAATTAATTTGACTAACATGTACTTACATTTGAATTAATTGATCTAAAGCCTATTTTATGTACATCTTCATTTTTCTCCCCAATCTTAACACGGGAGGTGCTGAATTAATTATTTTTCTTGACGAAATACAATTATTTATCTCAAAAGAAATAAAATAATAAGTGTTTATTGAAAATAGAATAATTATTTATTACCTTTATTCAATGATAAAGATAAGAGAGATTTTATAATAGATATAATTAGAAATCTCACATGGAAACCTAGTTTGGTATTAATTAGTGAAGCTTAAAATAATATTTTAGAACGACATTATTAGAAGTTAATTATGATTATTGAGTTTTTTTCTTGTAGATACTTAACCTACAAATTTATTAGTTTATGATATATAGTCAATGTTGAAAGAATATATATTAGAATTTTTGTATTGATTAATAATATACTTTTTAAAAAATGTACATAAGGGGAAGGTAAGGGGCATGGATAAATTTTATTTTACTAACTAGCTTTTAAGATTGAATTATGTATTAATCCAAATCTTGAGAGATATATTTTTTTTTTATTAAATTAGTGATATAAAATATAGTATACAATTTATTGTAAATGCATGAAAAAATTTAACGTATAGTTTAATAATCAATTATCTATTTAGTATATATAAGAATAAGATGTAATATTTTAAAAATAAAAATTAACATATACTTTTGAACGATTGTTGCATTAAATTAATTTTTCGACTTTGACTCTTTTACCAACTTTTAAATCTCTTAAATGGAGTGTTTATCACTATATCAAAATACAGAATTAATAGTTAGAATACAATTCCATTTAATTACTATGATTTGACAGTAAGTAATTCATCTGAACTTTGTAAAAAACAATTACCTCATGCAACAACCTCATTCTCAAAAATTGTCCCACTAAAAATGATACTCTTCACAGTTTTGACTCTATCTACCTAACATACGGCGTAGGACAATTGTGTAACCACAACAATTCTTTGTGTTGTCTTTTATTTTTTATTTTTTTCACACATGTTTAATGTCTACGAAGATAGGTAAAACGCAATAATTTTAAAGCTTCTTGAGAGAGTGGATATAGGAAGCGTATAATAGGTTGATAATGTAATGATTTTTGAACTAAGAAGAGGTTTGTGTTGGATTTAAAAAAATTAAATACTAATTAGTGTAATTTCGAATAGATTTTAGGGACACTGTTAGTGTAATTTCCACTAATTATCATTACATATAGTTTATTATGACAAACAAAATGAGTTAAAATTTAAAAGAGAACTATGAAATTGAAAAGACACTAGCTAATAATCATACATAAGTTTTGTAACCGAAGATATCAAAATAACGCAAGAATAAAATGAAAGGTTGAAAAGAAAGTTGAAAGATATACTTATATAAAGAGAGAATAATATGTAAGAGTGTGATTAGATATTGAAAGTTTAATGTATGGATAGAAGAAAATTGATTCTTAATTTCATATTTGTTTTAACTTGGAGGAACATAGTTATAATAGTGCAAAAGATGATGATAAAATATTTTATATATTGATTTTATGCCTGATATCTGAATGGCATTGGGATTTAAATTAGGCATGAAAGTGAAAGCATGTGGATGAAGGGACCATTGAGGGGAACACTTATTTTTGCTTCACTTAATTGACATACTTTGTTAGTACTATGCAAAAAAAGACACAACTGTCTTTACTCTCATGGTCCTCGGCGTAGAAGGACACAAAAACTGTGTTGGCTCCTCAAAGTAGAAAAAAATAATTGCTTCTGCGATTTTCTCCATCCAACGGTGTCGTTTTCACTGAGGTCCCCACACATTTTCTCTCACACAATCCAAAACCTTGCAACTCACACAGACCCACCTCAATAATTCAACTCTCTCAAACATTAATTAATACATACATATATATCACTCAATTTATTAAGACATTATTTATAGCCCACAGCTTTCCCTTTTCAACTTTGAATCATCCAATAATGATATTTCTGCACTGCCCACATGGGATACATATTCATGGCAAAAATGTACTTCTTTCAAAACCTTCTTCACAAATATATATATTTTCTTTCAAAAAGGTGGTAAAATTAGAGGTTATGTTGTACACGTCACCGCCACAAACTGCAACTGGTCTCACCCTATTATAGTTACTTTAACGTCACAAAATCTCTTTAAAGGAGCAAATTTGTGTGAATTTAAATCCAATTCATTCTTACCTAATTCTGTCAATTTAAATTGTTTTTATTAACTACATGTGTTCCACTTTTTTTAGCAAAATTTATTAAACTATAAAATGATTTTTTTTTCTTAAAAATAATTATAAAAATAAATTATTTGAATAATTTTTTATTGTATAAATAATTTTTTATTGTAAATAATTAATTAAATTTTAAAAAGTAATTATCGAGAGGTGAAATGTAAATAATAATTGTAAATAACTTTTTTATTATGAATAATTATTTTAATTTAAAAAAAATGTTACTAAAAGGTGAAACTGAAAAGGAATGTGAAGTTTCAAAAGAGAAATCATTTTTATATAATAGAAATAGAATAGGTAGTATGTATGTATATATATAGCCAGACCATCGGTCAGGCGGTCCAAAGACAAGCGGTCGCAGGCCATCTGTCACAGGCGGACGATTCCTTAGGTTGTTGGCAATATTTTCGGAGTGCTTTAAAAGAGCTTGCGATCGAATAGCTTCCGCGTTCATTGCAATTGAACTTTGTCTCCACACTTATGGAGATAACCGCCAGGATGCACGGTCCTCCGGACGGGCGGCCGCATCAAATTTGAATTAGTAACCTAAAAGTAAATTAAAGTAATACAATTGAGTCATGATTAAAAAAACTCTAATCACGGGTCCATGTCAAAAACTATAAACTATAAATAGGAGTTCAAGAGAAGTATGTGAGAACTTTTCACTCGCATTTATTACAACATTAATTGCACTATCCCGATCGGACTTGAACCGACTTAAGTGTCGGAATCTTTTAGACACGTACCCCGAGACCACCAAACGTATAAAGACAGAGAAATCGAACGGGAGAAAGAACGAAACAGCGAAAGGTGAGTGTTGGACAAAAGGACTTAAAGGATTTAAAGGACAATTTGAATGTTTGAGATAGGTGTTTGGTCCCTATACCCGAAACAAAATATATATATATATATATATATATATATATATATATATATATATATATATATATATTATTTGAGATATCTCAATCTTATAAAGTATATCTTTTATATGCATAAGAGAGAAAGACATTTTCCTTCCAAAACTTCTGTCGCACCTAAGTTAGTCTCGATACAACACACCTTAAGTGTTGTTAAACTTGTGACACCTTAAGTATAACTTAGTATTTTTTTTTTAATTAATTTCTGTTAATGCAAATAGTTACAAAATATATGGTTTTCAAATTGTGTACTTTAGATCTTACTTCAATTAGAGATGTGACTAATTAATAATATATATATATATATATATATATATATATATATATATATATATAAAAATGGGATGCAAATTATGTTTAGTTTTGTAAAGTTAAATTACCCACACGTATTTATTTTCCAAGATAATATTACAGGCAAATAGAATTTATCATAGTCAAGTTCATTATGATTTATTTAACTTTAGAAAACTATTTACAGTTATTTTCGTGAAGATGTATATTATAGATCCCACCCACATTGATTAAGGATATAATTAAATCATAATAGGCAACCATCACTTTAAAAGTTGATTTCATAATAAGATAGGAAATTGTTCATCCAAACATTAGAACATTCTTATGCTGCATAAAGGTTGTTTATTTAATAACTTCTATTTCCTGAATTACATTCAATTAGCATCACCCTTTTAATAAATAATTACCACGCCATACGTGAAGAAAAAAATGTGTAACTTAAAATAAATACAAATATTAAATTGAAAAAAAAAATATATATATATATATATATATATATATAAAAAAAA
>Ga0209589_1007658_pt1 | contig 17235 bp, 12 predicted proteins | sample CowpeawhiteBW_FD_187525 | JGI IMG/M metagenome (GOLD analysis project Ga0209589, IMG submission 187525) | Root nodule microbial communities of legume samples collected from California USA - Cow pea white BW (SPAdes) (version 2) | ecosystem: Host-associated > Plants > Roots > Nodule | place: USA...
AAAAAGAAAAAAAAAAAAAAAAATCAATGAAGTCTAAAATTGACACTTTAGATACACTACTTTTTTTGTTGGTTTTTTGTTAATTTAATCTTTCTTATGTTTAATTATATTTAATTTTTAACAACATTAAAATATAGTTATTTTATTATTTAATTCGTTTTTAACTTTAATTTTTGTGTACATTAAATAAAATATCAAACACACATGCATAATATTTATGGACATTTTTGCCTTTTAAATAAAATAAAGTTGCATTAATGGTTATTAGGTCAGATTTTATTTAATATTACATTCATTTATGTACTGTTACAGAATCCAATGTATATTAATTATCCTTAACAAGTGTTCTTAGGGCATTGGTTAACAAGACCCTTTAAATTATAACTTTTTATTTGATTTTCATTTTAGAATATTATTTGAAAATGTTTTTAAATATTATTTTTAATGTTTGGGTAACATGCCGACCATATCCCGACCCGTTTGTACGTGGAAAGACCAACCACATCCCGACCCTAGGGAGAGGGAAGGAGATGCGCGTGCAAGCCTAGAAGGCAAAGGAAAATGGGCTAGCATGGTGTAGAGGCCGAGCACATCTCGACCCACCGCCTGGCTGGGGGGCCACATGGTGCATAGGTTGGGTACATCTCGGCCCGCCGCTTGGCTAGGTATATCCCGACTCAATAGTGGCCAGTTAGGAAAGAGCTAATCATTGACAAAGTACAGACGAACAATCTCAATCAATAAGGAAAGAGTTGATCCTTGATAAAGTAAAGACGAGCAATCTCAGTCAATAAGGAAAGAGCTGATCCTTGACAATATACAGACAAGCAATCTCAATCAATAAGGAAAGAATTGACAATCTTAGTCAGAAAGGAAAGAGTTGATCCTCGAATACGAACGACCAACAAGTAATAATAACAAATTTGTCAAGTTAGGGTGTAGTGACTACAAAGAGGTATGTTTTTCTCACTTTACTACATACACCTCATATCGAATCACTATTTGACTTGAGTGTCGGAGTGCTTGCAGGTACCCCCACCCTTAGAGTTCATACAACAAGTAGATATAGGAGGAGTCCGAAGAAGAACAGAGGGAGGTTCGACACAGAGGGTTCTTGAGATCGTCTGGTTCCATACTAAAATAATATCAATCATGTTCAATTGCCACCCACCGTGGGGCCAGGCTATTCTCAAGAAAGATGGTGTCGACAAGAGCAATAGACGATCAAAGTACAATAGTGGCAGAGATGCAACGGGAGATGAACCATTAGTTGGAAGAATTGAGACGCAAGAACAAAGAAGAGATAAATGCCCTCAGAGAAGAGAACCAGCAGATGCGAAGGCAAATGGAGCAAAATTTCGAACAAAGGAAAGAATCTCATAGTAATGGAGAAGGAGAAGGTGGAACAAGGCGAGACGAATCCATGGTGCAGACTACCACCAACCAAACAGGCAGAAGACAAAGAACAACTAGACGCCACCCCTTCGTGGACGGGATCATGGAGGTAGAGCTTCCCGCACACTGGAAATGATTGACTATGAGCTAGTACAATGGCAGTCTGACCCAGAGGTGCACATGGACAAATTCACCACCTAAGAAGGATTATATACCTCAGATGACGAAATTCTTTATCGTGTTTTGCCAACGTCCCTGAAGGGGCCTGCACTCAACTGGTTCACGTGATTACCACCCAACTCTATCGATTGTTTCGATACGTTGGTCACACGTTTTGACATTCAGTTCGCCACAAGTAAGCCACACCATCTCATTTCTCCAGCGTTAGTAAATATACGATAGGAGAAGGGAGAATCTCTACGGGAGTTTATAGAGCGCTTAGGAAAGATATCGTTGAATATCTTTAATCTAAATCCCGAGGTCGCCATGCACCACCTTGTAACAACGCTGAAGACTGGTCCGTCCGTTAATAGTCTATGTAAGAAGCCCGTGAGCAATCTTGATGAGCTTCGAACCAGGGCAACCAAATTCATGTAGATGGAAGAATTAAAGGAGTTTTGTAGTACGACCTGATCGGACACTAAGGAAAAGAAATACATTGACAGGGAAAGAGTGCTAGCGCCGTGACCTGACAGTAGGTTCAAGGACTCTAGACAACCAAAGTACAACAGGTACACACCCCTCGGGTCTAATAGAGCGAGAATTTTGGAGGAGGCCCTGAATACCGACCTAATAGGAACCCCTCAAAGAGTCTCGACTCCCCCAAATGCAGACACCACTAAGCATTGTCGGTATCATCGAAATTATGGGCACACGACGGATGATTGTTTTACCTTGAAAGATAAAATCGAAGAGCTTATACAGGCAGGACACCTCAGAAGATTTGTCAAATGGGAGGAAGGGGGATTCTTTTCTAGAGAAGAGCGAGAAGGGAGATACGAGGAGCGAACACAAAGAACGTCAGGGTACCAGGAGAGGTGAGAAAAAGGCACCAAAAGGAGGGTTGAGCCCAAGAAAGATGATGAGCGGGATGTGAGGGAGAAGCCACTAAGAGGGGTGATCAACTATGTATCAGGAGGCTTCGTAGGAGGCAAAGCCATTATGTCCGCAAGGAAAAAGTACATCCAACCAATCCAAAGTGTCAATGTCATATCTACATGTCCCCAACGGCACATGCCACCCATCACATCCTGTGATGATGATTTCCAAGCCATTACCCCAACACGATGACCCAATGGTGATCTCAATGGAGATGGAGATTGAAGACTTTGCAGTAAGGAAAACCTTGGTGGATCAGGGTAGTTTAGTGGATATCTTGTACTAGGGCACTTTCAAAAAGTTAAGACTTTCGGAGGCAGAAATCCAGCAATACTCGGAGCCGATCATGGGCTTCTCACGGGAGCGAGTGAATACGAAGGGCTACATTGATTTGTTCACCAAATTCAGAGCAGGGAGAACGACGCGAACGGTAAAAGTTCGATACCTTATTGTTGACGCTCATACTTCTTATAATATTTTTCTTGGGAGACCTTTGTTGAACATGCTTGGTGCGGTGGTATCCACATATCACTTAGCTATGAAATTTTTGTCAACTTCGGGAGACATAATCATTGTTCATGTAGACTAGCCAACTGCGCGCAGATGCTACGTAGATAGCCTAAGAGAAAGACCCATACACCAAGCTGAGAGCCCAGCGACGCTACAATACCAAAATCAAACCCAGGTCTTTTAACTAGGGAAATCTAGTGTGGTGAATGGCAAATGCTGCCCGTAAACACGAGGGGAAATTCTCGCCCAACTAGGAAGGGCCATTATGTGTCAAGAAAGTTGTAGGTAAGGGCATATACAGATTGGAACACCTCACATCTCAAGTTCTATTACAATTAGTTTGTTAGATGCTTATTTTTCATTTTCAGACTTCTTACGAACAATTTGTGGATTGATTGCGTAATAAGTGCACTCTTTCCTACCTTGATCTTTTTTCCCTAAGGAGGATTTTGGTCAAGAAGGTTTTAACGAGGCATCATAGCAATAAATAAAGCATAATTTTTTATCATTATTATTCTATGTTTACATTTTCCATCGCTAAAGCACGCAGGCATTAAAATCAAGCGCATCAATCGAATATTTTTTTAGCATTTTCTCTATGGAAAAGGAAGCTTCATCGTCCTAGATGATCCCCCCACATTGATAAAATAAATTTGACAAAGATGACACACAATAATACACAAAGGCGGAGTTACTGACCCATGAGGGCAAGAGGCCGACCACATCCCGACCAGGATTGGCCGGGTACATCTCGGCCAAGGCACATGTTGGTAGAATCACATCCATATCCTGGCCAGGAATTGTCGGGTATATCTTGGCCAAGGCACATGTTGGCAACGTCATGACCACGTGATCTTGTTTCAACCTGCAAGTCAATGTTGTGTCAGCTATAATATCACATTTTTTACGAAAGGCAGTTGTGGTAGTGGACTTGCCAAACCTAGATAAAGGGAGTTTCACTCGGGGATCTACCCACTCGTACCCCGGAGGGTGTAGGCCGAAAACTCCTCCGCACCAATAGGGTTGTTACCATCCCTTTGAGAACTATCACTACCAGGAGAGTGGGATACAATCCTCTCTTCCTCCGAATCACTATGCCTACTAGAAGGATAATAAATAGAGGAGGATGACATACTTGGAGTAATACGGTGCGAGATACACTCGACTGGAGGCTAGCTCACTTTGTAGATGGATCCTTCACTCCAACATCAAGACCCCATCCATATTTATGGTAGACCACATTTGCAAGGACAAAAATCCTTTACACCGTGGGATTCAACTCCATCTTACGGATTGTCGAGACACTTCCTTCAAAAATCCCACCCACTACATCCCATCATTATGATAAATTAGCCTCGAACGACGAGCCGGGGCAATACCTTTGTCAACGCATCTTGACACATCTCACTAGGTATTAATGGTGGGAACATCTCGACCAACCACACTCTTTCTTTCCTTCCTACTCAATTTTATACATTCTAGCATCTTGTTTCACTTCGTTCACTACAAGACTAGGGGCTGGTGTATGGGTAACAGGCCAGCCATATCCCGACCCGTTTGTACGTGGAAAAACCAACCACATCTCGACCCTAGGGAGAGAGAAGGAGACACGCGCGCAAGCCTAGCAAGCAAAGGAAAAGGAGCCAGCATGGTGTAGAGGCCGGGTACATCTTAGCCCATCGCATGGCCGGGGTGCCAACATTGTGCAGAGGCTGGGTACATCTCGGCCTGCCACCTGGCCTTGGTATATCCCGACCCAATAGTGACCAATTAGGTAAGGATGATGATGTACAGATGAGCAACGTGTAATCTCAGTCAATAAGGAAAGAGCTAATCATTGAGAAAGTACAGACGAGCAATCTCAGTCAATAAGAAAAGAGTTGATCCTTGACAAAGTACAAATGAATAATCTCAGTCAAAAAGGAAAGAGTTGATCCTTGACAAAGGAAAGACAAGCAATCTCAATCAATAAGGAAAAAGCTGATCTTTGACAATGTACAAACGAGCAATCTCAGTCAATAAGAAAAGAATTGACAATCTTAGTCAAAAAGGAAAGAGTTGATCCTCGAATACGAACGACCCACAAATAATAATAACAAGTTTATAAAGTGAACAATATAAATTAGGGTCTAGTGACTACAAAGAGGTATGTTTTTCTCACTTTACTACATACACCTCATATCAAATCACTATTTGACTTGAGCGTTGGAGTGCCTATAGGTACCCTCACCCTCGTAGTTCATACAACAAGCAGATCTAGGAGGAGTCCGGAGAATAATAGAGGGAGGTTCGACACAGAGGGTTCTTGAGATCGTCTGGTTCCGTACTAAAATAGTATCGATCAGGTACATTTAATATTAATATTAATATCAAATGACATGTAATCCTATATTTTTAACTTTTGCTTATGTTAGTGTATTAATTAATTTGACATACTCACTCATGCACAAACTTATCTCTTAGAAGAGTTTACCTTTAGATTTTTCAAAGCATTTGTACAAAGTTAAACTAAAAATGTTGTTTTTCATAAGTTATTTAGCTCAATAAAATAAATAATGGAGGAGTATAATATATACAAAACAAAATAAATACATATAATTTATAATATATAATATATATTTTTCAAAAAGATATAGGAATATTAAAGTTTGTGAATTTGTCAATAAATATATAATAGAGGACTTGATTGCATATTTTTATTAATAAATTTAGGTTAAAATACTTTTTTGGTCCAAATTTTCGTTAAGTTTTGTCAAATAAGTCATATTTTTGGTTTTGTGTTCAAATAGATTCCAATTTTCGTCAATTTTGTTCAATTGGGTCCTTTTTTGCTAATACCGTTTAAATCATTAACGACCATGAACAGTGACTGCCACATGTCACTTTGTGGTTTTTTTGAATTTTTTTTTATTTTTTTTAAATGTCCACGTGTCAACCCAGTAGTGTGCCATGTGTCAAAATCAATTTTATATATTCAGTGTGGTCCCTATATTTGTTATTTTTGTTCAATTTAGCCCTAATTTTGTTTAAAATGGACCAATTGATTCATGTTAACAGAAATTGGGACTAAATTGAACAAAAATAACAAATATGGAGACCAAATTGAATATAGAACATTGACTTTGACATGTGGCACGCTGCTAGGTTGACACGTGGACATTAAAAAAAATTTAAAAAATTAAAAATAAAATTAAAAATAATTAAAGTAAAAATTCAAAACAAAAAACACAAAGTAACATGTTCATGGCAGTCACTATTCATGGCCATTAATGATTTAAATGATGTTAGCAAAAAATGACCCAATTGAACAAAATTGACGAAAGAGTCATATCTATACATACAACATGGTAACCCTTAAAGAATACAAATTAAATAATTAATACAATATTTACATAAAGTAATGAATCATACGAGTATCAATCATATCAATCATACGAGTAATTGTATCAAATCAATGGACGACCATTAATTCATGACACTCCCCCTTGTGTGTCCATTGATAAAAGAATGTGCCTCGTTAAAACTTTACTAGAAAAAACCCTTTGGGACAAAAACCTAGTGAAGGAAAAAGAGTACATCATTCTATATAATATTGTTCTTTACATCTTCTATTTCTCCCCCTCATGTAAACTTACATCATTAAGATGATGAAGTCCAATCTTGTGAACTAATTGCTCAAAAGTTCTCCTTGGCAAAGACTTTGTAAATAAATCTACTAGATTTTCGCATGAACGAATCTTTTGGATCTCTACATCATCATTTCAATTTAACAATGCACTATTGTCTTTATATGTGGTTGTTGATTCCATTCTTCTCAAGGATAGATCACAAATTTGTCGCACCAGTTGAATTATAGACCTTAACTAAACATATTGACGACTTACCTCATGTAATGCTAACAACTATGCATGATTTTGACGATGTTGCTGTTTTGGTCCTTTTCACATATCATCATGAAATCATTCTGCTACCACATGTTAATAAATATCTTGGTTATGATCAACCATTGTGACATTGTGAGAATATAATAAATAACATGCATTTGCATAACCCATTAGATCTAATTTTTAATCATTTGGATAAAATAATTCCATATTCGTAGTACCCTTAAGGTAACAGAGTATATTTTTTACTCCAATCCATTGTCTTCTTGTTGATGACGAACTATATCTTGCTTAACAAATTTGCAGCAAATGCAATATCACGTCAAGTATAATTAGTAAGATACATTAGTTCTCTTATAACACTAAGATATGGTACTTCTGGACCAAGAAGATCTTCATCATTTTCTTGAGGTCTAAGAAGAGTATTTATCAACATCTAACGACCTCACAACTATTAGAGTGCATAATGGATGTGACTTTTCCATTTAGAACATTTTATGCACCTTAATTATATAAGTCTCTTGATGTATAAAAACGCCTTTAGTTAAATGCTCAATTGTAATCTCAAACAAAAATTTTGCCTTTTCAAGATCATTCATGCAAATTATTTCTTTAAGCAGTCAATTGACTTTGTGAGCTCATTAGGAGTTCTAACAATGTTTATGTCATCTACATAAACAATAATGAAAAAATCATTTTTGGATATTTTCATATAAATACAAGAACAAATAGGATCATTTCTATATCCTTCTTTTAATAAGTACTCAATAAGATAGTTATACCACACAAGTCCTGATTGTTTTAATTAATGAAAGGACTTGTTCAATTTTATTGAATAACCCTCTTTAGATTTTGTCTTGTTGGGCAAATAAAATCCTTTAGGGATTTTCATATAAATATCATTCTCAAGAGAACCGTACAAATAGGTTGTAACATCATCCATTAGATGTAAATACAGACCTTGTTGTGCAACTAGGATAATCAAATATTGCAATGTTGTTGCATCCAATTCCAAAGAATATTTCTTTTTAGAAATCAATATCAGGTTTTTGTGAAAAACCTTGAGTAACCAACTGTGCTTTTGTATCTTACAATTTCATCATTCTTAATTTGATTTTTGCACAAAAATTCATATGTACCTTGTAACATCCCTACTAAAAATTACTTAATTAAAATAAATAATTAAAATAATAAATTCAAACGTTGTAATTTATTATCCTCAAAACACGGGAAAAATCAAATCATTATTTTGGGCGCCTCAATTCAAATAAAACTAAAATAACAATGTGATTACATGATCCAAAATGACATCTACATATCATATTTAAAATAAAAATAAAAATCTCTAGATCAAAGCCTGGTTTATCCCTCTCTTTGTCTCTACGCTTCACTAGCATCACCTATAGTATCATCTGCTCACGTGTAAAGAATCACACGATCATCGCCAAACACAAACAGAAAGGGTGAGCTTATAAATAAAATAACATGTAAGTTATTAGAATAAAAGAAATACACCCATCTGATTCATCCTAGTAAATTCTTGGCCAAGACCCTAATACCCCAAGGCTTTTCAATCTTCAATTCACACAGAAATAGTTAACCTTGGACTCAAGATTTATGATGCTCACACGAACCTGTCCGCTCGTGGTCCTGCCTCTACGAACCTCCCCGCTCGTAGTCCTACGCTACGAACCTCCCCGCTCGTAGTCCTACTCTACAAACCTACCCATTTGTAGTCCAACACGTGATCCACCAACTATGTACTTCCCCGTATGCAGCATCTCTCAAGTGTGAGCACAAAACATAGAATCTACCCGCTCGTATCCCCACAGAGAGTAACTGGATATGAACCTCCCCACTCATATCATCACGTGTTCACCACCATCCATGAACCTACCCGCTCATGACACAACATCTCCTGATCCAAGTTCGCATCAATGCGTATAAACAACACACGCAAGTCAAAACCTGCAGCACTACCGCCTGAGGCAGCCTAAGCGCCGCCAGGCGAAAATATAGTGCAGACCGCCTAGCGGGACACCCTTGCTGCCAAGCGCCAGGCCTCTCCCAAACCCCCTGTTTCAGGGTCTATCGCCTGGCGGATCACACCTTACCGCTAGGCACCACGTGGTGCAAGGACATCCCTGAGGGTCCTATCGCCTGGCAGCCCTCGTTGCACTGTCTGACGCTATGACAGTAGCACACCAGTAACTGATTTTGCTCACACATATCATGTTTGCTTATACCCCCAAAATGCCCTCAAGATATTCATGTCCTCTCAATCATCATCCTCTGCTTCGTGAAACCTTGCCATACCCTACATGGTCCATTACTTATAATCCAATTTCCTAATTCGCTTTAATCATGAGTTAGGATTTACCAAGCATGCTATCACTATCCAAGGATTTGCTCTACCTTAATGACATTAACACACAGTCCAGTATCTCCAAGTTAACTACTGGTTATTTTCCATTGCAATAGTACCACAACCTCTACTCAATTACTTTTCACTTAAGTCTACATGCACTATGATTCATACCTTAGCCACTAGTGCATAATTAACATACATCTCCAAAAGTACCTTTGCATAGCACATCTTTTCTAGTACCTACACTCCAAATCAGAATAGTACATCTTCTATTTCCCATTACCACTTCTGCATTAATTCCAACTATACTTTAGCACACATATACCATTATTCTTCTTAAAATCTCCCTCTCGTTTTGCACTTATGCATTAATCCTCCCGGTTTCATCCACCTAATTTCCATTTCCTTTCAATTCCCAAAGCTCTCTCTCTCTCTCTCTCTCTCTCTCTCTATCATAGACAATTACATAACTACATAAAACAATGTCTGCCCACCATCATCGCCTGGCGACAAACGTGGCGCCGCCAGACAACGTATTAGTACCTGGCCAGAAACTCATGTTTCTATGCCTAAGAAGAACTCAAAATGCCCAGAATTTGATCCAGGTTCCCATTTCGCCAGAACACAACAATTCACACATGATTATCAAACAAATTCCCAATAATATTATCCTTTACGCATCATAAGTTTTTCTATCATATCTTAATACCCTAAAAATCAAACTTCAATTAAATTTCTTGATTTTTAAAAATAATTCATCATGTTTACATCCACCATTATAATTCAAAAGCACCCAAATAATAGGAAGATCATGGCATTACGCAATCAGACAGACATAGAAGTCTATTGGAAACTCAGGACGTCACAAAATACACGAAAACCCAACGAAATAGTGCTAGTCACCATATATTGCCTGGCGGTTCTATCTCACCGCTAGGCAGTTCATGCTATAGAACCCAAAACTGGGTTAAAGTTGATGCGTCGCCTTGCAGTATACTCATACCCGCGAGGCGGTTTCTGGGCGAAAACCCAGAAACTTACGAAAATGGCACAAATAGTGGGGATTCTCATACAATTTGGATCACACAAAGAAAGATATATTATATATGATAGAAAACACATAAAACAGCTCCCCTTGCCTGTAATCCTTGCTCTTTCAAAAATACTTATGATTACTCTGGAAACCTCTCCTTTCAGCACCACAAAATTTCAGTCCCTAGCTCTCCTTATATTTCCTTCTATCCTTAATTTACTACTATCTTAATCACCATTCATTACCCTAAACGAAAATTATTATTGGGAAAAATAAAGTTTAATTCGTTCTCAACAAGGTTTGAACACACAACTACTCAATTACAAAGTCAAAACACAACCAATTCAACCAATACATGTTTTGTGATAATTCTTATAATTTTAGGATTACATTATCATCAATCACGTTCAATCATAGCATTAAAATAATACTCATATTAATAAAACATACAATTTGGCATACATAGGACTTGAACCCAAGTTCTTTCACACAATCAAGTACTCTTAACCAATTGAGCTAATACTTTTCCATGTCACCACCATTCGCATTAAATGCCATAAAGGCTCATACTACCCGCATTTATTAAATAATTATATATTTAATTGTTTAATTTTCTCGGGTCTTACATACCTAACGGGTTTCACACCTTCAGGTGTGTGAACCATAGGTCCAAAAACCTTTTGTTTAGCAACCAAATCTAATTATGCTTATCTGCATATTTTCATTTTGGCCAATAATTTCTTTATCGACAATCTTCAATAATCATTGATTATTGATCTTCGTTGTCATTCATAACATTCATCGCTATATTATATGTAAAAGTTTCGTCAATGTTGACTTCATTTTGGTTCCATATTATATGATTCATGACATAATTTATTGAGATCTCATCATTTTCAACAATATTGGGTACCTGAGGTTCTTTTGGAACCGAATCATTAATTATGTCAAATGAATCTTTTGGAATTTCAACCTTTTTGATTAGGTCATCTTGCATTTTAACTCCCTTTCTCATTCAAGAGTTTTTATGTTTGGAACCAATAGGCCTACAACGCTTCAAGCGTTTCTTTGGAATTAACAAGCCTATCACACTTCAAGCGTGTTATGAATCAATATCAATTATCTTCGGAGCATTAGCAGCTGATATTAGTTACCCTTTTTATGTCAATAAAACATTAGGTAATTAATTGACTAATTTTGAAAATGAATTATCCTATGAACTTCTAGTTCACATTCTTTTGTATGAGGATGAAGATGAGATAATGATAATTCATTCCAACCAATACCTTTTTCCAATTGTTTTCTTTCTCACCCTAATGTTGGAAAAACTTATTCATCAAAGTGACATTCAAAAAGTCGAACTATAAATAAGTTTCTTGTTGGTAGGTCAAAATATTTCAATATTGAGGGAGAATCATATCAAACATATATTCTCAATTGTCTTTGAGGACCCATCATAGTCCTTTTTGGTGGGGAAAACATATACACCACACCTAAAAATTCTTACATGAGATTATTAGGTCATTGACCAAAAACTAACTACATAATAGAGTATTTGTGATAACTTGTTGGTTTGATGCGAATCAATAATGCAACATGCAAAATTGCATATCCCCAAGTAGCCATTGGAAGATTAGCTCTCATAAGTAATGGTCTTGTAACCAATTTTAAACATTTTAGTAAAGATTCCAATTGATATACAATCCCCATGAAAGGCATGAGATTTAATTTCACCAATATTATCAAAACAAATTTTCTTGATCAGAAAATTTGGAAAGTGAGCTCTTAATTGTACTAATAACTTTGCAAATACTTGATTGCAAGTTGATAATAAAAAAATATGTGACCATGTAGTTGATGCATCAATTAAAACCATGAAATATATAAATGATCCACATGGTGGGTGTATTGGACCACAAATATCACCCTGTATTCGTTCTGAAAATGAGATTGACTCATTTCTAATTTTTCTGTTGATGGTCTTATTATCAACTTCTATGAACGTATAGTACTTGAAAACTCATTGGTCTGAAGAAGTTTCTTGACTCTTAAGTGGGTGTCCACATAAATTTTTCAAACCTTTTTTTTGGCATCATAATAGATCCAGGATGACCCAACTAATCATACCAAACAAAAAATTCTTTTTGATTCGTAAACTTTTGGTTTACCATGACATGTATTTTAATTGTACTAATATATGCGTAGTACAAATCATAAGAGAATGTTGACAATTTCTCCAATACATTTTTTTCAACTCAATCGTAGAGATATAAAGATATTTCATATTTTTTTTCATTGTTTGTCTCAATAAGATATCCATTTAGAGAAATATCCTTGAAACTTAATAAGTTTCTATTCAACTTCTTGGTAGAAGTATAATAGCCTTTCTAGAGCCTTCAAATATATTTGTAGTACTATAAATAATACTAATATTGATGTCTCACATTATCAAACAAGAGAAACATTTATTACTCTTGAAAATTGTTTAAGTTGTTGCACTATCAATAAGACACATATTCTCATCATTGATACTAGTGCCAACACTCGTTTTTCATATAAACTTAAATATCAATATGAGATTTTTTTTAACACTCTCATAACCAATGAGGTGATCAATGCTTCCATTTGGTTTAGCAAAGAAAATTAATAATATCAAGATGAGTAACATCCATATGGTCATAATCAGAATCACCATCTTCATAAGCAAAGTGTGTTCCTATGTTCTTTTCATTATTTGTAAGATGTTTTGGTGTACAACAAATATAACTCAAATGGCCTTTACCACCGTAATGATAATATATACTTTCATCTTATTTGTCAATATTTTTACATTTTCCTTTTCCCTTTTTCATATTATTATGCCACTTTTGGTGACAAAATGTGTCATTGAAAATTTCCTTTATAACCATGTCCATAATTAATATCATGATCATGAAAATATAAATCAAATATTGTTGCATTCACTTCTGGGAATGGAGCAGAACCAATTGGACAAGTTTCATGATTTTATATTAAAAGCTCATTGCTTTGTTCAGCCATACAAAGACATGAAATAAATTCATAATATTTATTACTGCATTTACTTCTGGGAATGGAGCAGAACTAGTTGGGCATATCTCATGATTTTTCATAAAAAACTTCATTGTTTTGTTCAGCTATACAAAGACATGAAATAAATTCATAATATTTGTGAAATCTTCTTTTTCACATTATCGTTCTCGCAGGAGCAAATTAGTTGCTCAAATGTTTTATTTCTTTCTTTAATGGTATCATCAAGACCCCTTGCATCTAAATGTATTTCAACATTTAATATTCAATATAAGTAATTCTTCCTTGTAATATCAAAGGTCACAAATTTAAATTTACAACGTTTTACGTGTTTAAAACTAACGCATAAAATAATAATATTAATAATAATAATAATAATAACCATCATAATAAAAATAATAAAAATAATAAGACGGAAATGGAAATTGATAAAGTCAAACAATTCTTGTCACAAGAAGAATAATATAAGGCAATTGTAAATGAAGAAAGGATTAGAAAGAGCCTAAATTGAGACACGTAGAGCACTATATATCATTAGAGAGAAAAAGCTTTCACTAGTCCTCAATTAGTTGGAGCATCGTGTTGATAACATGTTATAAAATAAAACTAATAATAGAGGAAGAAGTAAAGGAAGAATAAAGGATGAGAGAATAATGAGCAACTTTTGTGTGTCTTATTACTCGTAGGAAGAGTCCTATTTATAGATACAACATGGTAACTCATAAAGAATACAAATCAAAAAATTAATACAAATATTTATATAAAGAGTAATGAATCATATGAGTATTAATCATATCAATCATATGAGTAATTATATCAAATAAATAGATGACCATTAATTCATAACAAAGATCAAATTTTGTAAAAAGAGATTTATGGACATTTGATATAACTTAAAACTTAAGAAACTTAAATCAGGAAGATAAATTTAGAAATCAAAATTGTGGATTTTGTACAATATGGAGCGAAATTTACAATTTAGTATTTTTTATATTTTGTTTCAACTAAAGATATATATGCGATTTTCGTATTTTTTTCACATGCTTCTACTAACTTTTTTTCTTTGTTTTCATCTATTCAATTTTTCTGTTATATTGAACCCTTGAATTTTAAATTGTAAACTTTGTTATTGTGTCCCTCATATTTTTCTTTAAATATTTAATTTAAGACCTCTCCAAACATGAAATTGGGTAGGTCATTCCTCTTTCTAGATATGTTAAAATTCTCATGCACCTTTTCCTTTCATTCACTATTTTTGAAAAGGCCAGCAGCACTTGTACACCACATGCCTATAATATCTACGTAAAATATGTTTTAACATATTTATGGAATATGTTGAAACAAACGAAACTAACTAAAATATTCCCTAATCAATTTATAGGTATAAATAACTTACGTAATCATCATAAAACTTCCCTTAATATTAATTCAATTTGTCCCTTATACCCAGAAATTGTGACATAATATAAGACTTCCCTTTGTTCTTGTGAGAAAATCTGTAACATCACTCGAGACACAACATTTGTCATCAGCTAAAACAAAAACTGATCTTACAGAAAAAGAATGTGGATTCTCCTTTGTGATGAGACTGGACCGTTAATATATATGTGAATAAAATCAGAGGAATCAGAGGAAGATTTATGTATAGAAGATTCTTCTATGTTCGGTCTCATAAACATTTGTAATTGTAACCATTTAACTAAAGTAAAATTATTTTTTAATAAAGTTTTTTTTGATAAATTTTTGAAAATATCAACGTGACAGTATTTCATTAGATGAAAAAAAAAGAAAGATTTGATGTACCTTAAAAAGGAAAGAAAAAGTTTTAATATGACTTGAAAAAAAACTTTGTCAAAATATCATAGTTTTTAACTAAAAGTTATTCAGGCCCAAATATTATTGTTATATTACTATGGTTCTAAGTTTGTCAAATATAATAGATACTATTATAACCTCTACTATAGCTTAATCTGCATGAAACCATATCAAGAACACTTTGGTATTCCTACTTCCAAAATTCTGCCATTACGTATATGAGCTTGAATAAGCTTCAAATCAGCATTCTCTGGCATCTCTTCTGAAAAATAAGTATGTTTTATTTTTTGTTCTACAAATAATTCTTATTTTTAGTTCTGCTAAACTTGAAATCATTATAATCTATTTGAAAATTATTCTAATTTATCACTTACTAACTGCTTATTATTTGTTAAATAAAATAAATTGATCATTATGCATGTTAGTATAAATGAGATAATATCAGCATGTAAAATATTTTAAAAAAATATTAAGATATATAAAATATACATTATTTATCTACCTTGAAATGATGTTAGAATCTAAGTAGTGATTTTAACATTGGAAAGATGTAAACAAAGAAAAACAACTAATAATTATTAAAATTAAAATTCCTACATTTTAAAAGGAGTAAAAACAATTATATATTTTAAATACAATGGAATTTTATTTTACATGCATGTTAGGTTTGATGTGTGGAGCCTTGAAATATGTTTAAAATAATATATGGAAAAGTGAATTTTTAATTAACATTTCTCATTTCCAAATATTGAATCATATTGACTCGACCTACATAGTTTCTCCAACATATATATAAAATTCATCTGTTTTTAATTTACATATTTTAAAAATTGTGTACGACTTGTTTAACACATTCAGATTGTGAAAGTAATTATAAAACCAGAATATGGTAAGTGAAATTGCAGAACTTTGTTGTACCTGGTATTTCTGCAGTTAACATGTAACCTTCATCTGTTTGATACCAATCTACAATGTTTTGGTTGGAGCTCCTCAGATGAGACAGCAAGATGTCTGACTCAAACTCCCACAGAGGGAAGGCATCAGAAGGATCAAAGAACTTTCCAAACAACATTGGACTGAAAAGTGAGCCATCACAAAAAATCTTGAGCTGTGTTGGATTGGCCTGGCTCAACAATCTTCTGAAAACATCTTCTCCCAGTGGAACACACCATTTATAATGTGGAGTTTGATCATCTGTTCCAACTTCGAGCTTCTTAGAACTTGTCATTCATCCAACAACACTCAATAATTGAGAGTGTGGTAGAGGGAAATTTTCTGTTTTTTCTCTTGTGGTAGAAGGGAAGCACTTGATAAAGTAGAGAATAATTTCGTTTAGAATTTTTGGAAGCCTTTAAAGCTAAGCAGAATATTTTCTTTTCAATACCTTGCTTTAACAAAAAGATAAACTATGTCACCACTACAAAAAAAAATAACATTTGTGACAGTTAAAATCATAAGTTGTAACGATTAAAAACCGTCACAAATGAAATTTTTGACGGTTTAAAAAACCGTCAAAATTACATATGTCAAAAACGATTTGTGACAAAAAAATTTAACTACTGGTATTGTTGTCAAAAAAAAAAAAACATTACTAGCGGTTAAAAATTGCTACAAAATTTATCTTTACTTTTTTATATTTTATAACATTTTGATGGTTAAAAATCGTCATAAAATATATGATATTTTAACAGTTAAAAACCGCCACAAAATATATCTTTTTTTTGAAAGTTAAAAATCCCTACAAAAAATATCGTATTTTGACAGTTAAAAATCGCTACAAAAAATATTATATTTTAACGGTTAAAAACTGTCACAAAATATAGATTTTGTCAATTAAAAACTGTCAAAAAAGTAGTAGGTCTCTATTTTCATTAAATTTCTCAATCTTTTTCATTATTTGATTAATTTCCAAGATTACTAAGTCTTTGTAATTTCCAAAATTTTGTAACCACAATTCTAAATCTTATTTCAAATGAAATCCAATCAAATATATAATTAAGGCAAAAAAAAAAGAGAAGTATCATTACACTTACATCAACAAGATTTCAAGAAAAAGAATGTAAACATATGTTATAATGTATTAC
>Ga0209589_1007659_pt1 | contig 17234 bp, 10 predicted proteins | sample CowpeawhiteBW_FD_187525 | JGI IMG/M metagenome (GOLD analysis project Ga0209589, IMG submission 187525) | Root nodule microbial communities of legume samples collected from California USA - Cow pea white BW (SPAdes) (version 2) | ecosystem: Host-associated > Plants > Roots > Nodule | place: USA...
ATACCTAGTATCTTAGAGTAGTCTTTTCATATCTTTTCATATGTACGTGCTTGCTTCACTATAAATAGAAGAGGAAGAGAGTGGTACTGTTGTCCACTACTCATATTTTAAAGTCTCAGTCTCAAGTATTGCATTTTATGATTATTCAATTCATACGTTCCCTAACCTTCACACTCAATTTTAACTAGCTTGGCTCCAACTAAAGGCATCAACAACTAGCATTAGTTGCACATCACCACACAAAAAAAATTGTATCGTGACTTCTACCAAAGACATCATTCGCTTGTGATCAAAAAGTGGTAGGAAGTACATTTATAAAAAAGGACAAATAAGGAACTCCATAGATAAAGCATGCAGCAAAAAATATTGAACTTCTTAGACACCATAGGTATCCTAATAACCTGCAAAATATTTCATTGGTAATGATTATATAAAGCCACAGTCCAAATAAATGATGTGAGGTAGGGAGCTTCAGACTCCATAAGGGATTTATCATTAAATAAGCCTTATTCAAGGAATGAGTAAGAATGGGAAAAAATAATTTGCATGAAAATATCCCAGAAGGGTAACGGACTAGGAGAACGAGGTTCCAAAAGAAAATGTCATACCCATTTACCCACCAGAGCATTGATCTTATACACCAAATTACAAAAGACACACCCTACGTTCTTGCAACAACCATATAACTCCCAACTCACCCTTAGAGCTTGTCTTACATCTGAAATATGAGCCAATATGGAATAGAGATTATCCCTTAAATCCTTTGTTCTCTCTTTTTCAGAAGCATCCGTCAGAAACACTTTTGGATATTGATTACAAGGCTGCAAGCCTTCCCTACACCACGAAATGAGTATTGGAAACATGGTTTTCTACTACAAGGGATGACACTAAAATAATCTTTATATTTACATGTTATATCAAATTCACTGTTATATTAAACACGCTGGTGGGAAGTCATGTTATTCCAAAGATACAGAACTAACTGCACCTTGAAATTAGCACTTACTTTTTATCATGCGCAACACTGGTCGTGGAGCTTCTCTTTGTTTAGATTATGTACCTACTAGATAAGTGAAGCAGGACAAAAAAAGCTGAAAATGTGTACTCTTTCAGTAGTTTGTGCAAAAATGTTGGAGGAAGCAATGATATCAAGGTTCTTAGTCTGACTAATTTAGTAAGGGGCTCCATAGAAATGACACCAGGATGAGAATATCCAGAGCATATTTGCTCTGGAAATGACAATGTTAGAGGTGGATTGAGCAATATCAATGCCTAAAACATATCTGAGTGTATCCAAATCTTTCATCTGAAACTGAATGTGAACGTAAGCATTGAGTCGTCTGTCAAGTTCATCACAGTAATGACAACGTCATCACTATGCACCACCAAATAAATACACAAGCCAAACTGAGAGTAAGGGAAAAAAACAAAGTGATCATCCTCGAATGACTCATACCAAACTAGAGTAAGGTAGAGCTAAAGCACCAAACTAAGGGCAGGGAGATTGCTTCAAGCAACAGAAAGAGAATGAAAGTCAAAATACAAGGTGACAGCCATCAGAAATGATACAATCAAGAAGATGCTCCATATAAACCTCTTCATGCAAGAAGGCATCTTATATCCAATTGGTGAAGTAGCCAATGGCAATTCCAACAACAGCAAGACATAGATGTACAAAAGTAATCTTAGACACACGGAAAAAGGTGTACCCATAGTCAAGGTCAAAAGGATATCCTGAGCAACCCAAGTGATTTGAATCAATCAATATTTCCATCTAATACACCCTTCATTGTGTAAACCCAACAACAGTCGACAGTAGTCTTTGCAAGAGGGGACAAGACGAGCTACAAAGTGCCACTAACTTGTAAAGCAGCCATTTTCTCCGATGTCGCCTACTATCAGCAAGGATCAAACATGGCTTCACTTGTAGACCTAGAATAGGCATGGAATCCAAAAAGGAGATGAAGGATAATAACGAACAGTATAGATAATGGGTTAGGACTGTAAGGGAACCAAATATTTTTGTTTAGGGCAAAGGAGAGCTCATGTGTAGAAGATGTCATTGAAGAGGCATCTTGAGCTCAACAAGTGGAACCATCCAGGGAAGCGACAATCATCATTTATAGGAAATTAGTGATAGAAAGCAACAATAACACAACCAAAGTAGGAATCAACATGGGAAACATCCAAATGGACATCAAAACCCATTGTTATACAATTTAGATGGGTTTGAATTATTACAATTACATAAGCACATACAAAATAGTGCCATTTTATAATATGAGAAACAAATTATTATTAAAAAAATCAAATAATTATGTTATCATAATATATCACAAAAATATTAAAATAATAATTACCAATCACCATTCATATATTTTTAATTCATAAAAAATAAAAAATTAAGAATTATACATGCATGCATACATGTGTGTGTGTGTACTATCACTCCTTGTCTACTATGTATAGCAACTTGTATTACATGCTAAAGAGTAGAGATGTTGCCTTTCGACAAAAATTGGATTACAAACTATAGAGCACAAGGAACTGAGAAAGATAAAAATATCAAATTAAAGGCAGTAACCAAAATAAATAAATACTTTAAGCGTAGTATTTTGTAACACAGGAATCAAACTTGGGTTAATAAAAGGCTCAATATAATTAATCAAATCAATAAAAATATATCATTGTATATCATAATATTAAACTAATAATTACTAATCACCCTTAATATACTTTTAATTCATAAAAAATAAGAATAACAATCATATATTATCACTCCTTGTTTGCGATACATAGCTACATGCTAAGATATGGTCACTTTTGAAGACAGGTGGATTACAAACTATAGAGCACAAGGAACAGAAAAAGATAAAACAAAATCAATATGAAGACCATAACCAAAATAAATAAACATGTTAAGTTTAGTGTTGTGAAATACAGAAATCATAGTTGGGTTATGTAAAAAGTACCAGTGCAAGTTATTGTAGATAAGCTATTGCATACAACTTTTTGAAATAAGCTCAAAACATCTTATAGATATTCAAAAGATAATATTCCAAGTTTTGCCCAACATTCTTACTTATAATAGAAAATATCTCTAGATAATTTGTTTATAAACTCTTCAACTCAGGGTCAGTAGTGAAAGCCATCATATTGTTATAATCAACAATCAAATGATTGAGCTAACTACTGTGTATCCATATTCTCAAGCTTTCTAGATAGATTAGAAGTCACAATGCTACAAACAAGGGAAATCATTGGAGTAGACTTTTTGGGCTTTTCCCCAAACCTATAACAGTCAGAGAGGTTGAAGGTTAGGAGCAAGAGATAACCTATGAATGTTGCACAAAGAGGCAACATCATTGTACCAGCTAGCTCGATCCTTGAAAAGAAGATTCATAGCCTAAGTGATCGACTCAGCCTTGACCTTGGAACTATAGTTGGACAATGATTGTACAGTATTGTAATTGGTAGATCTAATATAATTGAATTTTCTCATGGGATTAGAGAGATGTTTGTCAATGTCATAGTTGAAGCAAACTCCAAAGGGGTTCTGGATGAGGCCATGAGAAAACAAGGGCTTGGCGGGTTCGCTAGAGACAAACAAGGATCACAGAAGGGTGTCAACAAGTGTCATCAAAAAAGCTTCTCACATTGAAAAAGAGTGTGTGTGAACTCAATGTACTAGAAAAGGGTCGCCACATAAGGGTGATGATGATAGTGACACATGCAACAATGTTTGGCAACACACTTGACAATGTGGAGATTACTAGAGAAACACATGGTGATAGAGTATTGCTCACACTATTCATCGCAAATCCTAAACCCTTAAAGTTCTATAGCATTTTGATAAGAATTCAAGCACTCGGTAACCTTCTCTTATAAGCTATCCATGAAGGGGGAGAACCAAGCTCTTAAATACACTCTGTAAGACACAATACATGTGGAGAAAATAGAAGAATATTTCGTTCTCTAAGATGGTGTAGAAAATATAATTTCTACCACTCTAGCTCAAAGACATGTCCCTGACTCTTAGAAAGTAAACTTTAAACCTAACTCAACCCTACAAAATTTGCTTGTAAGATGAGATTTGCACCCACTTCTCTACTATAATTTAGCTTTATCTCTAGTCAATGTGGAATCTCCAACATACAAACATTGCCTCACGTTGAAGACTAGACATCTCAAGTATAGGATACATATTTGTGGGTGGTCTAATAGCGGCTAAATAGTAGGTGGCCCAAATAGACCAACAAATCTCACTAGGATAGGCTTCTATACCATCTTAGAAGGTGAACTTTAACCCTAACTCAATACTACAAAATCAACATGTAAGGTGAGTTTTGTCTCACTTATATACTATAATTTGACCTTATCTCTAGTCAATGTAGAATCTTCAACACTAATAACACAATCACCACAATCAATTGGAGGTCCACTTAGTCATGTAAGCAAAAAATATTCCTGGTTGACTATATTCTTAAAAAGTTTCATGATGTGTATACACAACCACACACTTATCTCTCTGATTTTCCCACATTATGACCAGCCAGGAAAGACCAATATATTTTCAGCATAATGTTAATAATTAAACTCTAATACAAATAGATATTGCAGAAAAAAAAAATCTCATAATGTTATTTTGCTCCATTAATCGCCAATAGCAACTAGGTTTTGAAGTGTCCTCAATTTTATCAATAAGGAGCTAAAGGCACACCCCACCAAAACCAGAAAGGTGCATCCAAGGCACCAAAGGAATAAACCAAACTAAAGGGCAGTGTCAACCAGTAACATACGGAGTACCCTTCAAGTATCTCACCCCAACAACTTTACACATTAATGTACAAATACAAAATCATAAGTAGCATATGTTTTAGCTATTAAAAAAGACTACAAAACAACTCATAATTGCAAGGAAAATGAAACAAAACTGCAAATAAGATCAACCATTTAACTATGTGACTAAGTATTCATAACTCAAAAGTTCCTTAAATTACAAGAAAGTTACTTGTATAGTTTTCATGGATAATGATCTATATACTACAATATTATTTCCAAGTTTCATCAGATGTCCATGAAGGATGCAATGCAAGAATACTGATTTATTATAACTGGACAGGTTTCTTAGGCAGGTTTGCCTTAAACAATTAAAAATACATTCACCAAAATTACCCAGAATTTAATTGGGTAATTAAAGATGTCTCTATAAGCACACAATAGCTATATCATATACTTCTCAGTTTGTACAGACAACTTCTAATTTTTATATTATCAGATTGAGAATTAACTTTTTGTTTTAGATTTATAAAACAAGATGACATTCAAAGCATAAGAATCAAGGATCTTGAGTTATGTATCCAAACAAGTGCTTCTGCTATGCAAACAGAACAAGCCAAAATTAGGTGAGTTGGAAATACTATAGGTCATCCTGAAATACCAGAATTATTCAAACAAACCCCTCCCCCCAAATGTTAATCATGTGATCAAATCATTAAATGTCACAAAAAACATGCATCATAAAAACTAAATTACAATATTCAATTCGTTATGGCTATAAGTACAACCTACATAAAGCTATACCTTAATAACATGTATTTTCCCTACTTTTTGATGCCTAATTAAAGAGCACAGAAACTTGGTCAATCAAAAGCATTTATTTACCTACTTCCCTTCTTTGGAACAGATACCCCATCTTTGGACTTTTCACCTGTCATCCGCGAAGGAATAAAAAAGGTCCATACTTTTATTAACATTATTATACAAAATAATAGCAAAAACTGTGTATATCCATAACATAAAAAGCATACAGGAACATGACTTCTAAGAGCTGAGGCAAAAGGAATATAAACAAAGAGGGGCAAGAAATACAGAATTCATGAGTCATACTAACCCTCAGAATCATCTTTAAATCTATCATTGGGATTAATTGTTCCTCCTCGAACAAAAGTTTTTGACCCCGGAGTAGTGTCTCCTTGAAATGACTCTACAAACTCAGCGTACAATCGAGCAGTCTCATCCTCCGCTCTCTGCATGAAACAAATCCCAACATGATAATAAATAGGAATGGCTTTGCCCAATTCAAACAAGAACTAACTAACTTGGACATATCAACCCTACCTTCTTCTTTGCCTCCTCTTCTTCTCTATGCTTCTGGAATGGTGTCTTTTTCCTTGTGATGGAGAATGAACTCATGCTTGCATCAGACTGCAATAAAACAATAAAAATACTTCATATCCTCAAGTCAGGCATTCACCCAGAAATTACACATCTTGAAACGATCCTAAATTCTTTACTCCACCATTTATCATTCTCAAAACCAATCTCAAGTTGTTTCAATTACAACTTCACATCCAGTCCGCCAACAAAAGTCACAGAACGCGCAGAAAACATATCAAATACAAATCCCCGTCAAACTGTACTCTAACCTATCCAATTCACTCAATCCTCAAAACCCAAGAAACTTCATAGTCACAAATGGAAAATAATTGGAAAATGCAGAGCCCAACTTCTCAACTCAACCACCAAAATTGACAGTAATAACCCAATAGACTCTCAGTCTAATCTAACATAACCTAACAACAACATTACCATACTAAACTCTGGCACACAAATTTTGAAATAACACGAAACATCAAAGTGTAGAGGAAATCGAAGCTACCTCCCCAAAAAGAGAGTGAGGAGAGCTGAAAGAGGAAATTCACCGTCAGATAATGCGAGTCCCTCTCCCCAATCCCAATTGAGTAGAATCAGAAACGGTGACTTCACTGAAGGGCAAATACATCACCTCATAGTATCAAATAATTATGATTATGAACACGGAAAAAGAAGAATAAAAAACAAACAAGGTAATCCAATTGGAAACCCGCTTTTGGGGCTTGATTACGAGAGAAGCATAAAATAGAGAAATAGTGAGGGGAGAAAAAAAGCGGAACCTGAACTCAACTTACCTGGCTTTGGTGTTCACTCTTTCCTCGGAGTCTCGCTAGTAGAAACGAAACGAGGCGCAGTAACAGTGATACAAGGGCACGCGACAGGGAAGGGTATTGGTGTATTGTTTTCTTTTCCGATTAACTCACCCAAATAACAAAACTAAGGGATTGCATTATTGTATTTTTACAATTATTCTGTGTTTTTTAATTTAAATGAAAGTCACTATCTTTTATCAAAATAAATTCAATATATTTGTAGATTAGAGTAACCATACTCTAGGTGGGTTTAGTCTAGGGTATGTTAAAAACAATATTTTGAAGATTTTAAATTGCCTATTTTTTATAATTTTTTTAATTTTTTTATATAGAGACTATTTGACACATCTCACAATTAGTGTCTAATTTTCTTAATTAATTGAAAATTTATTGAGTTCTTATTAATAATATTTGGTACAATTAATTATTTACCATTTATATGTTAATATTTTATATTTCTTACCATTATCATGGTATTTCTCATTTATATGATAATATACATGATAAATTAAGACCTTGAAACATTAGAAATTATCATAAGTTAAAAATTACAGAAATTAATCAGAAAGAATAGAGTTGTAAGCGATATAATATAGAAAGTATTAAGGTAAAATAAGCAATATATTAATGAATGTTTCAACAAAACACTAGTGATCTCTAAATGACATGATTCATTGCACATAATCTTTATAAAACATAAAACACGTTTTATAAATAAATGAAGAGCCAAATTAATTGTTATTTATTTTATTTGAACTTATAAGGAGAAATTTATAATTAATTTAATTTATATTGATTAGTTTTCTTTCTCTTACTCTATGTTTCAACTTTTAAAACCATTATGAAAAAAAAAACAAAATATGATATTTGGAAGAAAAAGATAAAATATTTGAAGTTCTTTATAATTTTACCGTCATTTCTTCTCTTCTCCTACCATAAAATAGTTGATTCAATTATTGTTAGAACATTATTGGTTCGATATAAATTTTTTGATTATATTAACTTTTTTTAGTTATCTTCTATTCTCTCCCTCAATCTTCTTTTATTTTAAATATAAAAATATATAATACCTTCATTTAATGCTTTATGTGATACTAGATAAAAAGGAGTGCACAAACTATTTAAGTTATATGTCACATTTTTATTTTGTTGAATAATGGACCCGGTAAATATAAATGTGACATTGTAATGGGATTTTATAATTAGGCTACATATTATTTTGTGTGAATACAGAAGATTCTAAAGAATGAAAATGAGAATGTTATGTATTATGCATGGCTTTTTACCTCTTACCCTGATTGAGAAAATAAGAAACATATACAAAAGATGGAAAATAAAAGGAAAGGTGAGGGATGCAAATTACAACTAATTTCAAATGTTCATTCATATTCTTCTTATGTTGAGCTACGCACAAATAATTAGTTGACAAACTAGACAAATGTTTTTGAGATATCTAGTCCTTTAAAGTTTAACAAATGAAAACATAGCCTAATTAGTTATTTGTAATTTAAAGTGTGAAAGTCTATTTAACATTTTAATTATAATATAAATTTTTAATTAAAATATTTATTTATTATAAATTTTAATTTATAAAAATAAACATTTATATTTAATGTATGTTTAATGGGATTTTTCTTGGCAATTTACTTTTATAAAGTATATTTTATAATACTTAGAGTAATCACCTGGTGTAGTGTAATGTGTAACACTCAATATTTGAAATTAATATTAAGACTAAATATTTTTTTTTTCTTTTATAAAATTATAATTAGTTTTTATAAAAAAAAATTGAATCAATTTAGTTCATATATCTTAGAAATGCGTGAAAATGTATTAAACCGTGTAAATAACTCAAATGTTATCATGAAATGTGTTTGAAACATTAAATAAACTTGATAAAATTTGGTAAAAAATATTAAATTCACACATTTATAAAGTCAGGGGATTAAATTTAAAGTTTTAAAGAGATAATTTCAAATTTCACTCAGAATGAAAGTTAAGAAACCAAAATCATATTTAACCCTTTAATTAATTAAATTATTTAGGATTTTGTCTTAATTTTAAAATATGGGATTTTGTTACTATTTAAAATTTGGGATTATATTTCATAATAGTTTGCAATATATTATTACTAAAAATATTCAAAATATTAGCCACACATGCATTATTTTTAGGGTTAATTATGTTTTTAGTCTCTAAACTTTGACAAAAAATTAAAGTTTGTCCCTATCCGAAATTTTGACACAGGTCCCAAAACTTTCAGAATGAATTAATATAGTTCTTCTAACCCAATTACGTAAACTTTTTTTTCAGGTGTCGAATGCATTTTTCAACAAATATTGAACAAACAAATGTGTCAAATAGTGTAAACAACTCTAATACTAACATGAAATATGTTCAACACGTCAAAAGAAAAAAAATTAACATAATTGGATTAAAATGACTATATTCATTCATTTTTCAAGTTTATAAACAAAAATTTATCAAAGTTTCGGATAGGGATAAATTTTAATTTTGAGTCAAATTTCAAAGACTAAAAACATACTTAACCATTATTTTTATCTTATTCTTTAAATATTATTTGTATTATTTATCCATACTTCTATACTATTGTATAAAAAGATTTTATCTTTTAGCGTACATATCTTATTTTCAATTTTAGCCTTTGAGTATTGTTTTTTTTTTAATTAAAAAATTTATTTTACCCCTTTAAGTATTTTTTTAATTTAACCATTCTTTATTTGACCGTTTTTATTTAAAAACTTATGTATTATTTTAAACTTAAATAACTATTTATAATAAAAAAATTATCTAAACAAAATAAAACTTATTTACAATAAAATCATAAACATTATTTAAATTTACATTTATAATTATAATAATTTTATTATTTTTGTTATCATAAAGAAAGTAATGTACATATATGTATAATACATGTGTTTTTACTAGTAATAATAAGGCTTAATTAGTTATTTAGTCCTCTAATCGATTAGTTTGGTTATTTTTGTTTCTTTATTGTTTTTTAGGTTCAATTTAGTCTTTCAATTTTTAAAAAGGTTTAATTTAGTCACTCAATTATTTAAAAAGGTTTAATTTTTCTAATAATTAAAATTTAGCCCCTTTATATAAAATTTTGATTCAATTTAGTCCATCTATTTTTTTAAATGATTGAATTTTGTCATCTTTAATTTGAGATCAAATTAATAGTTAAGTTTAATTATAACTCATATATACATGTTAATATTTTTTTTAGAATCTATACATCAAACCACTTCAACTAAATGTAAACGTGAATATTTAGGTAGAATGTAAAAAATAGAATAAGCTGAGTATTTAAGTGGAGTGGTTTGTTGTATAAATTATAAAAATTTATTTTAATATGTATATATAACTTATAATTAAACTTAATTAATAATTTGATCTCAAACTGAAGATGACAAATTTGAATCATTTTAAAAATTAAGAAAACTAAATTGAATTAAAATTTTAAATAAAGGGATTAAAGAGATTTTTTTTTAAATTGAATATTTTTAAACAATTAAAGGACTAAATTGAATAATTTTAAAAAAAATTAAAAAACTAAATTGAAAAAAAAAATAACAAGAAAAGAAAAATAAACTAAAAATTAACAAATTAAAAGACTAAATTACTAATTAAGTCTAATAATAATAAAGACTATTGACTTTTGAAAGGGAATCCAATTAAAATGATGACAAACGATCTGCTCTCCGTTTCGGCAAAATTATGAAATATTTATGAATATCATAATACTTTTTTTAGACATTATCCTTCTGTAGGTTAGGAGGGTATCATTCTCATATCTACTACCTATAATTAAGGAAAGACATGTTATTTATAAATAGTTATCTAAATCTTTTGAGAAATATTAATTATGATTTGTGGTTGATAATTTTTCATATAATTCACATTTCAGTAAATAATTAATAAATATGTAGAATTGCATGTTTAGAGACAACATAATTCGACTCACTTGTTAAATATTATATTCACACAATTTGATCATTATATTTTGTTCCTTTTATTGTTATTAGTGATAAAATGCATAGTTTGAGCATTATGCTCATTTCTATTTTCCTATATATATATTTGTACCCTTTCTTTCTTTATACACACAATTGTAATACTTTTCGTATGCAAGCTTTCTCTTTCTGCATTTATTGCAAAGTGTTATTCTCTCTCCTCATTAACTCTTTCTGTTTCAACGTAAGCATCATCTCTCTCTCAGTTCACTCCCTCTTACCATGCACATGCATATCACATAACATGGTATCAAAGCTCTTCATATTCGTATGAAGAGCTCTACTACACACTCACTTTTTCTTTTGCAGCATGTCTGAGCAAAACTTTGTCATCCAAAATCAACCCCAAACCATGCAAGAACAGTCCATGCACAACTTTCTTTACCTTCATCTGAACAAAAATCCAGCAATGGCCTTAGTCTCTCATGTTCTTGATCCTACAAATTATCACTCATGGAGTAGATCCATGATCACAGCCTTAAGCGCAAAAAATAAAGTTGAGATCATCTATGGAAGTGTTCCTCAACCTGCTAAAATTGATACCTCTTACTCCTCTTGGAAAAGATGCAATAACATGGTAGTGTCTTGGATTATTCATTCTGTTTTTGTGCCCATTTGCCAAAGCATCATTTGGATGGACGTTGCTGCAGACATTTGGAAAGATTTAAAAACAAGATTTGGCCAAGGTGATCTTTTGCGCATATCAGATTTGCAACTTGAAGCCTATTCTCTTTGCCAAGGTGAATTAACAGTGACCGAATATTTTATGAAACTTCGATTTTATGGGATGAGTTAGATAATTTTAGGCCAGACCCCATTTGTTCTTGCCCAACTAGGTATTCTTGCAAGGTTTCTTCTATCATCATTCAGCGAAAGCAAGAAGACCAAGCTATGCAGTTTCTTCGTGGTTTGAACACCCAATATGCCAATGTCAAATCTCATGTGCTTCTCATGGAACCTTTACCTTCCATCACGAAATTTTTTTCTTTCATTGCTCAACAAGAGCGTCAGTTAAGTAATAGCAATTTTGTTGCTAGTATAAAAAGCACCAACGTCAATCATGGAAAAGAAGGTACATCTTCTATCACTTGTAGTTTTTGTAGTCGCCCGGACATAGTGAAAATACGTGTTATCGCAAGAATGGTTTTCCCACCAACCAAGAAAACAAAAACTATAGGTTCACCAAGAAAACTTGTGCCCATTATGCCAAGATTGGTCATACCATTGATGTTTGTTATCAGAAGCATGGGTATCCTCCCAGTCACAAGCTTTATAACTCCAAGAATGCCAATAGTATCACTATGCAAGGAGATAGTGCTGATAGAACAAAAAAACTCAGAACATGCAAACATTCGTTTAACTTCTCAGCAATATCATACTTTGCTCAATCTTTTACAACAACATGATTCGAGTCAAAACTCCAATGCTCCTGCCATTCAACTCAACCAAGTAGGTTCTCTTACTGTCACCACTCCAAATCTTTCATCATCAGGTAAACTCGATACAAAATTCCTTTGGATTTTCGATTCTAATGCAACGGATCACGTGTGTGTATCTTTAAATGATTTCTCCTCATATCAAACCATTAAACCTATTTCAGTAGAATTGCCAAATGGGGAATGTGTTTTTGCTACTCACAAGGGCATTGTACCTTTTACAGAAAAGTTTATTTTAAAAGACGTTTTACACATTCCTGATTTTCATTTTAATCTTATATTTATTTCTAAGTTAACTTCTGATCTTCAATATAAACTGATATTTTCTTCCCAAAACTGCATTATACAGGATCTTCAAACCAGCGAGAAGATTGGTATAGTTAGCATGCTCAATGGTTTCTACGTGCTTGATAAGAGAATCATTTCTTCATTCATTAACGATGTCTCTATTGATGTAAAACAAAAAACCATGATACTTGGCACTTTCAAATGGGCCACCCCTCTATTAAGCGTTTGTATACATTGCAAAAGATGTATCCATATATCAAGTTTGACAAAACTTTCATCTGTAATACATGTCATGAGTCTAAACAAAAGAAACCTTTTTTTCCTATTAGTAAATCACGTGCAAATCAACCATTTGAACTTTTGCATATCGACATTTGGGGGCCCTGCTCACTGTTTCTTTGCATGGTCATAAGTTTTTTGTTACCATAGTAGGTGATTATACTCGGTTTTGTTGGAATTTTTCTACGGGTTCTAAAGTTGAAACTCGTGACATCATAAAAAACTTAATTTCCTATATTGAACGTTAGTTTAATCATACTTTAAAAATAATCCGGATTGATAATGGTGCTGAGTTTAATATGGAGACTTAATTTTTATCCAAAGGCATTGCCCATCAAAAGACTTGTGTTGAAACACCGGAACAAAATGGGATCGTAGAACGTAAGCATCAACACCTTCTTAACGTTACTCGAGCCTTATTGTTTCACTCTGATTTACCTTTAAGCTTTTGGAATTATGCTCTCTTGCATGTAGTTTACTTGATTAATTGTACCCCAACACCTTTACTTGATAATTGTTCACCTTATGAAAAGTTACATGGAAAATTTTGTGATATATCTATGCTTCGCATATTTGGATGTCTTTGCTATGCCACTACTCTTAGTTCCCACCGCAAAAAACTTGACAGTTGTGCTACTCCTGGAGTCTTCATTTGCTTTCAACCAAACACGAAAGGTTACATGTATCCTAACCTTAAAACCCATAAGATTGAAGTGTCTTATCATGTTAATTTTCATGAAAATTGCTCCCCTTTTTCGAAAAAATTAGGTACCGTTACATATGACATTTGCATGCCTTTTCCTGATATCTATGAATCTAATGATACTGCCTACTTTGATACCCGTCTTGTTCATAATAATAACATCCATGATGATCAAACTTTTGATGTCACCAATAATGTCGAAAATAATTTCGACAATGAAAATACAAATATAGACGTTCGTAAATCCACTCGTGTTCAAAAAATGCCTTCTTATCTTCAAGATTATAACATTTCTAATTCTTCCATCTTCTCTAACAATATGATTACCAAATATTCAATAGAAAAGTTTGTTTCTTATGCTTCTTTATCTAGTGATTTCAAGAAAGTTATTTGATCTATATTTTCTCATCATGAACCACGTTCTTACGAAGAAGCTTTTAAGCATTCATGTTGGAATAAAGCCATGCAAGAAGAGATTGCAGCTCTTGAAACCAACAATACATGGGTTCTAACTGACCTTCCTTCCAATGCCAAAGTTATCGGATGCAGGTGGATATATAAGATCAAACATAAGGCTGACGACACCATTAATCGATATAAAGCTAGATTAGTCGCCAAGGGCTACTCGCAACGTGAAGACATTGACTTTGTTGACACTTTTTCTCCTATGGCCAAATTAACTACTTTACGTATTCTTCTTGCAATGGCAGCATGCAAAATTGGGAGTTACGACAAATAGACGTAAACAACGCTTTTTTACATGGCGATTTGCACGAGGATATCTATATGCAATTGCCTCCTGGCTTCAAACAAGTTCATCCTCAACAAGTTTGTAAGTTGCAACGTTCTTTATATGGGCTTCGCCAAGCAAGTAGACAATGGTACTTCAAGCTCTCTCAATTTCTTATCAGTCATGGCTATCATTACTCTCAGTCTGATCACTCTTTGTTTATTAAATCTTCTGGAGACCGTATTACTGTCTTGCTAATTTATGTTGACGATGTTGTTCTTGCTGGAGATAATGTCCAAGAAATTTTAAACATTATTGACCAACTACACAAGCATTTTCGCATCAAAATCCTCGAAAATCTTACATACTTTCTTGGGCTTGAGGTTGCCCGTAGCCAACATGGAATTCACCTTTCTCAACGCAAATATGTCTTAAATATTTTCCAAGAAGCAGATATGTTAAACTGTGCTCCTGTTCCTACCCCTTATGACACACTCATCTCGCGAAAATGCATATTCTACTTCCTTACTAGGTGATAGCGAAGCTTCATCCTTCAGACGTCTCATTGGTCGTCTTCTCTATCTCACAAACACTCGCCCAAATATTGTGTTTGTCGTTCATCATCTCAGCCAATTTGTTTCCTTCCCCACTAATGACCATCGACGTGTTGCTCTCAAAATCCTTTTCTACCTGAAAAACAATCCTGGACGTGGCATTTTCATCAGCAACAAAGGTCATTGTCAGATACGCGCCTATAGTGATGCGGATTGGGCTGCCTGCCCTAAAACAAGAAAATCTATAATTGATCTTTTGGTTTACATTGGAGATTCTATTGTTTCATGGAAAACAAAAAATCAAATCACCATCTCTTGTAGTTCTTGTGAAGCAGAATACAGGGCATTGGCTGCCACTGTCTGTGAGGTGCAATGGATTTCTTACGTTCTAAATGACCTTCGTTTTTCTCATACCAAACTTGTGCCTATTTTTTGTGACAACCAATCAGCCATCTACATTGCTAATAATCAAGTTTATCACGAAAGAACAAAACATATTGAGATAGACTGTCATCTCACTCGTGAGAAAATTCAATCAGGTTTCATCAAACTTCTACTTGTGTCTTCGTCTCTTCAACTTGTCGACATCCTTACCAAACCGCTGCAACCTAATATTTTTTCCTCTTTATGCTCCAAGCTGGGTGTCCTCGACATTTATAATCCCAACTTGAAGGGGGCATGATAAAATGCATAGTTCGAGCATTCAACTCGTTTCTGTTTTCCTATACCCTTTCCTTCTTTATACACACAATTGTAATACTTTTCGTATGCAAGCTTTCTCTTTCCTCATTTATTGCAAAGTGCTCTTCTCTCTCCTCATTAACTCTCTGTCTCAACGTAAGCATCATCTCTCTCAATTCACTTTCCCTTACCATGCACATGTATAACACATAACAATTAGAGAGAACAATCATATCATAAAGAACAATTATATTATGACTCTAAGTTTTTGACTCTCGTCCTTTACTACCTGACGTGACTTATTGTGAATAATTGATTAATGTACCATTATCTTTTTCTTTGAAAGAATCGATCAATAATTCACATTATGCCACGTTAAGGAATAAAGGATGAAATTCAAAAAATGAGAGTAAAAGTATAATTTTCCTATAATAAGTATCAAAAATTCATATAACTTTAAAATGTAAGGTTCAAGAAAAGTATGAAAATTTCATCTAATACCCTCACCTAGCATAATTAGTTTTGCTATGCTTGAGTTATGAAATCATATATATATATATATATATATATATATATATATATATATATATATTATAATTACCAAATCACAACATCAAGAACAAGGTTATCCTTGAAGATCGGATAATGAGAGGAAGTAATGTTACTAACTCAAGACTTCACTAATCTCATAGAACATTACCATTTATTCTGTGAAAAATATATTTTTGAAAGTCCATTTTAGACTGAACAAGAAGTGATCCAATATATTAATGGAGGACATTTGCTTGCTATAGTTTTTTTATGTCTCCACCTATTTTTCGAACAATACAATCTAAAACATATTAAAAGGAAGTTGAAATCAACATTTTAAAATTATTCAGAAAAGATATATTTGAAAATGTAAATTATGAAATAGTTTAAACATGTATATTATAATTAATTTTAGTTATTTTAAATTATTCATGTGTTATAATTTTAATTATTCCAAAAAGTATAAAAAATCTCATTGTCTAATTCGGTCCTTTTAAATAGTTTATAGAGCAACCCATTTTATATACCTTCAAAGTGGGTGAGGAGGTTTATAAGTCTTGTAGGTTGGTTTCTAAGAAAAAAAAAATGTCATTTAAAGCAAGATTATTAGCAAAATGTGTTTGCCTAAGTTACTGGTATTTTCTTCATTTGAGTATTTTTAGCTTTAACATTTATCAATAAATTAGTTAGTTGTTTTTTTAATAGTTATGATGAGTAAATGTGTGTACATTAAATATAAAAAGGTGGGTGTCTTATTATATGCTTATATGTAGGGGTGGCAAAACGGGCTGGGCCCAACGGGCCAGTCCGTCAGCCCGTGCTAAAAGGAACGGGCTGGGTTAAAGATTTCAATCCGTCAGCCCGTCAACTTGACGGACCAAAGTACGGGCTGGCCCGTCCTGGCCCGTTGGCCCGTTTTAAAAAAATAAAATAAAATAAAAATAATTAAAAAGATTAACTTTTTAGATTATATATTTTAAATGTAGAAATATATAATAGTATCGTAATTTAAATCATCAACACC
>Ga0209589_1007661_pt1 | contig 17227 bp, 10 predicted proteins | sample CowpeawhiteBW_FD_187525 | JGI IMG/M metagenome (GOLD analysis project Ga0209589, IMG submission 187525) | Root nodule microbial communities of legume samples collected from California USA - Cow pea white BW (SPAdes) (version 2) | ecosystem: Host-associated > Plants > Roots > Nodule | place: USA...
TGTGTGTGTGTGTGTGTGTGTGTGTGTGTGTGTGTGTGTGTGTATGTATGTATGTATGTATAGATAGATAGATAGATGGGTGCAAGCCTTACTTCAATAAATCAGTTTTATGAAGTTGAATTAAAATTAAAGTTCACTTTTTAAGATAGTGTAACCTAATACTACTTAACTAAGTTTAATTAGAAGATTTTGATGTCGTGGATTTAATCCTCTAAACTTGGTCAACTGGCTTAAAGTCACTTAACAAAAAATCTTAAAATATAAAGCTATGGATACCCATTTGATTTTGTAATTGTGATAATCAGTAAAATAATTTGGCAGTAGAGGCTAGGATGCACAGTAGACACGGGTACACTTCAAATTTTCTTGAAAGATACTCGTTCATCACCATTTTATGAAATCAACCTGAAATTTAATGGAAACAATGACCAAATACTACCACGAGAATTGAAAAATACATAAAATTTAGATGGGACAAAACTCCATTACCTAGAGCTTGGTCCATCCTTGCTAATGATGTACTAATTTTCCTTTCATACCATAAGTCTTTACAATTCTGTAGTTTAGTTTTTCTCCTGATCATGATTTTCTGCAGATGAATGGAAAAACTTTGTTCAGCGTTTTGATTATAAAAGTGAAGAAAAACTCAGAGTAGAGAATGAAGAAGATCTTCGTTTATGGGCATCATACAGAGGACAGACATTGACCAAAACTGGTATGAACTACTTCCTGTCCGTCAAACATTTTTGCATTTAAGATGCACAAAATTTAAAGTTATATTTGTAATGTGGAATTATGAATTTCCTCTAATCCTTTTCACTTTATTCTCACCAAGTAAAGTCCGAGGAATGATGTATATTCGACAAGCGTTGGAGCTACAGGCTTTTCTTGACATGGCGAAGGATGAAGGTACACACCACAAACGATTCATTGAAAGATGAAGAATCATTACTTTATCTATTACACGCTGAGATTAATATTTCCATTTCACTTCACAGAATTAATGAAAGGTTACAAGGCTGCAGAACTAGAGAGCAGGGAAAATTCAACCACTGACAGGACACTGTGGACACAATGTCAATCATTAGCTGACATGAAATTCACATATGTAGTTTCGTGTCAACAATATAGTATTCATAAGCGATCTGGTGATCCCAGGGCAAAAGAAATTTTAAAGCTTATGATTAAGTATGTCTCTCAAACCAACCTCCTCGCTTGTCATAGCTTATGCAAACATTCAGTGCTAAAGTTCCAAATGCAGGTACCCTTCTCTTCGAGTTGCTTACATTGATGAGGTTGAAGAGCATATCAAAGATTCATCTCGAAAAACAGATAAGGTTTATTATTCAGCTCTAGTGAAAGCTCCATTACCGGCAAAGTCAAATGATTCATCTGAAACAGTTCAGAGTTTAGACCAGGTACTGTTTTGTAGACCAATGAACTAACAATAATCAAAGTCAATGTATTGAAATTGATCAAAATCCTTAACATTATTATATTGTATAGCCTACTTATGACAGCTCCGAAAGATAGGCCAAAATTCATACAACAAAATCATTTGGTACATCCATTGGCATCTTTCTCATTGCAAGGGGGAAAATAGCAAAATGATTTTTCCTCTATTTTTTTAATTGTTATTGTGTAAATCTGGACAGATGGATTCTTCTCAAACATATCCAACCCAATGATATATTCTTTAACAGTAGCAATTCTTTTCAATTTGTTGATTGGTTATTTTGGTGTAGGTAATTTACAGGATAAAGCTTCCTGGACCAGCAATATTGGGTGAGGGAAAGCCAGAAAATCAAAACCATGCCATCATTTTCACACGTGGGGAAGGCTTGCAAACAATTGATATGAATCAGGTTTTTTGCATTATTTACGCATATATGAAAAAGGGGAAGCTAGCTTTTGAAAAACAAATTCAGGTTGCTAAATTTGCGTGTAACAGGATAACTATATGGAAGAAGCCTTCAAGATGAGGAATTTGCTGCAGGAATTTCTCAAACAACCTGATGGTCCAAGAATGCCAACAATACTTGGACTCCGAGAGTATATATTTACTGGCAGGTATGTTCTGTTATAACAATTTTGAATCAATTGATATCGTTTCTGATATAAACTGTAATCTATTAATTTTTTTCCGTTTATCTTTATGTACCTTATGTTTCTTGCAGTGTTTCATCTCTTGCGTGGTTTATGTCCAATCAAGAGCATAGTTTTGTGACAATTGGACAAAGATTGTTGGCTTACCCCTTGAAGTGAGTCTTTCTGGTTGGTTTCAGTATTTAAATGGAGGTTTATAATGAGATGTATAGCAGCAGAATACTAACCCTTGTTATAGTTTAACTTTCAGAGCTCATTGTTGTTTTTCTAACTTCCTATTTATTTCTTCAATTGATTCTACGACCAAAATAATGTCATGTGCAAATGGCATGCACATGTTACGAGAATTTCCAGTCCTAGGAATTAAGTGTAAACTTGAAGAACATAGAGAAGAGAGGGAACTTTGTGGAAGAAAAGTCCCAAATGATTTTTATTGAGAACTTTCAGGAATTACAAAAGTCTTTGTTACAAATTATGAATTTTCATGAGGATCAATTAGCTAACTTGCTACTTATATAGCTAACTAACTAGCTAACTCCACTAACCATTTTCTACCCAACTAAAAGCCTAACTGAATGACATAAACCCTTAACTATAGATTTTCTATTTCATATCAATGCCCCTCCCTTGGAAACATCCTTGGCCTCAAGGATAGAATACAGGGTATATCTCCTAATCATAATAGAACTTACATATTGCATCCTCTGGAAGTTGATGTTTCCACTTGACCATGACTTTAGTAATTTCAGCACCTTTCCTTTTCATAGTTATTCTTCTAAAATGGCCTCAGGTTCCTTTTATGCAAGTTCCCCTTCAGTTTGATAATGCAAGTTCCCCTTCAGTTTGATAGGGTAGATTGGTTGAGGTTATTGAATCTCCAACATGTTTTATAGGTTTTGATACATGAAATACATTGTGGACATTTACAATATAATCAATGATTCTAATGGGAGCAAGGTACTTAGGGCTGAACTTGGCATTACTTCTGTGAGCCGCAGAAACTTGGCTATATGGGTATAGTTTTACATAAACCATATCACAATCTGATACTTCTTATCTGATCTACGCCAGCCAGTTGCTTCATCCTTTCCTAAGCTCTCTTCAAATGAAACTTAATCACTTTCATAATTTCCCCCCTTTTTCTAAGACTTTTGTCTACTAGTTTCACCATGGATTCCCTTAGAAAATAGGGGAGATGAGAAGGAGACTATTCGTATACATTGTTCCTCCACCATTTCTAACCCTATAGTAATAATTACATAGAGATCTCTATAATCTTTTAACATATTCTAGTAGTACACTTAATATCCTACTAACAACACTCCCCCTCAAGCTAGTCAATGGATATCTATCATTCCCATATTGCATGTGAGATCATGAAATTGTTCAGGGGGAAGACCTTTGGTAAACATATTTGCTAACTGAAGCCCAAGCGAGAGATAAGAAGTAGTGATAATACCACTATCTAGTTTCTCTTTAATAGTGTCAATCTATTTCTATTTGTTTGGTCCTATCATGTTGAACTGGATTGTGAATAATACTAATGTCTGACTTATTATTACAATAAAGAATCATAGTTCTTCACATGTCACTTTAAAATCATTTAGAATAATTCTCAGCTATAACAATTTACACATCCCATGTGCCACAACTCAAAATTCAACCTTTGCACTAGACTTTGCAACAACAATTTGTTTTTTACTTCTCTAAGTCACCAAATTTCCACACAAGAACATGAAATATCCAAAGGTGGATTTCCTATCTATGATAAACCCTGCTAATATGCATCACTATACACTTCCATTTTTAGTTTTTCATTCCTCTTGAACAACAATGCCTTTCCTAGACTTGTATTCAAATATTGAAGGGTTTTGTTCATAGCTTGTAAATGTCTCTTTCCCTTGGATCATGCATGAATTGATTAACTACACTCACAACATAGGCTATCTTAGGTTTGGTGTGATCTAAGTAAATGAGCTTCCCCACACACCTTTGATATTGCCCTTTATTCACAATAGAATTTCCTTCATCTTTCAATTTCATCACATAGTGCATGTAGTTGGAAGATCAACATTTCTTAGTGGAGCTTCCATGCTTAAATAAATAATAGGGATTCCTTAGTTCCCTCCTAAATAAAACACAACAATAAGATAGAAAGCTCCAGCAATGGCAGTGGATAACAGTGATGACGGTAGCAATGACAGTAGCAACGACGGCAGTTACAACTCCAACAAAAGATCCAACAATAGCTCTGGCAACGACTCTGGTGACAACTAAATGGTGGCTGTGGCTCCAGTGGCTCTAGCGGATGGCAGTTGCTGGGGGCAGCATTGACAGAACCAAAATTTGGGTGCATTTCAGGCAACCCTATAAAGAACCATGACTAAGACGATAAGGAAAAAATGTGGAAGCAAGCTCACAAGATTGGGAGCTCTGATACTAACTTGAAAGGATTAGTATGAAAGAAATAAGATTTTTATTTAATTGATTTATTTAAAATAGTACATCAGTATAGAGGACTCTAACCCTATAGTAAGAATTACATAAAGATCTCTAGAATCTTTTAACAGCTTCTAGTAGTACACTTAAATATCCTACTAACAACATAATATAATCAAAGTTACTGAAATGTAGAAGTAGCAAGAATATAAATATTAGTTATATTTCCCTACTTTTTCTTAGGATATATTCTTTCTCTGTGTTAAGGTCGGTCAAGTGCTGTGTGACAATTCAGATGTTGAGTTAAAATTTTAGTCTATATGTCTCCAGTGTTGTCAGTTTTTGTTTGATTATATCAGTAATGTTTTTATTCCTTTCATTCAGAGTGCGGTTCCATTATGGCCATCCAGATGTGTTTGATAGACTTTTCCACTTGACAAGAGGGGGTGTAAGCAAGGCTTCTAAGGTCATCAACTTGAGTGAGGATATATTTGCAGGCACGTGTTCTTTTCCTGTATCATGTATGCAACTTGTTTCTGTTTCTTTCAAAAGGTTATCTAATTGTTAAAGTTTATTTATGGTGTGTAGGTTTCAATTCTACTTTACGTGAAGGAAATGTCACTCATCATGAGTACATACAAGTTGGTAAAGGAAGGGATGTGGGACTTAACCAGATATCAATGTTTGAAGCAAAAATCGCTGCTGGTAACGGTGAGCAGACAATGAGTAGAGACATATACAGGCTTGGACACCGTTTTGATTTCTTCCGAATGCTATCTTGCTATTACACTACCATCGGCTTCTATTTCAGTACCCTGGTATGTGTGGAATCTACCCTACTTGTAGCATATATGAATATGATCTGTTGCAAATACTGACTTTGATTTTGACAGGTAACTGTCCTCACAGTTTATGTATTCCTTTATGGACGCCTCTATCTTTCCCTTAGTGGACTTGAAGAAAGTTTGAACAAACAGAGAACTATTCGAGAAAACAAAGCTCTTCAAGTAGCTCTTGCTTCTCAGTCAGTTGTGCAAATTGGACTTTTATTGGCATTGCCTATGTTGATGGAAATTGGCTTGGAGAGGGGATTCCGTCAGGCATTGAGTGAATTTATACTCATGCAACTACAGTTGGCACCTGTATTTTTCACATTTTCTCTTGGAACAAAAACACACTATTATGGAAGGACATTGCTTCATGGAGGTGCACAGTACAGAGGCACAGGCCGTGGTTTTGTGGTGTTTCATGCTAAATTTGCTGATAACTACAGGCTCTATTCTCGCAGCCATTTTGTTAAAGGAATTGAACTGGTGATTCTGCTTGTGGTATACCATATATTTGGTCATGCATACAGAGGAGTGGTTGCTTATATTTTCATTACTATAACCATGTGGTTCATGGTAGGGACATGGCTTTTTGCTCCCTTCCTTTTTAATCCATCAGGCTTTGAGTGGCAGAAGATAGTTGATGACTGGACAGATTGGCATAAATGGATAAGCAACCGTGGAGGCATTGGTGTAGCACCTGATAAAAGTTGGGAATCCTGGTGGGAAAAGGAACATGAGCATCTCCGGCACTCCGGAAAGCGTGGTATTGCTACTGAGATCATATTAGCCCTCCGTTTTTTCATATATCAATATGGCCTTGTATATCACCTGTCAATTACTGATTCAACTCAAAGTGTTCTGGTAAGTTCTTTCTTACCCAGTTCTACCTAGGAACACTCCTTTTTTGGTTGTTTATAAGTCCCCAATTCCTAGCTCCAAGAACTTCAGTTTAACTGTTGTTACTATTGGCTTACAGGTTTATGGTGTTTCATGGATGATAATCTTTGTAATATTGGGTTTAATGAAGGTGAGATTTCACACTATTATATTCTATATGTTAAGATTTGGTGTATTCATTTTTCAAAGATGCAGCTTAGTGCTTTGTTTATGAACACCATTATTGAGTCTAGGCATTATGTTACTTGAAAAACAGCAAATAAAGAGGTTACATGGTAAAACCATGATTCACCTCGTACAGGTCTTAACACTGCATTACTAAAATAATTGAGACACTTCTGTCACTGTGTCCTGTGTTTGGTTCAGTTAAATATTAAAAGCTCAGATCCACATAATATGTTTAACTTTTAGGTACATTCTCTACGTTTTCTTTTACCATGGTTAGACATATTGAAGAGTAACCATGTCCACCCACACTCTTATTTTCTCTTACACCCCTAACTCATCTCTTTCTGTTATAATATTGGAACTTTGCAGGGTGTATCTCTCGGCAGGCGACGCCTTAGCGCAGACTACCAGCTTTTATTTCGATTGATTGAGGGTTCAATTTTCTTGACATTTCTTACCATCTTCATAGTCTTAATAGCAGTTGCTGGTTTGACATTCAAGGACATAATAGTCTGCATCCTAGCAGTCATGCCAACAGGCTGGGGCTTGCTGCTGGTCAGTAAATACCTTTTTTTTTCTTTACTCACATATTCTTTCAAGTCAATGTTTGATCCATGTCAATTTGTGTTGCTTTGATCCCTAAGAGAGTGCACATCTATGCAAATTGTTTTCCAAAATTGTTTACTTGCTAAGTAGTTTACCCTATGAAGTTGTAAAGAAGTTGTAAAGTTGCTAATAATTATGAGCCCAACAAGGATTGAAAAAAGAAGTGATCATGATGTAACATAATCTAGTGATTTCTTGTTAGAGATTTTTAAAAAATAAAACTTAAGTTAGTTTATGTTTGTTTGCAATCATAAAAATAGCTATTTATTTTTGGAAAGCTATTCAAAATGGCTTCTGACAGACCCTTTATGCTCACAATCCACAAAAGTTCTTAGGGATCAAAGCAATGCATGTTGCCACTCTATAAAACCATTGATAAATGTCTTTATATGGTATCTCTCTTTCGTCAAATCCTATGCAAACTAGAAACTTTATTGTCAAAATATAAGAAAGGGACACCTCAATATCTCTTCTCAGAATCAGTTTGAGCATATATACTCATTTCATTTTCATTGTCTTTTGTTTTTTCTTTGTACAAGATTGCACAAGCTTGTAAACCTGTGATTGAAAAAACTGGGTTTTGGGGGTCTATTCGGGCACTTGCTCGTGGATATGAAGTGATAATGGGCTTGCTTCTCTTCACACCAGTTGCTTTCTTGGCATGGTTCCCATTTGTTTCAGAATTTCAAACTCGTATGCTCTTCAACCAAGCTTTCAGTAGAGGTTTACAGATTTCTCGTATTCTTGGTGGACAAAGAAGTGATCGCTCCTCCAACCACAAAGAGTGATAGATTTCTTCTGTTATCTTTTATCAAACGTAACCTTTCAACCTCCTTTGGTTACATTATTTTAAGAGTTTTGACTTCTTGTCATATTCTTTAAATAATGTGACCACACATGATTGGATGACAATGATTAATGAAAGATAATATGATGTTTTTTTTGTACATGTCTGTATTCATACTTGCTTTTTTGTAAATGCGGTTTTACAACCTACTCAGATGTCCAACATTGTACATAAATGCTATAGAATGGATTACAGTTTGGATGTTGTATCAGAAAAAAGAAGATTCTCTACTCTGTAAATTGTACTAGGTTTTGTAATTTTTATATCCACTTGTTAATGACTCATTCTTTCTCTCTTTCTTTTCTTTTTGTTTACTGGAAAATGATATTTGGATGCCTAATGCTATTTTTAGACAGCTAGTGTGCGAAGGATATAAGAGAGAAAAATATCATAATATGACACGGAAAAAGAAAGATAGAGAGAAATAATGAGGCTTGAGTATTTGAAAATAGAAATGAATGTTAACCAGGTTAAATATATTTAAGTTTTTTTTATATGATTTTATGAATACAAGTTAGTATGTATCGGTTAATGTATATTGATATTCTCGAATTAATATATATTTTGACTGTTGAAACTAAGTACTTATTACTCATCTACGTAATATATTTCCTATTCTTTTGAATATCCTTACCGACTTATTTCTTTCTTTACATTAAGCACAACCTAACATATATTTTTAGACCTGATATACTTATTTCTTTCTTTACATTATGCACAACCTAACATATAATTTTTAGACCTGATATACCGGCAGTCATGAACACAAAAGAAACTACTAAATATAATTTTCATTAATACCAGTCTTAAACTCGTGTCTAGACACAGGTTAATAGGTACGAAAATACGAGATAGGTAAGGTCGCCCTACAGTAAAAAGAAATAATAAAAATTTTATAACTAAGAATAAAATCAACATAAAAATGATTTATATGTTTGTTTAGAAAGTCAATATCTGTATAAAAATATAAATAGGTTCTGCAAAAATGCAAAGGATAAAACATGTGTACAAATAGAATAGACTCTTTAAAAATATAAAGGATATGCAAAAATATGTAAAGTAGACCTACTAAAATACAACTCAGTGTATGAAAAATTGATTTAATGTATATTGTTAGACTTGTCTAATCAATTCATTGACAAACTCATCTAATATATGTTGTTAGATCTGGTCTAATTAGTATATGGACACACATCTAATATGTATTTTAGACTCGTCTAATTAATATAACGACAAACCCATCTAATGTATATTGCAAGACTCTACTAATCAACAAATGGATAAAGTCATTTAATGTATATTAATAGACTCATCTAACATATGTATGAACAGACTCATCTAACGTATATTGCTAAACTCGACTAATTAGTGTATGGACAAATTCCTCTAATGTTTGTTACAAGACTCATTTGATCAGTGTGTGGGCATACTCATCTAATATGTATTCTTAGACTTATTTAATTAATGTATGGAATGTGTTATGGTTCCCTCCAACTATATCAACACTGAAAAATAATTTCATAGATAACCTAGAATATGATGTAAGAACCTCATCCTTGTATTATTTCAAAACTTAAATAGAAACAATAGCATAGAAAAAAAGAGAATAATAAGACGAACCAGAAATAAAGGTCCACAAAACCTAGAGAAGAAAATAACCACCATTGATACAATCCTTCATTCCCTCATAAATACCCCTTTCAATCCCTCTTTCATCCATGTATATTCACCAACAATTTACTACGCCTAACAAACTTTTGTGCCACTTGTCCCTCTTCATTGTGGACTTCCAGTTGTCCTTGGTTCCACTACTAGCCTCTCTTATGGATATTACATTACCTTCCCCATCAAGAGATATCTTGTCTACAAGGTCATCAAAGTGTTGCAAGGGTAAAGGAATGATTGGAAATGACAGATCACCATGACATGGTTTGAGAATCGAAACATGAAAGACCAGATGAATTTTGGCTTGCGGTGGTAGTTCTAACATATAAGTCATAGAACCTATTCTGGATAAAACCTTGAAAGGCCCAAAATAATGCATGCCTAACTTATGATTGCATTATAAACGAATTGAATGTTGGCGATAAGGTTGAAGTTTCACAAAAACATAATCACTCACTAAAAATTGCAAATCAGTACGATGTTTATCGGCATATAGTTTCGTGTGAGTTTGTGCCTTGTGGAGATTTGCTTTGAGAGTGGTCAGAAGTTGATCATGTTGTTGCAATTGTTGTTGAAGGTCCCAAGGTATGTCATCACTGATAGATCCTAGAATAATGGAAGGAGGATCCCTACCATACAACACCTTAAAAAGTGTCATACCCATGGAAGTGTGAAAATAATAATTATACCAAAATTCTACCCAAGACAAGAAATGAACCCGCTAATGAGGTTTATCAAAGCTGAAATAGCACAGATACATCTAAAGGCATTTGTTAACTGCATCCGATTTGTCATCTGTTTAAGGATGGTATGTCGAGCTCATTTTCAATGAAGTCCCATGAAGCTTAAAGAGGTGCTGCAAAAAGGAACTAATGAACACCTTATCCCGATAAAAAACAATGGAACGCGGAAATCCATTCAACTTAACCACATTAGCTACAAACACTTCAGCAACTTTCATAGCAATAAATGAAACTTGTAGAGGGGCAAAATGAGCATACTTGGAGAGACGGTCAACAACCACAAAGATTGTAGAATAACCGCGAGATGAGGGTATCAATTCTAAATGAGTGAAATTCTTGGAGTATCAATTGTAAGAGATAAGAGAAAGAGAATAACACCACAAATTATATTGCTTCACCCTCACAAGATACCTATATCTACTTGCTTAATTATCCTAATTAAGTTAATCCACTAATTTAAAGATTTTACATGCACCTTAAAAAAAAAACAAGAAATACAACACAATACAAGATCTAATCTTGTGGAACCCTTCCACAATTAAACCTTGATAACACTAATCAAGAAATCACTTACAAATAAAAAATAATAAAATTGGAACAAAATCAATTGGACAATGAAAAATAAAAGAAACTCCCTCTAGAAGCAATATTAGGTGACTCACATGAATGTGATGAAACACTTGAAACTCAAACATTTTGAAAGATTCTTTACAAATGGAAGGTCAAAGAAAATTTTTTGAAACGATTTTTAATTTGTAGTATAAAAAGTAATTTCTAGTTTTCTTTTTAAAAATAAGATATAGAAAATAGTTTTGATGAAGTCATAAAAACAATAAGTTCAAAATCTATTTTAATATATTAAAACAAATGAAATTGAGTTGATGAAGACAATTCAATCGACTTATGCATAACTCAATCTACTAAAATCACTTAAAATGAATTCTTTATTGATTCTAATAAATTGATTCACATTTCAATCACTTGAAACAATGTGAATTTGTTTAGGAGAAAAAGTTTTGGCCTTTTTTAACTAATTAAAATAATGTTTTAATCAATTTAAATGTTTTCCAACAAGGCACTACAAAAATAAATAATTATAATAGAGGTTTACTAACTGGGGTTAGAAAACCTCTAGTAAAAAAAAGACATAAGAGAGGTTTTAGAAACCCTCAGGAACTATCAGGGGTCAAACCCCAGTAAATATATTTTCACCTTATTCTTTTATTATTTTTCTTCGTAAATTTAAAAAATTTTAATTTGGCTATAGAGTTCTTCTTTTTTCTTTCTTGGTGTGTCTCCTTAGTAAAAAGAAAAGCAAGGTCATGCCTCTTTTGCTTTTGCTCAGGGAAACTGCGTACCTCCCATTCATCTCCATGCTTTCGATATCATTTTCGTTTCTCATTTCATCTCTCTAATTTTGTCTCTCTGCATTTGCTCTTTCGATTTCAATCCAGGTAAACTGTGTTCGCTCAAGGTAAACGTTGATGTTGCTTGTGCCCTAGGAGGAAGACGTTTGCTCATTTGATTTCATCGTTCTTCATGAAATCAGGTAATAAACATTGTTGTCCTGCCTTCAATTTCGTCATAGCTATTTCAATTTCATCCCCATTCTTTCATTTTAGTCTCAGTTCAATTTTGTCTCTCTAATTTTCAGTGTGCCTCTCACTGTTTGTCCTGCATGTTTGAAGCTCAAGGTAATAGTTCCCCTGTTCTCATCATTTTTATTTAAATGTAATATTCTAATACAAGTCCATATAAAGACGTGTGTTTGATTGAGAAATGGTGCTACAGTAATGGTTATTCACTTGTTTTTCTCCTTCTCCCTTCCCTTGTTATGTGCCTAATTGAGAAAAAGTCAAATGCATTCGTTCAGCTGTTTTGTAAATGAAATTGATCTTGATGTATGCTCCAATTTTTCTTAACTTGATGTATCAGTATTACTGTGTTTGGTTTAGTTTCTCATGAAGAAAATAGTTGTTTCTCTAATACTTTTACTTGTTAAGTATGTTTAAATAACTTTGTAGGGATAAAAAAAACAAGCTTGTAGGTTTGTTTGCTTTCTACGTCATCACAAGAAATCCTCACATACACTCCTTGTCAATTTAGTTAGAATGTACTAACAACACAAGTTCTTTAAATTGTTATGTAAATACATAATGTGTAATGCTTTACTTTGAAACTAACATTTATGGTATAACAATGTGGGTTATTCTTAAATCAGTATGATTTAAGCTTGAGTTGTGCTTGGTGTGAATTTTGATAATTTTCATGACAATTGATGAACTTTTTTAGATCTACAAGATCAATGTCTACACCTATGTTTACTTAAATAGCATATAAAATGAGTTTTGGTATAAAATGAGTTCATATAATTAAAAATCGGTGCTTGTGGAGTTTGCTTCGTGATTTTTATATAAGATCTGTCTTAATTATATATTTATAAATAAGCAATGTGCTATAGTGAGAGAAGTATCCATATTAATTAACTTTGGTTATCATCATAAATTAAGATGTTCTAAGAAGTCAACTTATAATTGAGCTAAATACTCAATTGTCATAAGAAATTAAAATTTACATGAATACTATTTGTAAGGCCCACTTACTTTCTGCCCTAAAAGTTTAAGGGTCTAGCCTCATCTGTTGGGCAACCCATAGGGTGCCCCAAGGACTCCCTTTCAATCTCTTCGTTTTCCATTCTGCCACTTTGCAAAAACAGTCCCTTTGCTCACTTCCTTTTTCCCTCAACAGAGCTCTGCTAGGGTTTGGATCTCATTCGTCTTCAAGCTAGCTCAAACCCATTTCTACTCCATGTAAGTTGGTCTTCAACCCATATCCTCTTCTCTCTAGTCTTATTTTAGTGGTTCCAACAGAGGTTCATCTTGATAACCTCGTTTTCTATTTGCGCCAGTGTTTTCCAGCTCACGAATCTGTTCCCGGAGCTATAGTGCTCAGCTGTTTAGGGGTCTATGTCTTTTCGCTAGCATCTGTCCAAGTAAGGGAAGCTAGGGTTCTACTGTTTTCAAGTTATTATGCTTGTCTGGTTTGTTTTACAATTTGGTGATTAATGTATGTTTTTTATTGTGTGATAACATGTTGTTTGCACTATTGTGATGGTTTGAATCTGGTTTTGCACGAGTGAGAGTAGTGAGTTCTGTTGAACTCGCCCAGGCGAGCGGGTTGGTCGCTCAAAATGAAAGCTCTCGCCTATGCAAGGAGCTCTCGCCTAAGCGAGGAGCTCTCGCCTGAGCGAGAACAACAGTAGCTCACCCCCCTTCTCTATTTCGAGGACTTGACTAAGCGAAGGTCACTCGCCTAAGCGAGAGTAGTCTCACCTAAGTGAGTTGGGCTAGCTTGAGCGAGACCTCGACGTGCCCACTGTTTGCAATTTTGCCCAGGTGAGATCTGGTAGCTTGAGCGGGGGGTTCCTCTTGCCTGAGCGAGAGCTCCTTAGCCTAAGCGAGATTGACAATCGTGATATGATAAGTGTGTGTTTATAATGGCTCTGCGAGAGCAGTAGAGGCCACTACAAGTGCAAGCATCCAGTGAATCCGACTGATTATATGTATCTGGATAATTAAGTCTTAAAGTCTTGCTGGTTTGCTATCACATGCTTGGTTGATTCATGTATTCTTGACTTTTAAATTGCATGCTAAATTGTATGATAAAACCTTTTTACTTTAGCTTACCCTTTCTGTTTGTTTGTGTTTGCCTTGTGTGTGGTTTTCTCCTTTTACGATGATCATCAATTTATTGATGTGAGCAGATGTGAGAACCCCTCGTGGTCATGAAGGTGATGGAAACTCCGTTGCGTAGCTTATCTTGGGTTGGATCCCCTTACTTCGAGTTTTCTTTTAAGGCACTGTGACCTATGTACTATCTTGGTCCATTAGCATGTATTTTGGATATCGTTAAACTTTTATTTCGTTTGTTAATGGCATCATGGTGTGCCTTAGTTTTTCTCTCCAAGTATTTTGGACAACTGTAAGGAGTGACATTTCTACTCCATGACAATGCCCTTTAGATTATTCTATGTGATGTATCATTTAATTAAGTTTATTTATTAAATGGGACGTTACACTATTGAGCTTAGAAAATATAGAACCACCTTGCATGTTGTGACAATAAACGATGCCACAACTCTAGTCTTTCTCTTAAGCACCCAAAATGTTACTAACTCCGGGTGCTTATCAAGTTCAAGATGATTTTGCATTATTAATAAGAACATAACTATCACTAAAAAAATCAATGATCATAGAGTATGTAGTATATTATAATTAATGTGCTTGTAATACAAAAAATTTAAAACAAATTAGTTGACTTCAAAATTTCAATCATAATCTAATAATTACTATTATTATAATTATTATTAATAATAAAAGGGGAAAGAAATTCTAAAGATATTAATCATTAAAATATAATGACAGCATATTTTATTATTTATTTATTATCATTATTTCATAAATTTTATTATTTAAATACTTAAATATTTATTATTACACTTTTCTAATATATGAAATATGTGTTGGTGTTTAGTGATTTTATAATAGCACAACGTTATGTTTCGCAACACACTAATATTATTTTCAATAATCAACCATGACATTTAAATAATTTATTCCCAAAGTTATTAAGAAAATTTATATTTCTTAAAAAATGTTTTAACTGGTCAATCCTATTGTCCTTTGTTATGTATTTTATTCTTGTCTTGAAATGATGTATCAATTAATTGACTTGAACAGACCCAATTCTCAATAGGCAAATCTTGGATAGAGATGCCTAGAAATACACCTCAATATATAGAAGGATTGAACACATTTTTGGACTTTTCATTTGCTAATAGCAGTGTGAGGGGGGAGATAGAATGTCTGTCCAAAATGCAACTTTAACAAGTGACAATGTCATGAAATAGTGTATGAACACTTGATTCTCAAACCTTTTCCAAAAGGATATACAATGTGGCTTCTACATGGGGAGAGAAGAGGAGCAAATGTGCTAGATGAAATACATGTAATGCTGCAAGAAAACGATGAAGTAATTCTTGCTAATAATCCAATGTGTGACATGATTAATGGTGCATTTGGGTATCATCAATACAATGATGGCATGGTGGATGATAAGAAAACGAGTGCAGAGTCAAGCCATAATATGAATGAGAATCTAGGAGTTTTTTTCAGTTGATGCAAGAAGGTCAAGAGAGTTTATATAGAGGGTGTGATAAATATTCTAAACTTTCTTTCTTGATCAAGTTGTATCACATCAAATGTATGTGCAAAATAACTAAAAAGGGAATGTCCATGATACTAGAGTTGTTAGTCGATGCTTTTGAACATGCTAAAATACCACGCTCATTCTATGAGGCGAAGAAAATCATTAACAAGCTTGGTCTTCATTACACAAAAATTGATGCTTATCCAAATGATTGCATGTTATACTTAGGAGAATATGCAAATAGGGAATTTTGTAAGAAATGTAAAACATCTAGATGGAAGGCAAAAAAGAAAGGTACAAGTGACAGTGGTACAAGTATTAAAAGAAAAAAGATTCATGCAAGGTTTTAAGGTATTTTCCTCTGAAGCCACGCTTACAAAGGATGTTTATGTCTTCTAAAATAGTTGAGCATATGCGATGGCATGCATCAAAAAGTACAAATGAAGGCATCTTAAGGCATCCAAGTGATTCTAAGGCATGGAAGACATTTAACCTTAAACATCCTCAATTTGCCTTAGACCCTCGAAATGTGAGACTTGGTTTGGCTACTAATGGGTTTAATCCATATGGCAATCTAAGCACTAGTCATAGTATTTGGCCAGTTGTACTCATATCGTACAACCTTCCTCCTTAGATGTGTATGAAGCAAAGTTCCTTTATTCTCTCTATGATCATTCTAGGAAAACGAGCTCTAGGAAATGATATTGATGTATATTTACAACTACTAATAAAAGAGTTGAAAGAGTTATGGAGCACGGGCATAAAAACTTTTGACTCATATGGAAATGAAGTGTTTGATATGCATGTAGCTGTATTGTGGACTATTAGTGATTTTCTTGGTCTTGGAACCCTATCTGGATGGAACACACATATTGGGTTGACATGTCCTATATGTAATTTTGACACAAATCCTAAGAAGCTTCTTAAAGGTGGTAAATTTTGTTTCATGAGTCATTGTCGTTGGTTAGATGGAAGGTACAGATTTAGATTGGCTCGCATGAGATTTGATGGAACTATAGAAAATATAAATCCACTTGTGGTAGTGTCAGGATTAGGGATGTCAACGGAGCGGGTAGGGTACGGGTAGTAGCTCCTTCGTACCCTACCCGCTGGATAAATATTTGCCCCGTACCTGTACCCATATCCGTTAGGTATCCATTATGTGGGTACCCGTCTATTTTTTTCATATTTGCGGGTATCCACGGGTACCCACGGGTATTTACAAAATTAATTAAAAATAAAAAATTTAATCATAAATTCAAATAAAATAAAATAAAATACATTACTGTCATAAATTTTAAATAAAGTTCAAACAAACTCAAGTCTATACAAGTCCAAATAATTATAAAAATAAATATAAAATGACGTTCAACACAATGAAAATTCTTTAATTAGTGTTTTGATCAACAAATAAAAAACCTCAACTGCTACGTGCCAAGTATTCTTATTTTGATTCCATCATTTGACAACAAGCATACCATAAATATCACTGTCTATATAGAGTTTGATGTATATGCCCAATTTCAAAGAAGGGAAAGAGAAGAATGTCAAAGGGTGTACTTGGAAGAATACAATGTACCAATACATAAAGCTAGAAGAATAAAAACAAAAGACAAGACAAGATGTGCACCTTAGAAAAAATTAGGTCATAATGTTTTTTACTAATATATATATATATATATATATAAGGTATTTTTGTGAATTAAAGTTTAGCGGAT
>Ga0209589_1007662_pt1 | contig 17226 bp, 13 predicted proteins | sample CowpeawhiteBW_FD_187525 | JGI IMG/M metagenome (GOLD analysis project Ga0209589, IMG submission 187525) | Root nodule microbial communities of legume samples collected from California USA - Cow pea white BW (SPAdes) (version 2) | ecosystem: Host-associated > Plants > Roots > Nodule | place: USA...
CAACTTTTCTGGTACAAGAATAAAATGTCCTTTTCTGATTTCATAAGTGTCTTTTTACACTCAACTTTTTGCACAAGCACTACCAAAACTACTTTTCAAGGGTATTTTTGCACGGAATCTGATTTGGACACAATCAAAAGGCCATCCAAATAATTCCATCTCCATGAATAATCACCAAAAAACTTAAATAACTAATTGGAATTGAAGACTGAAATAAAAACCAACTTTTCTGGTTCCAGAATCAAGTGTCCTTTTCTGATTCCATAAGTCTCTTTTTACATTGAACTTTTTGTACAGGTAGTACTGCAACTGCTTTTCAAATGTATTATTACATAATTTGGGTTTTGGATACAATCCAAAGGCCATCCAAATAATTCCATGACCATGACTCATCACCACACAACTTAAATAACTATTTGCAATTGAAGATTGAATTAAAAACCAACATTTCTGGTATAAGAATAAAGTGTCATTTTCTGATTCCATAAGTGTATTTTTACACTCAACTATTTGCACAGGCACTACTGGAATTGCTTTTCAAGGGTATTTTTGCAAGAAATCTAATTTGGACAAAATCCAAAGGGCATCCAAATAATTCCATCTCTATGAATCATCACCAAAAAACTTGAATAACAAATTGGAATGTAAGATTGAATTGAAAACCAACTTTTCTGGTTCCAGAATCCTATGTCCTTTTATGATTCCATAAGTGTCTTTTTACATTGAACTTTTTGTACAGGTAGTACTGCAACTGCTTTTCAAGTGTATTATTACATAATTTCTGGTTTGGACACAATCCAAAGGCCATACAAATATTTCGATCACTATGAATCATCACCACACATCTCAAACAAGTCATTGGAATTGAACATTGAAATATAAACCAAAATTTCTGGTTCATGAATCAAGTGTCCTTTTATGATTCCCTTCGTGTCTTTTTACATGGAACTTTTTGTACAGGCAGTACTGCAACTGCTTTTCAAGTGTATATTCACATGAAATCTAGTTTGGACACAAACAAAAGGCCATCCAAATAATTCCATCTCCATGAATCATCACCGAACAACTTAAATAACTAATTGGAATTGAAGATTGAGTTAAAAACCAACTTTTCTGGTACAAGAATAAAGTTTCCTTTTCTGATTCCATAAGTGTCTTTTTACACTCAACTTTTTGCACAGGCACTACTGGAACTGCTTTTCATGGGTATTTTTGCATGAAATATGGTTTGGACACAATCCAAAGGGCATCCAAATAATTCCATCTCCATGAATCATCACCAAACAACTTAAATAACTAATTGGAATTGAAAATTGAATTAAAAACCAACTTTTCTGGTTACAGAATCAAGTGTCCTTTTATGATTCCATAAGTGTCTTTTTACATTGAACTTTTTGTACAGGTAGTTTTGCAACTGCTTTTCAAGTGTATTTTCACATGAAATCTGGTTTGGACACAAACAAAAGGCCATGCAAATAATTCCATGACCATGAATCATCACCACACAACTTAAATAACTAATTACAATTCAAGATTGAATTAAAAACCGACTTTTCTGGTTCTAGAATCAAGTGTCATTTTCTGATTCTTTAAGTGTCTTTTCACACTCAGGTTTTTGCAAAGGCACTACTGGAACTGCTTTTCAAGGGTATTTTTGCATGAAATCTGGTTTGGACACAATCCAAAGGGCATCCAAATAATTCCATCTCCATGAATCATCACCAAACAAATTAAATAACTAATTGGAATTGAAGATTGAGTTAAAAACCAACTTTTCTGGTTCCAGAATAGTGTCCTTTAATGATTCCATAAGTGTCTTTTTACATTCAACTTTTTATACAGGTAGTACTGCAACTGCTTTTCAAGTGTATTATTACATAATTTGGTTCTGGATACAATCCAAAGGCCATCCAAATAATTCCTATGACTATGAATCATCACCACACAACTTAAATAACTAATTGCAATTCAAGATTGAATTAAAAACCAACTTTTCTGGTTTTAGAATCAAGTGTCCTTTTATGATTACATAAGTGTCTTTTTACATTAAACTTTTTGTACAGGTAGTACTGCAACTGCTTTTCAAGTGTATTATTACATAATTTCTGGTTTGGACACAATCCAAAGGCCATACAAATATTTCGATCACTATGAATCATCACCACACATCTCAAACAAGTCATTGGAATTGAACATTGAAATATAAACCAACATTTCTGGTTCAAGAATCAAGTGTCCTTTTATGATTCCATAAGTGTCTTTTTACATTGAACTTTTTGTACAGGCAGTACTACAACTGCTTTTCAAGTGTATTTTCACATGAAATCTGGTTTGGACACAAACAAAAGGCCATCCAAATAATTCCATCTCCATGAATCATATCCAAACAACTTAAAGAACTAATTGGAATTGAAAATTGAATTAAAAACCAACTTTTCTGGTACAAGAATAAAATGTCCTTTTCTGATTCCATAAGTGTCTTTTTAGACTCAACTTTTTGCACAGGCACTACCGAAACTACTTTTCAAGGGTATTTTTGCATGGAATCTGATTTGGATACAATCAAAAGGCCATCCAAATAATTCTATCTCCATGAATCATCACCAAACAACTTAAATAACTAATGGGAATTGAAGATTGAATTAAAAAGAAACTTTTCTGGTACAAGAATAAAGTGTCCTTTTCTGATTCCATAAGTGTCTTTTTACACTCAACTTTTTGCACAGGCACTACTGGAACTGCTTTTCAAGGGTATTTTTGCATGAAATCTGGTTTGGACACAATCCAAAGGGCATCCAAATAATTCCATCTCCATGAATCATCACCAAACAACTTAAATAACTAATTGGAATTGAAGATTGAATTAAAAACCAACTTTTCTGGTTCCAGAATCAAGTGTCCTTTTATGATTCCATAAATGTCTTTTTACATTGAACTTTTTGTATAGGTAGTACTGCAACTGCTTTTCAAGTGTATTATTACATAGTTTGGGTTTTGGATACAATCCAAAGGCCATCCAAATAATTCCATGATCATGAATCATCACCACAGAACTTAAATAACTAATATCAATTGAAGATTAATTAAAAACCAACTTTTCTGGTTCGATAATCAAGTGTCCTTTTATGATTCTATAAGTGTCTTTTTACATTGTACTTTTTGTACAGACAGTACTGGAAGTGTTTTTCGAGTGTATTATTACATAATTTGTGGTTTGGATACAATCCAAATGCCATCCAAATAATTCCATGACCATCAATCATCACCACACAACTTAAACAAGTTATTGGAACTGAAGATTGAAAATAAATACCAATTTTTCTGGTACGATAATGAAGTCTACTTTTCTAATTCCATAACTGTCTTTTTATACTCAACATTTTGTACAGGTAGTACTGGAACACCTTTTGAAGTTTACTAATACAATCGAAAATAGTACAATTGCCTTCCCAAAATTAAGTATATTGATGGTTAGATTACCATCAAATCATGAATATATCTGTCAATGTACAAACTACATATTAACTCCAACAAATGATTCAACAATATATACAATTGTGCCAACATAAGTGACTTTTTCAATCACACTTTTACTTCTAAGACTGCATAACACATTGCAAGTTAAATAACATATTCCAATGTATCAGTTTCTATTTCATCCAAGTTTCCAAAATACATATACAATGACTACATTCATTATCCTTCGTCTACCTCAATCTAACTATCTCTATCTAAAATTATCTCAAAAATCCTGTTATGGCATTCTAACTTCTACATTTACAGCAGCTATTTGTTCAACAGCAGATCGTAGTACTGAATAACTTCATCGCGTTGGACATTCAACCAATAAGCATTTCGAAACTAACCGCGTTCGAAAAAGGGTTTTGGACGATAACATACCGGCCAAATCTTTGTTGTGTGAATGACCTTTAATCAACCAACAACTATGCCAACAAGAGTGCGCCCAAGTAATGCACCGAACCGTACCTACCACTTTTCGCGGAACCCGCCGCCTCCAACAACCCAAACCACTCTCGAGAACTCCGCTATTCACTTCCACTGCGACCCACAACACCAACCTTTATGGAAGGATAGCCTTTTGGGGAAGAAAAAACTCTTGCGATACAAATGTCTCTGTGCTTGTGTGACCTGCTCGAAGAAAAAAGAAGAAACTTACGGACTAGAAACGAGGGAAAACGAACCAACGCACTGTATTTTTTTAAAATATTTCTCCAATATGGTCATGGAATTATTTGCAGTCACTGCATTTTTCTCTCACCAAATCAATTTTTCTTTGCCCGTGCCTCTCCCCTCCGTCCGTGCAGCATAACCATTTTTAAGATTATTTTTTATTTTCTGACAGTGTCATGTGGCGGACTCCCATTGGTGATGATCGGAGTTAAAAAAAAAAAAAAATGAAGAATGGAAACGTTAAAAGTTGATTGGATCTAATAAAAATAAAAAATCATTATCACTAATAATTTTTTGACAAACAAATTTTTAACAAAGTTGACAAAAAGTTAATAAGTTGGTATTTTTTTATTTTTTTATGGAAATTAGAATGATAAAATATTAATTCTCTCCTTTATTTATTTGTTTCTTTTTTAAAGTTTGGTTAAACAAGTGAGCCAATTTTTGTATTTTTTAATATATCTAAAAATTCAAAATTTCATCTCATTATTTTTTAATTTTTTTATGAACAAGAAAAAATATTTATTATTTATTTTTATTTTTTTTAAAAAAATATTCTATTCTTCGTTTATTTATCACTATATAAAAACCTATTTTTAATTTTGTACGAAAATAATTTTATTCACTTAAACGAAATCTTATTGAACCGGATCCTATATCTTTGCCGCCAAAAAGCTCTGATGGTGCTGACGCATGATGGAAATCTTGAAGCATATAAAAGTTGCATATGAGTTGGCACAAAAGGACTACGAGAAAGAATTGAGATATGAATAAGCCTTGAAAATCAAACCTGACTTCTGCGAAGGATATCTTGCTCTTGGACGTCAGCGGTTTGAGCAAGCAATGTTCTTTTGCTCTTATGCATAGACACCACGGATCATAGCAGGTCTAGAACGAGTTTTGCTATTTTATTTTTACTTTTGTAAAAAAATTTTATTCACATTCTTATATTTAAATTTAACATGTATTAAACTTTTGTTCTATCCTCATCCCCACCGGATAACAGGTATAATCTCATAGTCACATGTACTCATTTTCTAACTACTTCCATATTAATTTTTATAAAACAAAAATTATGGTAAAGGAAATATAATATTATCAAATATTCAATATTAGGACGATGATTGTTTCTTCATATCAAATACTTTGAAATTAATTATAATTGTTTACATTTTAGATTAGAATACTAAATAAAATTTCATCTGAGCCAAAACATTTATTAAATTTGCAAACTACAAACATTAATGAAACTTAGTTGATAAAATTAAAAAATATTTTAAAAAAATATAAAGGAAACAGATATTCAAATTAAAATATATTTTAAATATTTGTTTACTTCAATTTTTTAAATTCTTATGAATATATTTTTTATACACTAATAAAAGTTATAATACATCACTTGATCAAAATGATACAATGAACAAATAATAAACATAATAATAAAATTTTGACATAGATTTTGTATCTTTTGAACTCCAATATATGTTGGATAGTGACAAAAAAATATTCATGGCAATTACATTAAATTTTTATATTGTAGTAAATAAAAGTTATTTATACAATTAAAGTGAAAAAATTACAATATGATTGATAATGAGTTAGAAACTAAAAAATAATTAGATAGAATATATCGAAATATTATTCTACATGATGAAAATAAACAATAAATAAAAATATTAAAAAGTTAACAAATGTGTCTTAGAAATAATTTGAGAGACTATTGAAAGAAATCGCAAAAAGGAAATCAAATGTATAATTAAGGGTATAATAAGATGAAAAATACCTTAGAGATCTAAGAAAACTTTTCAAATATCAACATATGTACCCAATGGTTGAAAAAAAACAAAAATTATTTTAACGAAACAAAAGAGTTCTTTAAATTAAACAAAAATTAATAATAATAAGTAAAGAATTTTTTTATATTACCTTAAATTGAGAGTATTAAACATTCTCATGTGAAAGGAAAATATATAATAAATAAAAAAAGTAAAAAATAATAGAAATATTCAAATGTGAGGCATAAAATTTTTTTAATTGACATACATCATTTTAACATAATTACATAATGGTTATGATAAGATGAAAAATATATTGGAGATGCGAATGAGTTTCATGACAAACCAAATAATTAGAAGAAATAAAAAATACAAAAAATACATATATATATATATATATATAGGATTACTTAATTAATTGTGAATATTTTAAAAATTTAAACGATGGCGGGGATGGGTATTATGGTGGGGATATGTACATCCCCAACCCATCTTATACCCAGTTGAAAAAGTTAGAGATTTCCCATACCCATACCCTTACCCAGTCAATGTGGGGATTCCCCGTCAAAATGGGGACGGGTTTAGGCAATACCCACGGAGACGGGTTTATTTTCTATCTCTAATCGGCATGCAAGGCCTCACGAAGCCACTCACGTGGCTTGGAAATTGGCATCGGATGTGTTTCGGATTAAAGAATTAATGTTTCGAAGGCATTATGAATTTCCAGAACTTAGGTGTGATTCTAGATTGGTCAATTTGGAATACATTTCTGAATCTGGAAGTGTGATTTTCAGATTAGTTAATCCGAAATGTATTACTGAATCTAAAAGTATATTTCAGATTGACCAATACGGAACACAAGTGTGATTTTGGAATTGACCAATCTTGAATGCATTCTCGAATTTGGCAGTGCATTTTGGATTGACCAATCTGGAGCATACTAGTATATTACGGAACAAACCAAAATATTTTGGAACAGTCTTTCCACAAACCATCCAAGCTCACCTTCTTTCATTCTCATTCTTGCTTACTTGGGTTCCATTTGCAATGCCACCAAAGGTTGGTTCAACCCTTGCAGCTTCACTATGTGAAGATGATGAAGATGATGTGAGAAGAAATGGGCTAACCTAACAAAAAATAGAAGGAGTGGGTATAATAGACAAACAATTTAAAGAGAGAAACTAGATGGAAACAAAGTTTAAGGATTTTAATATATTTTATTCAGGAGTAAAATGAAGATAATACATTTTATGGGGGTGTAGGAGGGAAAAAAAGGAGGTGCAAGAAGAATTTGTCCAATCAAAGTTTATGTGTGTGAAGTGTAGTATGGCCCAATCTAACCAAAAATAAAGTAGGTATAGCAAAAGTCTGAAACGGATGTCTGAAACAGATGTCGACATACGTGTCATGTTTTTCAGCGTTCCGAATGTCGACATCCATTTCATAAAAGTCTGAAACGGATGTCGACATCCGTGTCATGTTTTTTTTAATATTTTTTTAATCTATTTAATGGCCTCTTTTTGGTCACACCTCCTAATTCTCAGATGGTTGACCATTGCCACCTTGGTGGTAGTCACGTGCATGGAAATGGAAGGTCACTTGCAACTTATTTTATGGTCTTAGCAGGGAAAAATGAAGATGAATGGTAGAGCCAGAAGCAGAAGGCATTTGCATCTTTTTTTCTTGGTGTTTCAATTACGTATCAATTGTGCATGATGCATTAGTATATGTTATTGTTAATTTGAATTTGAGTGATATTGTTGTTTGTTGGTGATTTTTGTTTGTTTACGTGTCGCTATATTTGGTTACTGAAAATTTGATACTTTTAATTATAGATATGGTTAGGACACGAGGTCATTTATCTAGACGTGATGCACCCAAGAGTTCTGCACAGTGTGCTGCATGGAGGAAACCGACCGCTCCAACTTGTAGAAGGGGTTAACACGAGGCTGATGTTGTTGAGCATGAGGTTTCCGATGTTCCTCAGGATGAGGAGCAGGAGATTGATAACGATGATGCAGGATTTTCAGGTGGTCCCTCTAATATATCTTTATTGACCCAGTACCAAGATCATGTTGCATGGATCATATGGGATGGTCAGGTTAGTAAGAAGTTTTTATAAATGTTTTATTTTATTGTTGTTATGTATTTTTATTGTTTTATGTTTCTTTTTTCTTAGGATCGAGTTGTGAAAGTAGTCTCTCATATTAAAAAAGTGAAAAAATTAGGACCTCCTCACCCTTCTGTTCTCCCCTTTGTGGTAGCTTCTGGATTATCGCCTTTGTGCGATATTTTATATGAAGGTTTAATTACTCGTATAGTACCCAGTTTGGGGCTAGTGTGTCAAATAGGTACCCAATTTTAGAAAAGTGTCAATTGCATCCCAACTTTTGAAAATTGCTTCAATTAGGTCCCTTTCAGACAGAGTTGACTAATGCCGTTAGTCAATGTGCCACATGTCAATATGTGGTTCTTTTTATTTTTTTAAATTTTTTTTAAATTTTTTTAATTTAAAAAAAAATTAAAAATGTCACGTGTCTAGTCCCTGTGTGTGACACGTGGCATTGTCAGTGCCACGTGTCAGTATCACTATCAGATGTCATTGTGTTGATTTCGATTTAGTCCCCATTTATATTTTTTCGTTTCAATTTAGTCCCTACTTATGTGTATTTGATTCAATTTTGACCTAATATTTTTTAATAATTAAAATATTTTTTTATAAAATTATAAGTAATTAAGTATAAAAGTTTTACAAAAATTAAGTATTTGATATTTATATTAAAATTTAGTGTTAGAAGTCATTTTATTAAGTCATTTTTAATAAAACAAAATTAGTATAACATTCATACCAATAGAAATTTTGATTTAAAATTAGTAAGAGACAATATTGTTCTATTTTGAAAAAAAATAAAAATTAACAAAACATGAGTACTTAATGAAAAAGTAATTAATAAAGTAATATGTTAAAAAATCTTTTTTAATAAAAAATATTAGTATAACATTTATACAAATAATAAATTTGGTCTGAAATTGAGAGAAACATTATAAATATTAGAACTTAATTTTGTAAAAATATTTATACTTAATTATTTTTAATCTTATAAAAAATGGATTACAAAAATATTTTAATTATTAAAAAAATATTGGGACAAAATTGAATCAGATACACATACTTAGGTACTAAATTGAAACAAAAAGACATATATGAGGACTAAATCAAAATCAACACAATGACATCTGATAGTGACACTGACACGTGGCATGTAATGCCACGTGGCACTGACAATGCCACATGTCACACACAGGGACTTGACACGTGGCATTTTTAATTTTTTTTTTAAATTAAAAAAAATTAAAAAATTAAAAAATTTTAAAAAAAAAATCAAAAAAACCATAGATCGACACGTGGCACGTTAACTAACCGCGTTAGTTAACTCTGTCTGAAAGGAACCTAATTGAAGCAATTTTCAAAAGTTGGGATGAAATTGACACTTTTTTAAAACCGGGTACCTATTTGACACACTAGCCCCAAACTGGGTATTATACGAGTAATTATACCTTATATGAATATCCCGATGTTGGGTTAATATTGGGTTTCATGGAGAGATGGCATCCCGAGACTAATACTTTTCATTTACCAATTGGTTAGATGACCATCACTTTAGATGACGTCTAGTCGCTTTTCATCCTCCCATCACTAGATAGTTTTGCTCCACTAAAAATCTTGAAATGAAGATTCAATTGAGATTTTGATGACATTTCTTGGTTGAAAGAGCTGTATGATAGTTGTTGTGATAACGAGCTATGGGAGTTTACTGCACGTGCATATCTTTTGCACCTTGTAGGGTGCACGATATTTGCTAATAAAAGTGCCACCTATGTTCGTACCCATTACCTCGAGCTATTTAGAGATCTCCCTACATGTCGTACATATGCTTGGGGAGTTGTTGCTCTTGTCTACTTATATGAGCAGTTAGGAGATGCCAACTTTGCAAATACAAAGCAAGTAGCTGGATATCTACCTCTTCTACAGGTACCATTTTATATTACATTTTGTTAAATATTTTACTTGTTTTTCTTTTATATCAGAATAGTTAAACGAAATGTTATTTGATACAGGCTTGGATATACGAGCACTTCCTACATTAAGAAGGAAGCAATTACGGGATACATATGTGGAGACCGAACCTCGTGTAAGACATTATATCATTGGACGCGCTACTTCCGTTATAGCTGATGTTAGAGTCCAGTTGGATGCCTTGACATATGATGGGGTGATTTGGAACCCATATGGAGCACACTGGGCTAGTCGACCACTTGTTGTATCTGCCATGTTTTATGGCTACCTCAGGCTTGGTATCCTCGTACACCGTCATCTGCCGGAGCGTGTGCTGCGACAATTTGGCTTCATGCAGCCTATTCCATGACCGCCAAGTTTGCTTCCCATGTTGGACTTTGCTACTATTGATGATCGGTGGAGAGACTATGAACAGTTTGTCGTAGTTCAGGTGGTCTCCGAGCCAGCTCCTTTTTCATGTTCGGATGGATATTTGTAGTGGTTTAGGAGGGTCTCCCATCCTTATATTTTATGCGGAGTTGAGGCCGAACGACCTAGCCTTTTGGTTATGCCTCGACTTCGTCGAAATTTGCCAGATGACATACCAGTTTAGAGGACGTCAGGGTCATCATCTTCTGGTGGTTTATTGGTATGTAACAAATTTATTTGTTCATATTATTAGTAACTTAAATATTTGACATTAAATAGGTATTATCATAGGGTGCCATGAAACGCATTGTCAGTGATCTTCAGCGGATGATAGATTGCAGAGACGTTATTGAAGGCACAATTGTTTAGGATCGCACGCATGAGTTATTACAGATAGCTCGTGATGCAATAAAAGAGGAAGAGACTAGAGGAGGACGCAGAGTTTGAGGTCGACGACCATCTACATTTGGATAGTCGATTTACTTTATGTTTGTATTTGGTGTTAGAATTTACATTTTTATTGGATTTTATATTAAGTTATTTCATATATTTATGATTACAAATTCAAACGTCTATTTTGTTAGCAATAAGGCCAAAATATATTTGTCCCTTGGCCCGAGAAGTTAGTATTTTATATATTAGTAAAATAATTACAAACGTATTTTTTAAAAGTACATTACAATATGAAATTTCCTAAAATAAACTACAACAATCAAATATTTAATACAATTAACAAATATCAGTCTTCCATAAGATCTACATAACTACGATCCACTACGTGCAAATCTACGAATGCTTGCATCCTATCTCTATAAAATGATGCCCCACCCCTTTGCCTTTGATGGTGACTTTTCTTGCAATGTCAACTTCTTTGAAAAGATTAAGTAGTAGATCAACCTCCCTCTGAATAGATAATTGCCCTTCGGATTGTGAAGAAGACACATTTGAGAAGCTCAACCTAGTCCACATGACATGAATTTCTTGGAGAGGAATCATCTCAAGGTCATATAGTGCTAATTCACATGCACATGGAAGACCATAAGTTTGTCTGAGAATGCAGCCACAACGACTAGTATCGAATCCAATTTTCTGAACTCTTTCTAACTTTTGGAGCAAGAAGTTCTAAGGCAGATCTAGAAACATTTCCCACTAATCTTCTATAACTCAATGCCTTGTAAGAGTCACTCATCAAATTAAGACTTCTTTCAAAAGACGCCTTTATTTCGTTATGTTGCAAGATAATAACGTTGTGAATTTCATCCCAACATGAACAAAGGTCTCCCATACTACTTCTAAGAACTTTCTTGAGGCTCTAGTGAGCAAACTCAACCCTAGTACAATTTATACATGGAATCATATAAACCATTAATAAAAAAATGAATTAATAAGATGATGCAAACATACCTGTTTGATGTTTTATTCCCTAAATGCATAACTTTGTTCGTCCACGCCTTTAGAAAGTATTTCTTGTAAGGAATGATCCACGAGTCATTAACATATTCAAAGAATACATGCCATGATTGACAAACAAGCTCAAGGCGATTAGCACAATCGTTAAACTTTACCTCATCTTCACAGTCCATAACATTCTCACATGCTTGTAGTACAACATCCCATGCATCAACAAAATTCACTAACATTTTGCACTTTGCCTGCACATTTTTTTGAATATGGAAACGACATAGAAGATGATAACACTCAGGGAACACAATGCCAACAACATTCATTAGAGTCAGATCCCTATTAGTTACAATGACTTGTGGACCACCCTCAAACGTCATAAACAGACCTCTTAACCTTTCAAGAGCCCAAGTGAAATTATTTTGCTTTTCACTGGATAAAAATGCAAACGCGGCTGAGAAAGTTAATGTTGTTGAGATCACACAACAATCTCAAGCAGTGGCAACCAATATTTGATGGTTTTGTAAGTACTATCCATTAAGAACACAATATTGAATGAATTTAACAACTTCACAACATAAGGATGGGTCCAGAACAGATCGCTAACCACATCAGATTCATCAACACATCTACTAAAATGGATATAGTGATCACGTTCCAACATCAACAATAACTGTTGTAACTCGATCCTTGAACCTCTTATTGAACGTTTGTACCTATATCTTGCAATATATACATGCTTCAAAGTTGTCACATTACGCTCATCTTTTTTTTTTAGAGTGAGAAGTATATTTACAGGTTTTACTTGACTTTTAGTCATATCAACAAGCAACGAGTGTTCAGTGGACTTCAACCTACCCGCATAGGGTGACCAACTAGAGTAGATGAGACATCGTGATTATGGTAACCACATTTTACGTTCAACACCCATCCCTCCCCTTGAGAGATGGGTTTGCCTAGCAATCTAAAGGGATATTCACATTTTCTTGTCCCATATAAACTCGGTTCTGCATCACATTTATATTTTCTATATTTTCCACCTTTTTCACAACCTAATAATACATGGGTCTTTCTTCCTGGTTGTCCATTATATTTATCTGATCTTAGAATAATGACAACAAATCCAAGATTAAAAGCAACCCCTCTAACCCACTTAATTAAATCTTCACAAGTTGGGAAGATATCATCAGTTGTAAACTGAGATGTATAATCTTGTTCGCAGATATCATGAACGAAATCAGAAAAGTTTGACATGAGACTACAATTTACTTGAGAATACAATTTACTTGAGAATACAAGAAACTCAAATAACTAAAATGATGATCTTCCATAATGAGCTATAATAAAAAATATATTTTAATACGTTAAAGATATAAACTCATATCATGCAATCTATATATGTTGAAGTGGTAGTGTATCCCTTGCATGATAAATGCAATCATGCATATGAGTATGATCCAAATGATAGAACCCGATTAAGGGCAAGCACGAAGCAAAATATGCAAGCACATAACCAAAATATGCAATGCATCAGGAGAAAAAATTGATCCTTAGCTCAAACCAAAAGAAACCAACAAAAACAACGAAGAGATGAAACCACAAACTCACTCACGCACACCACTACACCTCACTGCACTTGACTCACTCACACACACAACACACACTAGCTTACAAACTCACTCACACAACTACACCTCACTCATGCACACAACACACACTACCTCACAAACTCACTACACCTCACTCACGCACAAAAAAGAAAAGAAAAAATATAAATGAATGCCGAGATCCGATTTGTAAAAAAGCAAAAAAAATAACCAAACGGATGTCGAGATCCGTTTCAGAAAAATGTGAAACGGATGTTGACATCTGTTTCACAAAAACACAAAAAAAAATTCTAAACGGATGTCGACATCCATTTCCCATTTTCCTAAAACAGATCTCGACATCTGTAATGATCAAAAGTAAAACATCAACTATATCACTCGCAACAACAACATTCAACAATCAACATTCAACAATCCTGTAATAACAACATCATTAAAGTGGAAAATGGAAAGAATAATAACCTGGAAGAGAACACTTTCAACAGAAAAGATTTCAGAAGCTTCAACCACGTATGAATGAGGTTGGAGCAACTTGAAGCAGACCACTTCTACGACCTTTAGAGAGGGAAAGCAAAGCAGGGACCACCATTGGAGAGAGTACCTTCAAATGAAAGAGAAATGAAAGAGATGGAAAGCACAGAGGGACCACTGGAGAAAGCAGACGAAGAGACAGAGAGAAGAAGAAGAGAACGGAAGCAGAAGAAAGAACGAAACAACTGAACAAAAATATTTGAGGGTGTAGCAGTGCAGTAATAAAACCATGAGCAACAACAGTAAATTGCGTTTTAATTCTTTCAACCACCGAGTCAGGTAAAAAATTTATTAGGGTCAAAACTGTAATTTTTGGGGGTACAGAAGAATGTTTGGGGGTGCAGGGAGAAGCCCCCTAGCAAATAGAGAGTCTACAAAGAGAAACAAGATTGGGCTAAGCTCATACCAAATTTCTGATTATCTCTTTTGGCTATTTCTCCTTACAACCCCATATTTTCTTCTTACACCCCATAGCTCATAGTAAAAGACCTAAATACCCTAAATTTAAAAATTATTAAAAATTAAAAACGATAATATGAAAGTGACATTTCTGACTATGTTTAACTTAGTCGCACCTTCATACATAACTTCTGAACCTTCATGCATAGCTTGTGCATCTACACTACTGGATGAAATCTCCATTGCAACTTTCTTTGCCTCCATCACATTTCCATTGCAACGTTCTGCGCCTCCACAGATTCAAGGCTCCGCACCTATTGCTCAAAGCTTGTGGGAGAAGAAGTGGGTTGTCCTTGTATTGCATCCCGAAGAGTGAGAGCTAAGTAGGTTTGTTGTCTTTGGCATGTACTATTGCTAGCTAGGGTTGTATTCGTCGGATGTAATCTCTACGATGCCATTTTTTTAGATTATAAATACATATCGGATTCTACAGTCTGACACGAGATTTCAGATTCGAAAGCGTTCAAGATTGTACAATCCAACACGTACAAATAAATACCAGACTGTACAATTTGGAAAGCTTTTGAATCCGAAATCTCATGCTAGATTGTAAAATCCAGTATTTTAAAAATCCCAAAACACATTATGGGTTGTATGATTAAGTATGTCAAATTTTCATTACTTTACTTGCGAAGATAAATGTGTTGTCTAATATGTAAATGGTGAGAACAAGAGGAGGTTAGTTTCAAGGAGAAGGGACCATGAAGAAGTTTGTAAGCCCCAACAAACTTGACTAGGATAGACACTTGATGGCTTTAATACATTCTAAAATGAGTTTATTTCTAACTTAACCTTATAAAATTAACTTTTAAGATGATAATTGCCCCCCAATTATATGTTATAATTTGACCTTATTCTTGACGTGAGATGTTCAAGATATATAACCTTTGCTATATTCTTGATCACACACATTTTTCATGATTGTTTATATCTCAAATACAATTATTAGATGTTCAACATCAAAATCTTCAAACACCTTCATATAATCAACTTGATTAACTTTAATAATTTGGGTTGCGATTATACATGAGGAATTGTAGTCCCTTATGAAAAATGAAATTTATGATTTAATGGAACTACCCTAAGGCACAAGGGTTGTAGGATCAAAATGAATCTAAGAGAAAAAAGGTTGGAAATTCTAACCTTGAAATGTTTAATGTTGAAGTTAAACATGCATATTTGTGATGATGATATCAAGTATAAGACGCATCTAGCGGGAAGAGGGTATATAGTAAGAAAGTAGTGGATTTAAATGAAATCTTCTTGTCTATAACCTAGACACATGTTCCTAGAGTTTTGGTTGCACTTATGGCATTCATGAACATTGAGTTGGAGTAGGTTGAAAAGAAGATTGCCCTCCTCTTACCATTGGAAAAAGATTATGATAAGGTGATGGTTGAAGATGTCCAATAATATAGTGAAGCTCAAGTGCCAATACGTATAGTGATGAAATCCAAGTAGTGGCTTACGCTAGTGGAAAACAGGCTTACTATGACAAGTAAAACATGTTTACTATAACAGATATTCTGGCGTCATAGTTGCAAGAGTCATAGAAAATGTACACTTTCTATGACATCGTAAAAACCTGTCATAGTAAGCCAGACTTACTATGATAAATATTTTGAAACCTGTCATAGTAAGTCTGTTAATATTTGTTAAAGAAAATATCAAATAAGGTATGTTTTAAATTGTATTTGTGTGTCTATTTATTAAAATCAAGAATAATTGTATATATAGTTCACATTCATTAATTATATTTTTTAGTTAGCAGATTGATAACGCTAACAAACCCGTTTCCCCACTGGTAACCATTGACCCATATTATAAGAAATCTCAATTAAATCAATCTTTTAAGAACTAAATTCAATTAAAAATCTAGAATTAAACATTAAATGAGGGAAAAAATATGCACACATTAGCTAGAAACTGTCAAGCAGTGTTCTTGGCCCGCCAGGCGACGCAAGGGGGATGATGCTGTTTTCTGGGTTCTGCCCAAAAATCGCCAAGTGGTGGTCTTGGGCCACCAGGCAACACACAGAGTGCTAACTATTTCTTGCATTTTGGTTGGTGTTGTGGCAATGTTTGTACTTCTGAAAATTTTCTTCATTCTTGTTTGAGTGTTCATTGATATAAAATGTTGGAATGCCACTGTTGTGATGATACCTTGGTGAATCATTGAATGAATGGGCATGAGGGTTGAACTTTGGGCTTGGGGAAGAATTGAAAACATGATGAGGATGATGTTTGATGTCCATGTTTAAAAATGTTGTGATGTCATGTTTATTTGAATTTAGTTGAGTATGTATGTGATGAAGGATTGACCCCAACCAAGGATGGAGGCACATGCTTAAGAAGACTAAGCATGTTTAGAAAGGAAGTTCACTAATCCTTCATCCCTTTCATTTGTGTTTGTGATTTTTGATTCCCAAAGTTGAATTAGTTGAATCAACTTTAGTTGACTTGTTGACCTTTGACTAGGTTTGACTTGTTGACTATAGTTGACTTAACTTAAGCCAACATGCTAATCTATGTTTATTTGCTTTGTAGGTTAATTAGAGTAAGAAAGCAAAGCTAGGTGGCGCATGATTGGGGAGCATAAATGATATGGAGGAGAGAGTAAAGCAAAGGCATAAAGCATAAAGTAGAAGGCATGAAGCAAGTGTACTTATGTACCTTTGGTCTCCTTTGTTTTTAGCACACTTTGGCCACTTTTTGGAGACATATGAGACACATTCTTTGTCTCCTTTTGTGCTAGAACGAAATTAGCCTTGCACAC
>Ga0209589_1007665_pt1 | contig 17223 bp, 15 predicted proteins | sample CowpeawhiteBW_FD_187525 | JGI IMG/M metagenome (GOLD analysis project Ga0209589, IMG submission 187525) | Root nodule microbial communities of legume samples collected from California USA - Cow pea white BW (SPAdes) (version 2) | ecosystem: Host-associated > Plants > Roots > Nodule | place: USA...
ATATATATATATATATATAAATATATATATATATATATATATATATATATATATATATAACAAAATAAAAATATAAATGATATATTTTATTTTTGAAAAAAAAATGAAGAAAAAATCATTCAAAATTTGATATTCGGTTAATCACAAACTATGATCTACATTTAATTATCCAAACAATCAGGTTTGAATTTTCACTATCAAATACTTATATTCTTCGAACACAACTTCTTACTCAGTATATAACCCTCCCATATATTGACCACTCGAGAATACTACACAAGTAAACAATCTTAACAAAAATTATAAAAAATATCATGCGAAATAAGTAAGATAAATTTTTATATACGTTTTCTTTGATATATCCCTCTAAATTCCTTTATAAAGATCTATATAGTTTCTTTAAAAAACTTTGATGCACAGTAATAATACTCTAAAAATAATATAGAAAAATGACTTTTGATTCTGAAAGTATTTAATACTGACTGTAAGGCATCTTGTATTTTGAAGTTCCCAATTTACAAATTAAAACATAATTAATCAATTATTAGTTGACTTAAATAAATTATATAAATATTTATACTATACTTAAATAAAATTTGACTATTTTGAGATAATCAATTATACACTAATTCAACATTTTAAAATAACCGATTAATCTAAATGAATAATAAACATTTTTAAATAATCAGTTATTTACAAATATTAGTAAATTTTTAATTATCATAAAGACATAATTTAATCAATTAAATTGTCATTCAAACGACGCTTATATTTAACTCCAAATTCAATTTTCATTCTTTGCCTAGATTACTTTGATGCACAGGTTAAAAAATAATTAATATGCATTAAATTTATCATTTTTATATTAAAAATTAGAATAATTAATTTTATTAATTAAAATAATATAAATATATATAACTAAAGATAAAAATATCTTTTAAAATTTGTAAGTAATGAAAATAAACATCTTAAAAACTTTATTAAATCTCATTGATATTTTAATTATTATTTTTTCATAAACTTTTTAGATGTTTTATATTATTTTTTGTTGATTTTTGTATTAATTTAATTTTTTATGTTTAATTATATTTTAATTTTTAATAATATTAAAATATAGTTATTTTATTATTTTTTAAATTTTATTGATAAATATTAAATGAAATATTATAACAATTATACAATATTTATGGATATTTTTGTCTTTTAAATAAAATAAAATTGTATTAATTATGATTGTCATATTTTATTTAGGCTTAAATACCTTTTTGATCCTCATTTTCGTAGTGTTTGTTGCGGATAGTCCTCATTTTGATAAAATGTTTAAAATGGTCCTCATTTTTACCGAATGTTTAAAATAGTCCTCATTTTCGCAATTCATGTTTTATTTGGTCCTTTTCTGTAACGCCGTTAAATCATTAACAGAGCACTGTACAGGTAGCACAGTTTGTATTAGGGTGTGACATGTACTGTACAGGTGGCTAATTAACGTTAATTTTTCAATTTAGGAAAAATTTTGCAATTAGAGAAATTTCTTCATCTTCGTCTTTCTTGAGCTCGGATTTGCAGAAGAAGCAGCTAATACTTGCCATTTCATCATTGGATTGCAGTTGCACTTTTTATCTCAATTTTCCAATTAATCATCATCAATGAGGTAAGTGGGTTTAGGATTTTTTGGATTGTGTTTGCTCGTGGGTTAGGACTGTTGAGAATGCACCAATTGCTGAAACTGCTGAGAATGCACCAACGGCTAAAACTCAAACAACTCAACCACCAAGGAATGAAGTGGAGAGTCAAGCAACACCACTACCAACACCATAAAAACCATCTCAGCAGTTTAGGATGAAGTTACAGATTAGGAGGAGGTCATGATAGCAGCTACAAACGTCTTAGTTATTTTTTGGAATTTATTATGTAGAATTCATTATTGATGTACTGCATTTTGACTTTCCTTAAACTTCGTTCAATCTCACTTTTGCCAAACATTGATGTAGTGCATTTTGATCAGGATGAATTAACGTTATGAAATTAACTTCTTCCAGACTTAGATCAATTTAATTTTTCCCAAGGTTAGATCAATATCACTTACTTCAATGCTCAGATTAAGATGTCATTTTGAACATGTTGGGACTAATATCAACATAATCAAACTAATTCATTTCTTCATTTAACAATAATACAAAATAGATTGGACTTTAAAAGATTACACACAATAACAGTACGAATAATACAATAACAATACAAGTGAACCCTATCACTAATTGCAGCCTATTCTCAGCAACCTTCAATGGCTTCTCCACATCATTAATCTACCTCATTTGTGTCATGATGATGACATCCTTTTCATCAACACCGCCATTTGAAAAAGTTGCAGCCCACATTATTGGAACCACCACTCTATAAATCAATAAATCAAAAATTAAAATCAATTTATTATTAACACAAAAATAAAAACAGATTGTACCCAAAATTTTCTACCAATATTCTTTGGAGTTCTTGTCATCCTCAAAGCTGTCATCTCGGGGTTAATCCATTTCTCGTTGAACCACCAACAGTGCACGAAGATTGGGACTGTAAAATACCTATATAATGGGATTGCAGGAAGAAGAAGATTGCAGCAACACCAATTGGGAATGGATGAACAAGATTGCCAAAACTCACCAACTGCCCAAACATTTCTTACCAAAACCCTAGCTCACTTATTTATCCCCAAATATCTAATTACCACACTTATACAATACACGTAACACACCCTAATACAAACCGTGCCACATGTACAATGTTCCGTTAATGATTTAAACGGCGTTACAGAAAATGATCAAATAAAACACAAATTGCGAAAATGATGACCATTTTAAACATTCGGTAAAAATGAGAACCATTTTAAACATTTTGTCAAAATGAGGACCATCCGCAACAAACACTACGAAAATGAGGACCAAAAAGGTATTTAAGTCTTTTATTTAATATCACAATTAATTATGAATTTTTATACATTTCCAAGACGTATTAATTATTCTTAATCATTATTATATATATATATATATATATATATATATATATATATATATATATATATATATTAAACATCAAGTTAAGAAAAAACTAAGAAAGACATCTTAGAATCTGAAATATTTCTAAACTTTTACAAGTACCCATCATCAAAAACATATATTGACTATGGACTCTTAATCAATACAGAAAATATGAATTTATTTCCTTATTTTAGAATTGACATATTGTATAATTAGTATTTATATAGTTAGTATGCTCATTTAATTTTTCATTTTATGATTAATACTCTTTTTTATATATTCCATGCCGGTAAATTTTTTTATTTAATTTTATTTACATATTATTTATCTTTTTATATTAAATTTTATTTATGTATAATATAATCAATATGTCCTACATATAATATATTATGTTCTATATCTAATATAGTATAGTTCAAGTATTCATTTTAATTATTATTTCATTTAAAAAATTTTAGCCAGTTTATTTTTTTATTTATTTGTATTTTAAGTTTGTTGACAACGGGACATTTTTTTTAATGAACTATGTTGGTATTGAATTTGGATTTGGATCGATCTTTTTGTATTATTCCTTCTATTATATCTTAAAATTACACTAATTTTAATTTTTAAAATATATTAACAATTTTCTTAATATATCAAAAAGTATATTTTGAAGATATCACAGAATAAAAACTGACATAAGTACTTGTCCAAAATGATATCACTTATCGAGATTTCAAGTACACTGTCCTTACAGAATCTCACAAGTATTGAAATCCTTACATGAAAAAATAGTACGTGTGACAGAGTTTGTCTCTAAAAGTCAATTACTGTTAGGGTGTTGGGTGATTTTTGTTTCTTGTTTTAGTTTCAATTGTTCCATTTTAGTTCATGTACTTTAAAAATGAAAAATTTTGAACTTCACCATTTTAACAATTTCATGTTAGTCGATGGATAACCTATTATCATTCCATTTTTAACAAATTATTAAAAGAAGTAATTAAAGAATAATTAATTTAGAGATAAAAAATAATTAATCAATATATTAACTAAGTTAGATTCCTATTTTATAAATTAAAAATAATTGGTATCTAAATAGTATTTATTAGGTTAAAATACTTTTTTGATCATTATTTTTATACCAAAATTTCAATTAGATCCTCATATTTTGATTAGTCTCAATTAGGCGCATATTTTTGTAAATCAGTAACAATTAGGTCATCTCCATTAGTACGATACTAACAACATTAAATATGTGTCACGTACCATCTCCTCAATGTTTTAATTTTTTTTACTATTTTTAATTTTCTTAAACTATTTTTATTTTTTCTAATTTTATTTTAAGAAAATATTTATGTCACATGTCACATTAGTAGTTTGTCATGTGTCAAGTCAGTAAGATGACACATGTTAAGTCAGTGTTTGAATCTTAATTTGGTCTAAATATTTGTTATTTTGATTTCATTTCAGTTTCAATTTTTTTTTAAAAATTTCAATTTCATCCCTTCCAAATTGAGATAAAATTTAATTTTTATATCGATGTTATAATGATATTTTTATTAAAATTGATATTTTTATTAAATATTTTAAAAATATTAAGTTTATTTAAATTTATATTTTACATTAAATTTTAATTATATTTTGTTTTAAAATTTTAAATATATTTATTTTAACTTGTTATAATGTTGTTTTAAAATTTTTGCATTTGAATTTATGAAATTGTTAGTTTTAAACCAACTCTAACATTTGTATAGAAGTTATTGATATATAATGTTATACAAATATTTGGAATATAAATTTATCCATCTATATATTTATAATTTTAAAATAAAATATAAATAAAGTTTAATGTAAAATATAAATTTAAATAAACTTAATATTGTTAAAAATATGTAATAGAAATATTATTTTTAATAAAAATATTATTATAATATTTATATAAAAGTTAAATTTAGTCTCAATTTGGAGGAGATGAAATTGAAAATTTTTAAACAAATTTATAACTGAAAAGGATCAAAATAACAAAAATATGAACAAAATTGAGACCGAGACAATAACTTACGTGCCACCATACTGACTTGACACGTGACATGATACTGATATGCCAAGTGACATATATTTTTAAATTAAAAAATTAAAAAATACTTAAAAAATGAGGAGTTGATATGTTGTACATTCTTAATGATGTTAATACCATATTAATAGAAAGAACCTAATTATTATCCATTTAAAAAAAATGTAAACCTAATTGAGACTAATAAAGATATGAGAACTTATTTGAAATTTTGATATAAAAACGAAGATCAAAAAATATTTTAATCTATTTATTATCAATGTTTTAACTAATTATATTAGTTTCAATTATTAATTAGAGAATAATTTAAAATATAATAATATTAAGTAGCTAAAAGTTTGATACATTATAACCAATTTAGACTTTAATTTACAAATAAATTATAAATTTTTATTAAGATTTAATTAGTAATTTAGTCCTATATTTTTCTTTTGACTCAATTAAATCCTTATATTTTTTTATCTGAAGACCTCATTAATATCGAGGATTTTGTTTACAAATAAAAGTGACAAGAGTTGAATCTTTATTATTTCTTTGTTTGTGTGTTTTACATTGTTTAATATGAATGCTTTTAGAAAGGAACTAGATTATTTTAAAAAATATGATCAAATCAATAATTAAGTCTTTTGAATCATATACCTTACCAATAAAAGGTAATAGTACATTCAGTACTATTGACTACGGATGGCAAGGGGAATAAGGCGAGGACGAGTTTTGCTATCCCATACACATCCTCGTAAAACAAATTCATTCTCATTCCCATACCCAAACTCAACGGATATCAAATTTTTTTTCCATCCTCATTCCCACTAGATAACGGGTTTAATCTCGTACTCATACCCGTACCCGTTTTCTAACTACTTCAATATTAATTTTTATAAAAGAAAAAAAAATTACGGTAAAAGAAACATAATATTATCAAATATTCAATATTAGGAGGATGGTTGTTTCTTCCATATCAAATACTTTAAAATAAATTATAATTGTTTATATTTTAGATTAGAATACCAAATAAAATTTCATGAGAACCAAAACATTTATTAAATTTGTAAACTACAAACATTAATGAGACTTAGTTGATAAAATTAAAAAATATTTTTAAAAAAATATAAAAGGAAAACAAATATTCAAATTAAAATATATTTTAAATGTTTGTTTACTTCAATTTTTTAAATTATAATGAATCTCTTTTTTATACACTAATAAAAGTTATAATACATAACATGATCAAAATGACACAAAGAACAAATAATAAACATAATAATAAAATTTTGACATAAATTTTGTATCTTTTGAACTCTAATATATGTTGGATAGTGAAAAAAATATTCATGACAATTACATTAAATTTTTATATTGTAGTAAATAAAAATTATTTATATAATTAACATGAAAAAATTATAGTATGATTGATAATAAGTTAGAAAAATAAAAATAATTAGATAGAATATATCGAAATATTATTTTACATGATGAAAATAAACAATAAAAAAATGTTAAAAAGTTAACAAATGTATGTCTCAAAAATAATTTGAGAGACTATTGAAAGAAATTGTACAAAGGAAATCAAATGTATAATCAAGAGTATAATAAAATGAAAAATACCTTAAAGATCTAAGAAAACTTTTCAAATATCAACATATATACTCACACTAGTGCAAAATTGCATTTTTACCTCGCCTTATAGGCCTCGGTTGGCAAGGAACCGAAGCATATAATGGCGCGGTGGCATTTTTGCAATTTCAGGCAACTTTTATGTCTCGGTTCAAGAAAAACCCAAGGCCAAAAGGGGTTATAGGCTTCGGTTAAAAAAAAACCGGTGCCAAAAGGTGCTTATATGCTTCGGTTGAACAGACCCGAAGCTAAAAGGTTACGTCTTTGACCTCGGGTGACATTGAACCGGGGCCAAATAGTTTAATTAGGGCACAAAACGCGAATCCCTCTACTTCTTCCTCGTGTCGCTGTATCTTCTCCATCTTATCCATCTTCTTCCTCGCGCGCACAGAACCATATGGGAACCCTAAACCCTAGCCACCGTGACCTGCGAAGCTATGGTCGTGAACCTGATCGGCGTCAGCCACCACTGCGACACGAAAATAGGGCACCAAATCTGCAACGCGGCAACGCGATCCACCATGGCAGCACCTTTCGCGAGGTTGCCATTGCGCTCCACTAGAGGAACCATCGTCGAGATCTCCGCCGCTGCAGAAAGCCACCGTCATCGCAACAGAGGTCGTGAATCTGCACCGTCGCCGGACTCGCGTTCAAGGTTCCTGGTGAGCTCTTCCTGTCTTCTCGCCATTCGTCACAGCGACGCCGATGATGGCTTGTAGTGGTGGTTCGCGTTCATCGCTGCGACAATGGTGGTTCGTCGATGGCTTCGTCTCTGGTGATTTTCTTTCTTCTCTGTTTCTCTATTACTGATTTGTTCTTGGGTGTGAACGATTGGGGAAGATGAAATGTGAGAGCTTTGTGCTGGGATGGGGGTTCTGATCCGGTGTGATGTTGTATTGCAGGGATGAAGTTGTTTGATTCTGGTGTTGCAGGGATAAAACGATCCTGGTTCTGGTCCGGCGTTAGGTGGCTTACTATAAATCGACTTTCTCTGTGCCACGAAAAATTTAATTAAAAAAAATATTTTTATCTTATGGCTTCGGTTCTCATGGACCCGGTGCAGAAAAGGGACTCTATGGCTTCGGGTAACAACCGAGGCCAAAAAGAGATACTTTTGGCCTCACCCCAATATGCCTCGGTTCCAGACCCGAGGCAAAATGAGAAAAATAACCGGGGCAAAAAGCCCTTACTGCACTGGTGTCAATGGTTAAAAAATAACGAAAATTATTTTAACGAAACAAAAAAGTTCTTCAAATTAAACGAAAATCAGTAATAATAATAATAGGTAAAGAATTTTTTTATATTACCTTAAATTGAGAGTATTAAACATTCTCATGTGAAAGGAAAATATATAATAAATAAAAATATTAAAAAATAATAGAAATATTCAAATGTAAGACATACATTTTTTTTAATTGACATACATCATTTTAACATAATTATATAAATGTTATGATAAGATGAAAAATATATTGGAGATGCGAATGAGTTTTATGACAAACCAACTAATTAGAAGAAATAAAATATAGAAAGTATATATATATATATATATATATATATAGGATTACTTAATTAATTATGAATATTTTAATAATTTAAACGGGAACGAAGTTATGGCGGGGACGAGTATTATGGCAGGATATGTACATCCCCTTACCCATCTCCATACCCAATTAAAAAAGTCGGGGATTCCTCATACCCATACCCATACCTATACCCGGTCAATGCGAGAATTTTCCGTCAAAACGAGAACGAGTTCGGACAATACCCACGAAAGTGGGTTTATTTGCCATCTCTACTATTGACCCTTTGTCTTTGAATTCTTGATTTGGGAGTAACTGATCATATGTCTTTGTTTTTTAAGTTCTTTAATTTGTATGTCAAAATGATAAAAGAACAATTCATTATAGTTGCAATTGTGATAATATATCCATATGCAAATTTAGAATCATCTATTGTATTAAATAATGTTTTACAAGTTATACAAGTGACCACTAGTATTATCTCTATACAAAAGTTAACAAATATTTGAATTATTTAGTAACTTTCTCTCTCTTTATTGTGTATTTTAGAAACATGTCACGAAGGAAGACAATTTTAATTGATAAGGAATAAAGTGAGTTGTATCTATTAGAATCCAAAGACTCAAAACACAACAAAGATCATAAGCCAATAAGAAACATCATAAACATGGGCAAACTCTCTAATATGACTTCATCACAAAATACTTAGGCATCCCCTTTCAACCTTGTAAAATTTTTGTTCCGTCATTTGTTCACTAAAAAATTTGTTGAGCCTTTCAATGTGATATTTGTTAATTCTCAAAGCACCACCATGTATCTTATCCCATATCTGGTAGAAAAAAGTAATTTTCCTTTTGATTTGATTCACTATGATGTTTAAAGACCTGCTTCAACATATATTTTTGGAAAAAAATAGTTTGTTACTTTTTATTGATGATTGTACTTTTGTCATGGACATACCTTATGAAAAGTAAATATGAGGTATTTCAAAGTTTTTTTTATGTTTTTCCTCTTGTCCAAAATCAATTTTAAAAAAATATAAAAAGGAAATAAGTTTGATAATGCTACGTACTAAAAATGTGAATAAAGAATTGTTCAAATTTTTCTTATAATGGTATTTGTTCATGAACTAACATGGGTTAGTACTTTAAAACAAATAAGAGTTTTAGAAAGAAAAATCATCAGCTTTTAGTGTTTGTTTCTAAAATCTATTGGGGAGAAACAATTGTAGGACTTTATTTTCATTGAAATCCAATGAGAACCAAATTCATCTTTATCCTAAACACTTTTTTTAAGAGCTCAAATGTGCATCAAGAGTGACTCTTCCCATTTTGAATTTTTTCAAGTGTTTTAGTAAAATACTTTGCTTTCTAATGCCTTGCAATATTCACATTCATAAATAACAACCTGAGAGGTGAAAACAAAATTACAAGAAAAAACATTTTTTGAATCATTTCCAACATTTCCAAATCTTATTTTGCAGCGTTTAACTTTTTTTTTTTTACAAATAATTTACTTTCTTTTCAAGTCAATTATTTAAGCCATTTAATCTATTATTTGTCACAACCAAAACATGTAAAGTAAGAAGGATTAAAATTAGATTTGTTTTAAGAGAGTACCTTCATGTCCTTCTTCTAGTTTTTCAGAAATATTTCAAACATTTTCATTAAGGAGGAAAAAGCTTTTTAGTCACTATCTCCATCAAGTTCTTCATCATGTGATTAAACTCTGCATAACAATATTTAGTGCCAAAACTGCCTTATTTTTGTCACCAACATCTTACTCAACTAACTTTTTCATTTTTAGCTTATGATCATGGAGGTAGCAACTTACAAAAGAATGCATCTTTTCCACAAAGAACAATGAGTAAACTTTTGAAAAATGTAATATATGCACTACCTAAAAGAATAGCTTTGGAAACTTGTCTATATATAACAGTTTTTTCAAGAAGTAGCTTATATTTCATACAAAGCATCTATTAGACAACATAAAATGATAACAAAGAAATCTACAATACTTTGTAGAAGGCAAATAGTGATCAAGAAAGAATCACACAGAAAATTAATGTGATTCAATTAAAATATTAGCCAACTTCAACCTATGCCTATAAAAGAATTTACTATATCACAAAGATTACAACTTCACTCAGTTTCTCTCACAAGATTTTATTTATAGGGCAAAAGTTGTTATAATTGACAATGTGAAAGGCTCATATGAATTAATAAAGAAACAAGTAAGCAATATTTCTCATCATAAAACAAAACAATCACTAGATGGTTCCAATAAATGTAACATGTTAACTAAACACTCCAATGGGTGAGATGGTGTAAAAACCTCTAATGAAAATTTTACTGAGTCATTATTCACATCTCAATGTAATTTTTTAAAGGTGTCAAAGAAAAGAAAATTTTTACATATATTTTTGTAATCCTAAATGAGAAAGACTAGTGAAATTAGTTTAGAAGTGTCCCTTCATTAACTTTTTTGCATCAATTATTGAAAATTTCAATGTTTTCTCGATAAAACCGTTATAATTTATGTACTGTATGGCTGTCCAGCGGACCAAAGTCAAGCGGTTAGAGGCCGCTCGTTACGAACAAACCTCGTAGCAGACGCCGAGGCGACCAATCTATCGGAGTCTCAGCTCTGAGCAGACTAAATCCGCTACCCGTCGGTCGGACGAACTAAACACTCCCTCCGCTTTCACCTCCTTTTTGAACTTCGTCTCCATCTTCACAAAGACTCTCAACTTTAAAAGGCAACTCGTCAGGCCGTGCGACCCTCGGTCGGTCGGCCAAACGGGAACCTTGGTCAATCAATCAGATTAATTAAGATAAAACAAGTCAGTAATCACAATTAAAAAGCCATTAGGCAATGATTAAGGAGCCCTAATCACAGGCCCACACCGGAAACTATAAATAGGGGCCCAAGGTAGGTTGGTGAGGATTTTTAATTCGCATTTATTACAGCAGTTACAATTATCTACCGATCGGCCTTAACTAATTTAAGCATCAGAGCCTTTTAGATAGGTACACCGATCGCCCGCCTGACCGATCGAGGAAGAAGGAAGATTGTGTAGAACGGAGGATACGACGTTACTTGAGAAGAACACAAAGAGGAGAAAAAGGGTAATTTAAGTGTTGACTGTAGGTGCTTGGTCCCTACACCCGAAACATTTTGGCGCCCACCGTGGGGCCAAGCAGTTGTTCGCAAACCTTATACCCTTATGGTGACCACAAGAAATAGGACAAGCAACGCAAACGGAGGAATGATGGTTGACGATCAAGCTGATACGAGAGAGATGATCAGAGCAATGCAACAGAGGAGGGATGAGATGCAGAGGAACCACAAAGCGCAAATGAATGCTCTGCGGAGGAGAACGCCGCTCTTAGGCAGAAAAATGATCCCATTCCCTCCACCCCAATGGTACCCGATCCTTTTTGCTTGAGTAGGGCACAACCCCACCGAGAGGACGAGCGACTGGAGAGCCGACCTCCCCTAACGGGCGCAAAACAGTCGCAACCGATTAGAGTGGAGAAGACACATGCATCTAGAGGGAATGCCTTCCATACCATGGCCGAGAGTTTGGGAGCCAGCAGAGGAGGTCACCCCTCCAAACAACCAATCCACGCTGAAGGGAACTTCCCCTTCATTCAGTTTATTTTGAAAACACTTATGCCCGAGCGATGGAAAATGCCAACGTTTGATAAGTACGATGGCACGACCAACCAGGACAACCACATGCGAGTGTTCACGCATCAGATGATGTTTCACGTAGTGAGCGACCCGATCTGGTGTCGCGTGTTCTCGACCTCCTTGACAGGAAAAGCTTTGGAGTGGTTCTCCGAACAACCGGCCAACAACATCGAAAAGAAGATGCCCAAGTTCACCACATATACCCCGTTGGCTATCCCACGAGCTAAGATCCTGCAGGTGGCCTTCAGCGTCGAGACACTTCCAGCGCCGAGACACTTCCAACCCCGAGAAGAAAACCCCCACCACTTGATGCCGACGGTAGCAAGCACTGCCAATACCACCGGACTATCAGCCACACCACTGAAGAATTCCACACGCTCAAGGAAAAAATAGAGGAGCTGATTCGGCAAGGGCACCTCAAGAAATACATCAAGCAGGATCGCCCCCCACGAAGTCCAGTAAGGAACAGAAGCCCGATTCGAAAACAAATCCCCCCAAGGCGTGAGGAGCGGCGGGGGTGGGAGCTTGACTAATGGAGGAGGGAACTGTCCAGAAGCCATCGGAGCAGCAGGAGTCGTAGCAAGAGCAAGGACAAACCCTTAAAGGGGTACATAAACACCATCTTAGGAGGATTCACGGGAGGAGGTTTGAGTTCGTTCGCTCGGAAAAGGCATGTCAGGGTGCTCAAGTTGGTCCATCTCATGGAGAAGAAGGTGTGATCAATGCCTCCCATTACCTTCACCGATGAGGACTTCAAGGCGCCTGATCCAGATCATGACGACCCGATGGTGATCTCCATCGAAGTGGCGGGGTACGGGATCGGAAAGGTCCTGGTCGATCAAGGAAGCTCTGTCAACATCTTATATTGGAAGACCTTCCAGAAGATGAACCTTTACGAGGATCTGATCGTCCCCTACAACGAGTAGATCGTCGGATTCTCGGGCGAACGGGTAGACACTCGGGGATACTTGGACCTCCACACCAGGATCGGCTCTAGAAGAGACGGACAGGAGGTAAGAGTCAGGTTCATCCTAGTTGAAGCTAACAATTCCTATAATGTTTTGTTATGAAGGCCTTGTCTAAATGCCTTTGGAGCGATCGTCTTGACTCTTCACCTAGCCATGAAGTTCCCATCAGACAAAGCGACGATATGTATTGTCTATACCGATCAGCAAATTGCGAGGCAATGCTATGCCGCTGGGTTGAAGATTGCCCCATACAGCCGCCCCAAGAAGTAGCATTGGTCAGAGGTGGCGATGACTGATCTGGACCCCAAACTAACGCGGAGGATCGGATCCAGCCGAAATGAGACACCAAGAACATACCGATCGGGCAACAACCACACCAGGTCACCAAGGTAGGAGGGGCGTTGAAACCAGAGGAGGAGGAGCTCTTAAGTGCCATCATCACTCAGAATAAGGATCTTTTCGCCTGGTCGTCAGCCGACATGTCGGGCATCCATCCTGATGTCATGTCCCACAAGCTGGCCATCTTTATGGAAGCCTGACCAATCGCATAGAAGAAGAGGAAAATAGGCGAGGAGTGACGACGAGCGGTCCTAGAGGAAGTCAGAAAACTGGTAGAAGCTGGATTCGTGTGGGAGATCAAGTACACCACATGGCTTGCAAACGTGGTGATGGTGAAGAAGGCGAGCAGAAAGTGGAGGATGTGCACAGACTTCACCGACCTTAACAAAGTTTGTCCGAAGGACGCTTACCCCCTCCCCAATATTGATCGGCTCGTCGACGGGGCATCTAGGCATAATTTCCTAAGTTTCCTAGACGCTTACTCGGGTACAACCAGATCCCCATGTATGGTCCAGACAAATCTAAGACTGCGTTCATCACGAATCGAGCAAACTACTGCTATGAAGTGATGTCGTTTGGTCTAAAGAACGCCGAGGCAACATACCAACGACTGATGGATCACATCTTCAGGGAGCATATCGGCCAGAGCATGAAAGTCTATGTAGATGACATGGTGGTGAAATCTCAGACGATCGAGGATCATACTCGCGACCTCAAGGAGATCTTCCACCAGGTGCGCAAGTACAACATGCGGCTCAACCCAGAAGAATGTGTGTTTGGAGTACCCGCCGATAAGTTCCTAGGGTTTATGTTAACCGCCCGAGGAATCGAAGTCAACCCCGATAAATGCACCGCCATCATGGAAATGAGAAGCCCCAAGAACCTCAAGGAGATACAACAGATGGTTGGCCGACTAACGTCCCTAACACGTTTTTTACCAAGACTGACAGAAAAGATCAGGCCGATCCTCAAGATCATGAAGAAACAGACAACCGACAAGTGGGACGACCGATGCGAGGAGGCGTTCCAAGGAATCAAGGCAATGATCAGCAGCCCCCCGATCATGAGTAAACCGGTCGGGGAACTCCCTTTGCAGCTATACTTGTCCATTTCAGACGACACCCTCAGCATCGCTCTGGTACAAGAAAATCTGGAACAACGACCCGTATATTTCATCAGTCGGGTTCTGCAGAGCGCCGAAACAAGATACCAGCTGGTGGAAAAGATAACCTTAGCATTGCTGATGGCCGCTCGGTGACTTTGTCAATACTTCTAGAGCCATTAAGTAATAGTACGCACTGACCATCCCATCGCCAAGATCCTTAGAAAAACGGTCCTCGTCGGTAGGATGAGAGCCTGGTCGGTGGAGTTGTCAGAGTTCGGTCTCAAGTACGAGCCGATGGGATCCATTAAAGGACAACACTTAGAAGATTTTGCTACAAAATTACATGGATCAACCTCCCCTACAGAGCAAACATGAACGCTCTTCGTTGATGGTTCGTCAGACAAGCGCAACGCGGGAGTCGAAATTGTTATCGAGGGGCCGGGCGGCTTCTCGGTGGATCATTCCCTGCAGTTCAAGTTTAGAGCGTTGAACAACCAAGCGGAGTATGAAGCGCAATTGCAGGTCTGAGGCTAGCAAAAGATTTGGGAGCACGGAAGCTGAGGTGCAACACGGACTCGCGGCTGGTGGTAGGGCAAGTGCAAGGGGAATACCAAGTCAAGGACGATCTGCTGCTTCAATATTATCATAAGGTGGTCAAAGCTATCAAGGAATTTGAAGAAGTGACGCTGCACCACATTCCCCGAGCAAAGAACGCCCGAGATGATCGACTCTCCAAGCTAGCAGAAGGAAAAGAGAAGGGGCAGTTGAAGACCATCATCAGACAAATCCTGGTTAAGCCTTTAGTGGGAGAATGTGCAGCCATTGACCGACCGAACGACTGGCGAAGTGAAGTTCGAGAGCTCTTAAAGAGAAGTGACGTCAGGGAGGAGATGAAGCCGATCGAATGGCGTTGCGCACTCCGGTTTGTGATAATCGGAGAAGACCTGTACAAGAGGGGATTTACAACATCGCTCTTGAAATGCTTATCGGAGGAAGAGGCGGCCTACGTTATGAACGAGGTCCACAACAGAGTCTGCAGAATGCATACTGGTTGTCGAACAATGAGGGCTCGAATAGTCCGAGCGGGGTACTATTGGCCGACTATGGAGCAAGATTGCGAAACGCTAATAAGTGCGAAGGTTGCCAGGCGCACGGGAATGACGTTAGGAGAGCCCCTACTGAGTTGCATAACCTAACAACCCCTTGACCGTTCGCACAATGGGGGATGGATATCGTCGGTCCCTTTCCTATCGGCCAAGTGCAGAAAAAATTTATTTTAGTCACTATTGACTATTATACCAAATGGGTCAAAGCAGAAGCCCTAGCCAACATCACCGCTCAGCAAGTCCACTCCTTCGTATGGCGGAGCATTGTTTGCGGTTTGGCTTGCCCCACACCATCATCACCGACAACGGTCGGCAATTCATTGATAAAAAGCTAAGGGACTTCTACAAGCAAGTAGGAATACGCCACCTGACCAGCTCGGTTGAACATCCTCAGACTAACGGCCAAGTAGAAGCAATGAATAAGGTCATAGTAGCTGAGCTGAAGAAGCGATTGGGAGAGGCCAAAGGAGCCTGGGTAGACGAGCTGTCGCAGATCTTATGGGCCTATCAGTGCACCCCTCATGGGACGACCTGGGAATCCCCGTTTAATCTGACCTACGGGACGAACGCCATGTTGCCAGTAGAAGTCGGAGAGCCGACACTCCGAAGGGAAATGCAGGGTCTGGATGTAGGGATGGCAACGGGGCAGGGCGGGGACGAGTTTCGCTATCCCATGCCCATTCCCGTGAAAAAAATTCATCCTCATCCCCATACCCAAATCCAACGGGTATCAAAGTTTTATCCCATCCCTATCTCTACCGGGTAACGAGTATAATCTCGTACCCATATTTGTACCCGTTTGCTTACTACTTCAATATAAATTTTAATTAATTTTTATAAAATAATAAAAGATTACGGTAAAGGAAACATAATATTATCAAATATTCAATATTAGGAGGATGATTGTTTCTTCGATATCTAATACTTTGAAATAAATTATAATTGTTTACATTTTATATTAGAATACCAAATAAAATTTCATGAGAACTAAAACATTTATTAAATTTTCTAACTGCAAACCATTAAAAAAACATAGTTGATAAAATTTGAAAATATTTTTAAAACAATTTAAAAGAAAACAAATATTCAAATTAAAATATATTTTAAATGTTTGCTTACATCAATTTTTAAATTCTAATGAATCTCTTTTTTTATACACTAATAAAAATAATAATACTTCACTTAATCAAAATGACGCAAATAACAAATAATAAAAATAATAATAAAATTTTAACATGGATATTGTATCTTTTGAATTCAAATATAAGTTAGATGGTGATAAAAAATTATTCATGACAAATTACATTAATTTTTGATATTGTAGTAAATAAAAGTTATTTATACAATTATAGTGAAAAAATTACACTATGATTGATATAATGAGTTAGAAAATAAAAAGTAATTAGATAAAATATACTGAAATACTATTCTACATGATGAAAATAAACAACAAATAAAAATATTAAAAAATTAACAAATGTGTGCCTTATAAACAATTTGAGAAACTATTGAAAGAAATCATACAAAGGAAAACAAATGTATAATAAGAGTATGATAAGATGAAAAATACCTTATAAGAACATTTTTCAAATATCAACATATATACTCAATGGTTGAGAAATAATTGTTTTAGGGAAACAAAAGAGTTCTTCAAATGAAACAAAAATTAATAAAAATAAGTAAATAATTTTTTTTATATTACCTAGTAAATGAAAGGTTTATGCTATTAAACACTTAAATTGAGAGTATTAAACATACTCATGTGAAAGGAAAATATACAATAA
>Ga0209589_1007673_pt1 | contig 17211 bp, 12 predicted proteins | sample CowpeawhiteBW_FD_187525 | JGI IMG/M metagenome (GOLD analysis project Ga0209589, IMG submission 187525) | Root nodule microbial communities of legume samples collected from California USA - Cow pea white BW (SPAdes) (version 2) | ecosystem: Host-associated > Plants > Roots > Nodule | place: USA...
ATATATATATATATATATATATATATATATATATATAATCACCCTAGAGCTTTGTCCAAACAATTTCTCAATTTCACATTCAACATTAATCTGATTCCTAAGAATCCCAAACCCTCCATTGCACCTCACAACCACGTAGGTTTCTTATTCTGCGTTGGCTCCTGGCGGCTCAATCAGTACCGCCAGGCGGTACAAAGTATTCTGGGAAGTTTCCAGAATTTCCAGCACCTGCAAAGACCCCAAAGACCCCAAAAATCCACCTCTCTGAATATTCCCACGATGCAACTGTCAATCAGGCTGCCAATGAGGTCTAATACTAATTTAATTATTTAATTACAGTTTCCTTAGGATAATTCCTACTTCCATTAATCCTAGACGAAACATTCCAATCCTTTCCAAACCCTAAAATATATCCATATCATTATTTACTCAATTACCTTAAACCGCTACAGAATTCAACAACCAAATGCATCTAATAATCAACCCATAGTTAAAGCTACTTTTCCCTCGATTAGAATCACCAAAAACAACGAAATCCTTTCAACTTTAAACCTTCACAATAAAATATTAATATTCAAAATAGCACAAAATCCGCCTTTACAATTAAAATCCAAATCCATGAAATTGTAATCAGATTACATATAATTTAAACTAAAAATAGTATAAATCCTCTTGTGCACTAAGCCCCCTCTCCGCCACTAAGCGTCTCCTGGCTCACCTGTAACATCATCTGCTCCCGGATAATAAATTATCCGATCATCGCCACGCACAAACAGATATGGTGAGCTATGCACATATCATAAACAAATATGAAATTAAACCCTAACCCAAACATAAGATTTCATTTGTTTAATTTGCAAAATACCCTCTTCCCCACACTCATAACCAATATCAGTTCATGCATCTACTCTAAATCTGGGATTTCATGTGCTTCCACGACCCTCCTCGCTCGTGGTCCAACCTACAAGCCTATCCCGCTTATAGTCTTGCTTCACGGACTCCCTCGTCCGTCATCCGAACTCCTCGCTCGGACCCGGACCACATACCCGCCTTTCCTACTATAAACTCCCTCGCTCATAGCATTCTCAAGTTGAGCATGAAATGAACTCCCTCGCTCATTCATCCCAACAAGAGTGCCTCCGGTGAGCTAAACAGTTCACGTTCCGCATGCGGTCCACCCATCACGAACTGTTCACTCGTGACCAAAACCAAGCACATCCCAAATTCTAAAGACTTAGTCCTTCAAGTCCAAACACCACAACACATGCATATCACTTCCTATAATTAGGAAAGAGTAGCCAAACCAGCACATAAAGCACATACAAACATAACAATTCGCATAAACTCGCTCAAGCCAGGAACCCTCGCCCTAGCTAAACCATCAGCCTCACTTAGGCTAGTCCACCTCGCTTGAGCGAGCTTAAAACAGTGGTTGCACCACTATGTCTCGCTTAGGCGAGCCCATCTCGCCTGAGCGAGACCCCATTCGCTCAACACAAAAATCCCCTCGCCTGAACGAGGATTCGCGCTTAACCACACACAGCACTCCTCGCGCTCTCGCTTAGGCGAGCCACCCTCGCCTAAGCGAAATGCTCGAGCCTAAACCCTGCATGTAATCCTACAACTCTTGCCTAGGCGAGAGAGAGTCACTTGGGCGAAACTTACAGAGTTTCGCTAGTGCTCATGCACCAGAGACACCAAAGCAACACCAATTTACAACGCAATACCTTTTCATTCATTCTATTTCATCAATCAAGTCATAAAAACATAATGTAACCACGTTTGGATTCTCAAAACACAGGATTTGGCCACAAATCAAAATCACAATACCAAAACCCCCATTAGATTCTTATTTCATACCAAAAAGGCTTTTCACCCCATATCCATTCACAATTCCTCAGTTTCAGTGCATAACAATGGCTTTGCTTCAACCTTTCTCCCAATTCAACCTTTGCACACACAAAACTCTCACCTCTCACTCTCAACTTGTGCTCTTTTCAAGGTTCCACTGTTAGCACTGCCAAAACCCTCTTTTTTCCTCAAATCAGCCCTTATATGTGTCTCCATTAAGGGTTTTAAAAATAAAACGAAAATAGGCTTTGTGGTGAGTTTAATTCCTATTCAAGAATAGTTATTCAATGGTTTTTCAGCCCCTTTGACTTGCCCCTGCTGCTAGGTTTGCCCCACCTTTTCACATTCATTCCAGACTAAAGTTGGCGAAAATAAAGGTAAATTCATGTTTACCAAGGTTTGAACCCGTGACCTTCCACCCATAAGGCCAAAGCATAACCACTATGCCAATTCACATTCAGGGATAACTATTATAATTCTATAATTATAATATCACTCACTATTCACAAATATACTATCAAAAACAAACAAGAATAATTAAATAACACACAATTGGCATACATAGGACTCAAACCCAAGTCCTCTCACACAATCAAAGTACTCTCAACCATTTGAGCTAGTACTTTTCCACGTCATACCCATAACATTTAATGACTTCAAAGCTTCCCGCCACTCGCATTTATTACTTAATTAATTATTTAATTAATTAATTTCCACGGGTCTTACATCACCTGTATCATCAACTACTCCCGTGTAAGAATTACACGATCATCGCCAAGCACAAACAAAAAGGGTGAGCTTAATAAGAAAAAAACACATCAGTTCAATATTATAATTACTCCAGTTATATTATTATAGATAGACCTTGGCCAAGTCCCTAATACTCCCAAGGCATTTCAACCTTCAATTCACACAACAAAGTTAGCCATGGACTCAGGATTTATGATGCTCACAGGATCCTGCCCGCTCGTGGTCTTGCCTCTACGAACCTCCCTGCTCGTAGTCCTACTCTACGGACCTGCCCGCTCGTAGTCCAACACACGAGATCCACCAACTACGTACCTCCCCGCACGCAGCATCTCCCAAGTGTGAGCACGAAACATACGAACCTACCTCACTCGTATCCCCACAGAAGAGTAACTGGATATGAACCTCCCCGCTCATACCATCACATGTTCACCATCATCCATGAACCTACCCGCTCATGGCACAACATCTCCCAAGTTAACATCCGCACAAATGCGTACAAACAACACACATAAACTGCACTAAACCCGCTTGGGCTAGAAGCCTTAGCTCAAGCGACCAGGCTTGTCTTGCTTAAGCTAAACCCTCTCGCCCGAGCGAGCGTGCTATAGTGGTTCACTACGAAGTCTCACTTAAGCGAGCCTCTTCTCGCTTAGGTGAGATCGCCCTTCGCCTAAAACCAAAACCTTCGCCTAGGCGGCGAGTTAAGCAGAACACAAAACCTTGCATGATTTCTCGCTTAAGCGAGAATCACTCGCTTGAGCGAGTTGCTCCGTCGCCCAAAATAGGGCTCTCCGCTCGGGCAAGGTGCTCAAGCAGAACCACAAAGTATTCACGAGTTCTCGCCTAAGCGAGACACGCTCGCTTGAGTGAGATACTCGAATACCACCAAACTCGAGTTTATGCTATTTTCACATATGTGAGCCTTGCTAGTTTAAGCGAGAATAGTAGACATTCTCCCTGACCTGCACGCAGACACCAACATAAATGCCCAAATTCCACATTCAACATTACCAAAGCAATTCATCACATAACACCAGTTTTATGAACATGACTTAGACCCTAAATCGATCCCAAATGTGAAATTGAATCATAACTCGTATGCAGTGCAGAAACTCTCATTACTTTCATACAATCCCATAAGGGTTTACTTATACCACACCAAAACAGTTAAAGCTCAATCAAATCACATAGAGCACGAAATTTCTATGGTGAAGATATGTTTATTCATTGCATAATACAAAGTACACGAAATTATTACAATCATGTATAAACATACAAAAAGAGCTCTCCTAACATGGTTTTCTCTACTTAAAAAGAAGAGAAGTTTGATAGTTCTTCTTGCCTCAAATTGGCTTCCCTTAAGCTCTCCCAACTCAGCTATCTTGATTCCCTCTGACTCTCCTTTCACCCAAAATTCGTGCTCCTTACCACTGTCTAGGTTTCAGACTTCAAAAACCCTCCTAACTACCATATTTCCCCCTTTTATATGATCCTAATTACGGTTAATGGCAAAAAAAAAAAACGAAAAAGGCTTTTTAATTGTCTATAATTGCCTTTCATAACACATTATGGGTTGTTTTTCCCATTCCCTTGGCTGCCCATTGTCTCTAGGGTCTTCCCACCCTTTCACATTCAGACCACAATTATATTAGCAAACATAAAGAAGTCAATTTTGTTCTCAGCAAGATTTGAACATACAACCACTTAATCACAAAGCAAGTGCTCAACCAATGCATGTTTCTTGATACTTCCTATAATTATAGGATTACATTGCCACTACTCACATTCATTGCATAACCTTAAAATAATGCATAAAAATAAAACATCATACAATTGGCATGCATAGGACTTGAACCCAAGTCCTCTCAACATAATTAAGTACTCTCAACCACTTGAGCTAGTACTTTTCGACGTTACAAAGATTAGCATTAAATGCCATAAAGGCTTCTACTACCCACATTTATTAAATAATTATTTAATTTTTTCTGGTCTTACAATTATTGCCTGACGGATAGTTCGTGCCGCCAGAAGGTTTCTAGTAGAAACCCAGAAACGTTCATACCATAGCATGTGTCGCCTAGCAAGCCTTCAACGCTGCTAGGCGGATTCTGGAATATTTCTAGAAAATTTCTAGAAAATCAGAACAGATTCCAAAATACCAAAGCATAATATTCATACAGTTCATGCAATTATGTAATTATTATAATTACTACAAAACGTGAATTCAAAACCTTTGACTTGGATTCCTTGCATTAAATTGAGTACGTGATAGTTCTTCCTTAACCAACAATGGCTTCCCTTAGCTCTCCCATAGTCTAGCTCCTCCGTTTCACTCACTAACACTATTTTTCTCTGTAATTTCAATCCTCACAATGCTCTCTAATGTCCAGTCTAAAAAACTCTTCTTCTTTCCCTCAATTGACCACTTAAACACGTCTTAAATAAGTTTAATGGCCATAAAACGAAAATTGCCATTAATTGAGTATAATTTTCATTCAATGGCTATTTTAGTGTAATTCTTCTAGCCTCTTTGGCTGCCCTCTGACGGCTAGGGTTTGTCTGACCATTCACATTCATGCCAAAAAGAATTTTGGCAAAAAGGAAGCTGAACTCATGTCTATCAAGGTTCAAGCACACGAGCATGCCAATGTGAAATCAATGTACAACCATTTAACCAAATTCATGTTTCATGATAATTCCTATAATTTTAGGATCATATTATCACACATCATGATCAATCGTATTACTAAAATAATAAACAATTAAAATAACACACAATTTGCATACATGGGACTCAAACCTAAATCCTTTCAACATGCTTAAGTACTCTCAACCACTTAAGCTAGTACTATTCCACATCATAAAAGTTAGCATTAAATGCCATAAAGGTTCCCACACCCGCATTAATTAATTAATTATTTAGTTAATTAATTAATTTTCTTGGGTCTTACAACATGTGAAAGACTTGAAAAATAATCTATTGTCTATTGGGCAATTGGATGACCTTGGATGCAAGATCCATGTTGAAGGAGGAATCTTGAAGGTAGTAAAGGGAAATTTGGTAGTAATGAAAGCTAAAAATATCATGTCAACCTTATACGTTCTTATGGGAGATACATTGAAAGAAGCTAATGCAACAGTTGCATTGACAAGTCCAGAAGAAGCGAGTCTAACATGGCATCGTAGACTTAGGCGTATGTCAGAGCAAGGTATGCAAATCCATGCAAAACGCAATCTCTTATCCAGAATCAAGAAGGTCGATTTACCTCTTTGCAAACATTGTGTGATAAGCAAGCAACATAGGTTGAAGTTTGCTAGAATGACTACCAAAAGTAAACATATATTGGACTTGATCCATTCGGATGTGAAGGAATCACCGAAAGTATCTCTCGGAGGAAAAAAATTACTTTGTATCGTTTATTGATGACTACTCTAGAAGATTGTGGGTGTACCTTATCAAGAAGAAGTATAATGTATTTGATCAATTCAAGGAATTCAAAGCACAAGTAGAACTTGAAACTAGAAAAAGAATTAAATGCTTTAAGACAAATAATGGTGGAGAATATATAGATGGAGATTTTATAGATTTCTACAAGTAAGAGGGTATTATTAGACAATTATCAATCCCGCATACACCTCAATAGAATGGTGTAGCAGAGGGGATGAACAAAACTCTTCTAAAAAGAATAAGAGCTATGTTGCAAACTGCAGGAGTAGCCAAGTCTTTTTGAGTAGAACCAGTCAAAACTGCATGCTACTTGATAAATTGATCACCATTAACTGTAGTTAAGCTGAAAACTCCAATGGAGATGTTGAATGACAAAACAATTGAATATTCATCCTAACGTATGTTTGGTTGTCATGTGTATGTGATGTGTAACACTCAAGAAAGAATGAAGTTGGATCCAAAATCTAGGAAATGTATCTTTTTTGGCTATGCTGACAATGTAAAGGGGTATTGCTTGTGGGATCCCATTTCCCACAAAGTTATTGTTAGCAGGAATGTAGTATTTGCAGAAAATGAATTGCAAAGTGAGCAAACAAATGATAGCTTGAAGAACGAAAAACTGACAGTAGAGATAAAGAAGAAGTCTTTGAAAAAGTCTCCCGATCCTAAACATGAAGACACGAGCCAAATGAGGATATTGATGAAAAACTCTGCGATCAACAAGAGAAAGAGCTAAACCATCTTGGCATTCACAATATATGATGACAAGTCATGATACGTATTGTCTCCTAAATGAAGAAGGAAAACCTTCTAATTTTCAAGAGCTCATGAGTGGATCAGAAGCTTCTTTATGGATGGTTGCAATGTAAGAAGAAATTGAGGCTCTTCATAAAAACAAGACATGGAATCTTGTGGAACTTCCAAGAGATCGGAAAGCCATTGGTTGTAAATGGGTCTATAAGATCAAAAGAGATGGCAAAGATCAAGTGGAAAGATATCGTACTAGGTTTGGGTTAAAGGATCTACTCAAAAAGAAGGCATTGACTTCAATAAGATATTCTCATAAGTTGTTAGAGTAATAATAACCAGAATTGTCATGGTAATGTGTGCTGCATTTGATTTGCATCTTCAACAATTGGATGTAAATCCTGCTTTGTTCATGGAGAACTTGAAGAAGAAATGTATATGCTCAAACCATAAGGATTTAAAGAATAAGAAAACTTGGTTTGCAGGTTGAACAAATCTCCATACAATCTTAAGCAGGTGCCAAGGTGTTGGTATAAGAGATTTGATTCCTTCATCATTAGCCTCAAATACAACAGATTGAGTTCAAACCATTGTACTTATTACAATAGGTTTGATGAGAATGATTTCATCATTTTGCTATTGTATGTGGATGACATGTTGGTGGTAGCCCCCAACCAATCTCGAATCCAAGAATTGAAGGCACAATTGGCTAGGGAATTAGATATGAAGGACTTGGGACCATCAAACAAGATTTTAGGGATGTAAATTCACCGAGACAGAAAAGATAGGAAGATTTGGCTTTCTAAGAAGAATTACTTACTAAAAATCTTGCGGCGCTTCAACATGTAGGATTGCAAGCCAATTTCTACCCCATTTCCTATCAATTGTAAGTTATCCTCATGTATGAGTCCTAGCAGTGAAGCGGGCAGAATAAAGATGTATCAAGTACTATATGCCTCAACGGTCGGAAGTCTTATATATGCCATGATCTGTACAAGACTGGACATTGCTCAAGTAGTGGGAGTAGTTAGTAGATTCATGGGAAATCTTGGTGGAGAGCATTGTAATATTGTTAAGAGAATCTTGAGGTACATCAAAGGAACATCAGGTGTTGCATTACGTTATAAAGGATCAAAACCAATTGTTAGAGGCTATGTTGATTCAGATTTTGCAAGTGATCTGGATAAAAGGAAATGTACCACTAGCTATGTGTTTACCATTGCTAGAGGGCAGCAAGTTAGTTATCCAAGTTACAAGATGTTGTAGCTCTGTTTACTACAGAAATTGAATACATGGCAGCCACCCAAGCATGTAAGGAAATTATGTGGATTAAAAGGATAATGGAAGAACTCGGGCATAAGCAGCAACAAATTGTTGTATATTGTGATAGTCAAAGTGCCTTGCACATTTTGAAGAATCTCGCCTTTCATTCTAGGACAAAACACATAGGAATAAGATATCACTTTGTGAGAGAAGTGGTGGAAAAAGGAAGTGTGGATATGCATAAGATTCACACATTCTAAATATGCTATTGATGTTATACAGATAAAAGGACAAAGATACCGTTCTGAATATGAGAATCGTGCCTTATTGAATTTTTGTGTTAACCAAGCCCATGTTTTAACCAGAGCCAAAAAGAAGTAATTCTACATTCACCCTATCATTCTTAAAAAATAATTTTTCTTTTCATATTTTCCCAGATAATTTCTACCCACATACATTTCCATATGATATTACTTTTGGCATTGAGCTCTAAGCTGCTAAATTGATTGAAGTGAGTGGTCACTTGCCTATATTGTATTGAGCTTATCTATGTCCATCAATTATACATATTTCACACTCTAGTTACAACCATATAAGTGAAAAATAGAAGACTCACAATTTTATCCCCTTCCGCACACATCACACATTTATCATTGCCTAAAAGGATTCCCCTACTCCTTAAGTTCTTTTTCGTTGCTATTGTATTCAAAATTAACATCCAAGTTAAGTGTTTCGTTGATAGCATAACCTTAACTTTCCAAAAAAGTCTAAAAAGGCCAATATCAACCCCTTGCTCGTAGATTTTCATATGTTTATCTAACTATGCTCTTCTTCACCACACCACTTCCATTCATTCTTCATTTCCATATAAAGAGATTTCAGTTCTAACTCCACAATTTGGATTTATATTTTTGGCTTTTGCCACTGAAACCATGTCCTTTTCCACTCCACACACCATTCACTTGAGAAGGGCCTTTCTAAGCATGAGAGTACACTCTTTTTCTTGTAACTATCCAATACTTTAAATAATTTTTCTAGAATAATTGTCAATAAAAATAATTACATATTTCTTACCTCTATTCGATAAAGGTTTTATTGGGCCACCCAAGTTAATTGTAACACCCCATTTTTAGTATCATATTTCCTTTATTACATTTTTAGTTAAATGTCAACTAAAATCCTTCATTTGATCATCTTACTAGTAGAAATAAAGTGTATCATCTCACCAGGTCATCATCTACTATCCCACAATGAGAGAATATTTTTCATACATACAAAGATGTTTCTACTCATCATTAATAAGTAATAGTTTAAAAAATAAATTACAATATTACAAAAGATGTTGTCTAAAGGAATATAAACTTCAAAATACACATACGAAAATTCTCATCACATCTACTGTCAAGCATCACCAACACATGAAAAATCATCTACTCCCTTGCAAGACACAATCATAGTAGAAACAACACACAAAACACCAAAACATAGGGTAAACTAACATCAACAAAAACAATGATACATTATAAAATAAGCACATATTTCACTAAATAATCACAATGTATACATGCCAAAAAGCCATCATGGATTTCCAACACGATGCATGATCTACTTCGGGAAGATTAAGTGTATTGAATTAGACACTAGAGATTTTGCACCTGTCATATTACTTGTCTAGTAGATTTAGGTGTTGTGCCTTGCATACATGTTCTACCTACCCATAGGACAATATCTCCTCATATGACAAATGAAATCAACATATGAAATGAACAAATCAACTTTTTGAATATGCTAACAAATAGGCTATAAGCTTTGGTTTTTTAGAGAGAGTGGAAAGACTTGCAATTATTTAGCACGAAATCATTCTAAACTCTGGGAAAACTCTCTCTCTCTCTCTCTCTCTCTCTCTCTCTCTTAATCTTACAGAAGTGTAGCTATTAAGAGAAGGGTCTTTGATCTTCTTGGAGATTTTTGCTTATTTTTGGAGAAAGAGGTTTGGTTGGCTAGGGAGAGCCTTCATTCAAGTTTGATCTTTCTAAGGTTTTTTTATGTTTCCTTGTGGTTTTCCAAGTTCGCAAGTGTGATCTTGTTGTGTTGTGTTGTGTTGAAACTCTTGTGAGATTCAATAGTCTTGGTTTGTGTTTTTTCATATTTAAAAAGTGTAATCTTGAGGATTGTGTAAAACTTTTGAAATAGTGCAAGTCAGGCTTGGGTTACCTTGACAAACTAGATATAGCACAAATTTAGGTGAACCAGTATAACAATTATATGTGTTTGGATTTGTGTCTTTCTCTCATCTCTTGGTTTTTAATATACAGTTTCAAGAAATTTGATTTCTATAATCTTTTAACAATTCTTGAGTGATTTGATGCAATCTGAGACTATGTTCTTATTTATACTGCTTATTGGAATCAATATTGATAAGTTTGTTAAATTATTTCTAAATTAGTCTTCAAATTCGCATTTCTACAGAATTCTCGGTATTTCAAACGAATTTTTTGATATTTTGATCTATTGAATTATATTGCTTTGTTATCTATTTAATGAAATCAATCAGTTATCCTTGTTTTTATTTGATTGAAAGTGTACAGTTCAGGAGTAATTGCATTCTAAATTTTTGGTTGGTCTGATTCAATCAAAAGGGATTTAAAAGTAACTAAAGTTTTTAGAAAGTTAATTCAACCCCCTTCTTGGTTAATTACCTATTTCAATACTTCCAAGTTCCTCTTATCCATATGAAGACATGGCCTTAAATACCTCCTTTCTAGACCACAAGAACCTTCTTTGACTTTCAACACCTAATTATCCTCCTCTACGCGATTCTCAATAACTAATAAAGTCAGGATAACCTCATTCGAATCCCTATTCAATACTCTTTCTACTAGTAAACAACATAACAATTCCCCTACAAGAACATTATCTCATACATACATCATATACAACAAGTATTAAATCCAAACAGTAGATTTGGACCACCATTAAGGCTTTACATTAGTCTTTCAAACATGTGTACACACATACATGCACACATGCACACACTTACACCACACCGACACAGTTATATATATATATATATATATATATATATATATATATATATATATATATATATATATATAGCTGCATTTGGAAATGCAATAAGAGGTGTGCATGCTATAAGATTGAACAAGTGACACCTTTAATAATGAACATGTTTCCCTCTCCACCTTTTGCCATTATGCTTTTTTATGAATGTCTACCGAGTCTCTATTTCCAAATTCAAATTCAAATACAGTCTCCATTATTTGTCCCATAATGGATTCTTCAATTTTTCCTTCTTCCTCTCGCTCCAAATTTCTAGGTTAGCATGTTTCCTCCGTACTTTTATTTGCTATTCTTTTTCTTTCTGTGATTGCATAGATTAGTCTATTACTTTATATTTTCGATTCATTTGGTCTTCTTCTCCTCTTTTTCATTCCTACACTCACCATTCCACTTCCCCTTTGTCCATTTGACCTATTTTTTCGCCATTTTGAGGTTTAAGACATTAAAGTTTTGGTTTTTCTTAATCTAGGGTTTTTTTGTCACTCTTCTTATTATGATCAAATTTTTCTTTTTATGATAACTTGGTTTCATCACTTTTTTATCTCTCTCTTAGGGAGAAAAGGGTTTACAGATTCTTGAACCATTGGTTTACTCAAGATTTTCAGGTTAGCATATTTTTTCTAATATTTTTCTTTTGTTTTCACATTCTTTAATGCATGTCTTTGATTTTTTAAAACAAAGTTCCCATTTTTTCACACCAATGATGTCTTAATCTTTACTCACCATAACCTTTTTCATCTATAACTTTATCACTCGCTAGATGACTCGCATACTTGGAACATACCTCACATAGGCTTTTCCAACAAGTCAAATTCTAGTTAGGTATGTTTGACACTTGTTAAAATATTTTTTTTTCTCAGTAGATGGATGGCTAGTCTAACAAATGCAATTGTGTGATGAATGTATCGTCTAACAGGTACATTGTCTATGAGTGCTTCATCAGGCAAACAACTTCATCTAACATTTGTCTAAAAAGTATACTTCTACTTTACTCTTATAAACTAATGAGTGTATTTGTTTGGTATTATTAGCTTCCATATGTCTTACCCTTGCAGAAAGCACACCTTTTATTCTTAAAATAATTTCCTTCGACAAATAATCTCAAGCTTACCTACCCACTTATCCTATTGTTAAAATCTATTTGTCGTGCTAGAATTTATCAAATAAATCCAAAATCCCCGTAATGAAGTATAAGGAAGCCCTGGGTATCGGATCCAATGAAATGGTTCTTATTAAGCTTAGCTTGCATAATTTAGCTCTTGCTAAAAAAATTGAAAGAAAATAAAGAGGAGAGGGGACATTAAAATTTTAAAACAAAGAAAGTGCAGAATTTACTCAATTATAACTATATAAATGCATGATGGAAACTAAATTAAGATATGCATGAATGTGATGCATGGATTAAGTCTATAGAAAAGAAAATGTGAAAAGCATAATGCAGGGAAATAATGGGAATGGAACTAAATTCAAAATGGAATGAGAAAGAATCTAAGTGAAGGGTGTGATGCAGAACTTTAGAGTGGAATGATTCTGATGTGCAGCAGGAAATTTAAGCAATTTGTGCAATGCAAATGAAAGTATACACAAACCCGATTGACAATAGAATTTGATTTGTGATAGAAACTAACCAATCACATTACAGCAGCAACACACCCACATTAATTCACTCAAATGTAGGTTCAAATTTATGCATAAATATAAATGCAAATGCAGATGTTCCAACAATGGTAAAACCTATCCTAACTACTGAAAATGTGAAATCATGACCACTTTACAAGTGTGAATGCAGAATGCAATTAATCTAAGATGTTGGATGTAATCTCATGCAATTTAAGTGGTAATTAAGCTACGTAGGCATGTGAAGCATAAGTTATTGCATAAATCCAAAATGCAATAGAAAATAGAATATGCTTGTAACTAATTTGATACAAATATGTGAAGATAAGAGCTAAATATGGATGTTTAATCCATATACGTGCACACAAAAAGTATTGGGCGGGTTTTGAAATTCAAAAATAGTAGAAGACCCAACAGATACACATCAAATTGAATTTAGGCATAGTAGTGAAATGTGGTTGTATGGATGCTCTATCATGAACTGGAATGGTGATGAGCAAACAGATCAAGAAATGCAAATGGAACTAGCTACAAATATGCATGAAAGTTAGATATTCAATGTGCTCTGCAGCCACCTGAATTTAAAATTTAAATGCAATGTGTATGCAAAATGAAAATGGCGAATGACTTTAGAATGTTGGTGCATGAGTTCAAATAAACTCAAAATGCCAAACTAAAATTTGAAATGCAATGTGTGTGAGTGGAAACAAAGTTAGGTTTTCAAAGTGAGTAATTAAAACACTAAATGGCAACATGTGAAACTCCATGTGTTAGCATAAGGATGCATGAGTAAAGTCAGAATCTGCATAGAAGATTTTAATATTATGCACACCAATTATAAGTAAGAAGTTCTCATAGCTGAATTCTAAAACATGCATGGAAATCAAATTTGCTACCATAATCACTAACAGAAAGCATGACTATGAACTAATTGCTGCAAAAACTTTAATTCCAATATATGGAAAGTAAATTGGTGCAAGATCATAAAACAACAATAAAGCATGGTTAACAGAAGGAGACCAAGTGGTGCTACCCACACACTAAGGAAAACCCCAATCTCTGAAGGCCACTTTGTGCTCGTCAAAGACAAAGAAACCCTATTACAATGCACTATTTCCCTCTCTCGCAAGAACACAAGCCCTAACTCTCAATACATGCCTCTCTCTCGCACAATCCCTGGGCTCTCTCTAAAACCTCAAATCTCACTTAAAAACCCCCAAAAAAATTGAGAAAAAAAATGTGAAAACCTATCCCATTTGCCTGACTCTCGAACTAGAATCGTTGATCTTGCACCCAATTTTTATTGCGACCTTGATCATCTTTGACCCTCTCTCATTCGTCGATCTTTCCACGCTTCGATCTCATCATCTATATCTTCAAATCGCCTCCAACCATCGCGAATCAATCTCGATCTCTCTCTTAGATCAGATCCCGTGCATTGGATTTACTCTCGAAATGGAGCTCCTCTTTATGATTCTTATGGTTCTACATCAGAATGGATCAACTCCTTTTTTAAATATAATGTGCATTTGGGCCACCAGCAAATGAGTTGACTAGAGGCCTATATGCAAATAAGTGAAAATTGGAATTAAGGGTTCAATTACAATTCAGCAAAGAAAAAGGGTTTCTTGGAAATTATTTAATAAATGAAAAGACTTTTAAAAGAACATATTTCATTTGGCAAGTACTACTAAAAGAAACATTTTTACCATATTTTTAAGAAAACTATATTTTTCTAGAAAATCAATATTAACTAATTAATTAAAGGAAAACACATATTTATTTAAACTAAAACTAAACTTTTAGAAAGGAAAAATAAGCAAAATTGGAGTGCTAATACCCATGTTTTTGAACTTTTTTTACAACATTTCAATTATTTTTTACTATCACATTTCATACAATTAATGTTCTTAAGAAATTTGATTTTGATGTTCCTCTTAAAAACTCATCACTGTGAAAGAACCATGTAAATCAAAAAGCTTTTCACAACTGATTAACACCAGATAACAATATTTGTTCATAATCAAACATATATTCAAGATGCATTAACATCATTGCATCAAATCACTCATTAAAAAAAACATGCAAATACATAAAAAGGTTTCATACCACTTCATAACACAATCAACATTTCAAACAAATAGAAATCTAGTCAGCTATATTTCCCTAGTGTAAAAACTATTATCTTTCTTCAGAAACCACACACAAACACTACCATAGTTGCTTACTCTATATAAGAAAAATGTTAGATCAGCGATATGAACATATCTATGAGATCTCTAACATGCAAAGACTCATCTGAAAACCAAAAAAGTCAAATGCAAGCATGATCCAACCACATGCAAGCACATCCCAAACCAACACAAAAGGGATGGTTAAAGTTGACTTACCCCTATTCAATTTTTAATTGATTCAAAAGATAACTTTCCCACAATGATCATATAAATGCTTTTTGATCTTAAATCAAATGAGCAAATCAATAGAATTTTTAAAGAGAGGTTAGAGAGAATGAACAAGAAATAGGTTTTAGAGAGAAGTTTGGGTTCTCAAAAATGAAACTTGATTACAATTGTTTTCTATTAGCTCAAGCCCTTTTTCAAATTGAGTTACATGTAATAAGTACCCACACTCTTTTCCAAACATATGTCCCATAAATTTTGACTTGCCCACTCAACTACTTTCCTACACACATGTGGTCTGGTCCATTCTTACTTACTTGCATCATTCATGAGCTCAACAACTCATTGTCTACTACTTTCAGCAACACACCGTCTAACATTGCATCAACCACATTGTTTACCACCCTTAACCTCATATCGTTTGTCATGCGAAACCAGATATCATCAACTTGGCTCACCCATACTTAGATTGTTTGTCCTTCATAACATCACATTGCAAGTACACATATAATCTACTATGTTTAACTACACCCAACATCTACTACTATATCATCTATACAAACCTTGACCCTCGTGTATTGCCCTTATTTACACCTTTTGTCTAGTCAACCCGTGTGGTCCTTAAGTCTTTTGTCGCACTTAGCACTCCTTTATCATTAACCACTTCATTTATTCTTTTAGTATGTTTATGTACTTAGCATATTTATTATAAGACCCAAGAAATTTAATTAAATAAATAAATAATTAATCAATAAATATGGGTAGTATGAGCCTTTATGGCAATTAATGTTAGCTTTTATGACGTGAGATAGTACTAACTCAAATGGTTGAGAGTACTTGTTTGTATTAGGAAGATTTGGGTTTGAGTCCTATTTATGCCATTTATGTGCTATTTGAATTGTTTATTATTTTAATAATAAATGCTTGAACATGATGGGTGATAATATAATCCTAGATTTATAGGAATTATTGTCGCAACCGTAATCGCGACGGAATGACGAACCAAAAAATTAAATTTGAAAAAAATAGAGATTTTGGAGTCGCCACCATAGTTATTATAGGAAACTATGAAAAACCATAAAAAAGAGCAAGGTATGCAAAAAACCAGATTTTGGATCCGGGAATCGGTTATGCATGGGGAAGGTATTAGCACCCCACAACGTCCGTCCTAAGACGGTACCTTTAATTAAATGTGCAAAATTTATGTGTTTTTTCAAAATATTTAATTTTCCCCAAAAATGTTAATAAAAGAATGTACAAAAAAAAAACAACAAAACTATTTTTTTGATTTTTTTGGGCCCGACGAGGATTAATCCTTGCTCCTACGTATCTCCATGTGTATGGAGAATCATGGTTACGTAGTTCTTTATGAAAAACTATTTGAGAACCTTTTTTATTTGATTTTTTTTATAATTTTGAAAAGTTTTTTATTGAAATTTTTACTATTTGGAATTATTTTAAAATTGGTGTTAGACAAACACTATAGAAATGAGAAAAACTATTTTTTGTTATGATTTTTAGAATAAGACAAAACAAAAACCCAAAAGTAGGTGAAAAAACGTATAATATTAAAACAAAATATGGTGAAAATTTGAGAATGAATAAATGAAAAAATTTGGCATTGACATACCTCTTAAACTTTCCAGTTCCTCCTCTTCTATATCAATCTTTTATTCCCTACATTATAACTATCTTCTTATTTTTCCTACCTCCTCCAATATTTTTTTTAAGAGAGCTGAAAAAGGAGGGGTGTATGTGAGAGTGATGAGGGGAAAGAATTAGAGAAGTGTCGAGAATCTTTTTTCGGTCCTTTTTCATATGACGGACTATGTATTTTATATTCACATATTGCAATCTCAATGCAATCCTAGCCTCAATCGTAATGAACAATATAAGGAAAGAATTGGTCATGATAACAGCACATTATGGGGATCAAATCATATCAAATCAGAGCACAAAATCAATCAAGATCAGTAATATTGATTCTAATTATATGAACAAATATTGTTTTTAATTATTAGAATCATATCACTAATTTCTCTATTAGAAAAAAGG
>Ga0209589_1007676_pt1 | contig 17207 bp, 9 predicted proteins | sample CowpeawhiteBW_FD_187525 | JGI IMG/M metagenome (GOLD analysis project Ga0209589, IMG submission 187525) | Root nodule microbial communities of legume samples collected from California USA - Cow pea white BW (SPAdes) (version 2) | ecosystem: Host-associated > Plants > Roots > Nodule | place: USA...
TTTTCAAACTAAATTAATATAAATAAGGTAATAATATATAAATAAAGTAATAATATATAAATAAAGTAATAATATATAAATAAAGTAGTAATATATAAATATATTTTTTTAAATATATAGAAAATAATAAAATAAAAATAATTAAAATAAATAGAGTAATAATTTTTAAATATTATTTTTTAAATATATAGAAAAAAAACTGAAAACAAAAACGGTTGGGGGAGCCGTGGCTCCCCCTGTCCCTTAATACTTCCGCCCTTGGACCGAATGACACATCTAAGAATAAAATTGATAGAATTTTGGTATTATCTGAATGGTTTGAACAATATCCTGATTGTAAACAATATATACATTTGGGTAAGACACACTATTCGTTGATATTACAACCCTCAATCATAGAATAGTGTCTGAAACCATTTAGGGCGTTGAATGTTTGGAATACAACTAATGGTTTTCATGAAATAATGAGAAGATGGTGGAATTCATATACAGTACCAGGAAATAGTATGGTATTAATGAAAGGAAAATTGAGAAGCCTGAAAAATAATTTAGGTTAAAATATCTTTTTTGTCATAATTTTCGTCAAGTTTTGACGAATCAGTTCTAATTTTGTTTTTGTACTCAAATATGTCATAATTTTCATCAATTTTGTTCAATTTGACCATTTTTTGTCAACACCGTTTAAATCATTAACAAGTCATGAGCAGTGATCGTTACGTGTCACTTTGTGTTTTTTTAAATTTTTTAAAATTTTTTAAAATGTCCACGTGTCAACCTAGTAGCATACCACGTCTTAGAGTCAATGTTTTATATTTAATTTGTTCTCTATATTCATTATTTTTGTTCAATTTAATCTCAATTTTTGTTAAGATGAATCAATTTTGTCACTCTCCAAATTGAAACTAAATTTAATTTTTATATTAAAATTCACATTTTTTATTAAATATTTTTATATAATATATTAAAATTCACATCATTATAACTTTTATATAAAAATTAAATTTGGTCTCATCTTCGATAGAGACATAATTGGTCAATTTTAAACAAAATTTGGACTAAATTGAATAAATATATCAAATATAGGGACCAAATTAAATATAAAACATTGACTCTAACATGTGACACGTTGCTGGTTAACACATGCATATTTAAAAAAAATAAAAAAATTTTAAAAAACCATGAAGTGACATGTGGTAGTCATTGTTCATGATCGTTAATGATTTAAACGGTGTTAGCAAAAAAAGACCAAATTGCACAAAATTAACAAAAATTGAGACCTATTTGAGCACAAAAATAAAATTATGACTAATTTGACAAAAACTTGACAAAAATTGGGACCAAAAAAGAATTTTAACCAATAATTTAATGTTATGGAACAAAGAAGTTTTTAAGCTTACAAATTGTTCTAGCCAACAAGTATTTAGGACTATTCTACCAAAAGTATTCAATATTTAGGCTTACAAATTGTTCTAGTCAACAAGTATTTAAGACTAGTTTGCCAAAAACATTTAGTACTTTTGTCCTTTGCTCATGTCTCATCCCCCCTTTTAGCCACCTCTTTTTCTATCCTTTTCTCCCCCTTGAAACTGCCTTATTATATACTTTTACTCTCCTTCCTTTACTATTATTAGTCATAAACAAGACTTAAATCCCTTGGGACCTATTTTCCTGTAACCACATGGAAATGGCCTTTGTCCTATGAGTGATCAGATCGACCATTGGGCCTATGGGTGATCAGATTGGACATTGGGCATATCACATCACAGCCCGTAATTCTTAGCTTTAAGAAGTATGAGGCTTGATGGTTGAGCCATTAGGCCTATGGGTTATCATATAAGATATTAGGCCTATCACATCACAACCTCCCAATCCCGTAGTTTTAAGAAGTGTGAGGCTTAATGATTTGACCATTTGGCCTATGGATGATTAGATCGGACACTAGGCTTACCACATCAAAGCCCCCCAATCCATAGCTTTAAGAAGCGTGAGGCTTGATGGTTCGACCATTGGGCCTATAGCCATAGCTTTCTTGGCAAATTTCGTGCCCTGACCAAGCCCATTTGTAAAGTGGTCTGTAGTCACTTAACTTAACCCCATGCCTTGCAATCATTACATGCAACCATGTCATTAGGTAAGTTTATTGAAAAAGGAAAGCGTAATGTTGTTGGTTTCCCTCACCCTTTCACTTGTCTTATATCAAATGCCACAAAGTACCTTGATGCATTAATTACCATTAAAGGAACTACCTTTTAAACTCCCCTCTATCTTCTTGCTCGAAATTTCCCTTTGGCTCTTCCTACTCACATTTTTGCGATCTTTCTATTTCCTCCATGAAAACAAGTACCGCTCCTTTCTTCCCTTCTTTCCTTTGCCTCTTATTGCATTGGTTTATGTTGTTGTTGGTTGATTTATCCTGTTAAACGATGGATTCCTTGGTTGATAACGTCCATTTTTACCCATTTTTTGTGTGTTTATTGTCATTAATAAATCAACTCTTTCCTAGCTTTTGTCTTGTTATATTCTCAAGTTTAATGTGTTTTGTATTGTTTGGTGTTTTAGTTATTTTATGCTTGTTTTACCTCTAATATCTATTTTAAGTGTGTTAAATAAGTTAACAAGAAACATTTGTGGTGGAGGAAAACAAGCAAGAACTCAAGTGAGCATGTTTTGGACAACAAAAGTTTGATTTTGAGTCAAATACCCATGCCAGGCACCAAGGAATATCACCCACCGCTACAAAGTTAGAGATGAAAATTAGCTGCAGAGTATCAAAGTGCCTAGCGATGGAGGAGTGCCGTCAGGCGATGGCTAGCGGCGCCTGGTAGTAGAGGAGTGCTGCTAGGCGGTGACACTCTAGAGTTGCCAGTTTCATAGTTTTACTAATAATGCTCGACGGTGCTAAGATGTCGCCAAGCGGTGATGATGTTGACATGTCGAAAATGGGTATTTAAACATGTTTCTCGCGAGGCAAAGGGGGATTCTCTTCCTCCTACGATTTCTCTCCACCTAAAGTGATTGAGAGAGGTCCTTGGAGGTTGTTTGGGGTGTTGGTGTAACACCCTAATTTTTTGGATGTCATAGAAAGATATAAAATGAGCATTTTTAGCGGAAACGATTATCGATAAAATGAACTTAAGTAAAAAATTTATAATTTAATGTATTAAAAATCATAGTTCAAACATCCATTGTCTAAAATAAAGAAAAGGATTAGGGCAATGAAAACCCAACAGAAAACAGTGAAGGCACCAAATGAACCTCTACTTCAGTGGCAACTAAAAAAAATAGCATGTAACACCCACAACCACACGTATCCCCTTGCAGCCTAACTAACACTCACAATTCATACATCTAACGCACCTAGCCACCACACTCACTCTCTCTTCCCACAATTAAACATTTGATAGTCAAATTTGAAAGAGCACAATACTACATGCATAAATGAAACATGGATGCAACAAAAAGAAGCAACCGCAAGGCTACCTGAAAGAGAAATTGTAAGACTACCGACATGGTACCATTTCCCATCAAAACTATAGGGTGTCAACACAAACAGGAAACAAACCAAATGGTTGGTTACACATTACTCCATGATGACACAAATAAGATTGAAACCTTTGCTTGAATCCAATGATTGAAAAACAGGACTGCACTAAAACAAATAACCCACTTTTCCTTGGGTCCTTAATATTCATCCATGGTGTTTTCCCCCTTTTAGGGTCTATGAGGGAGAGATCTACGAATTGGAGGTGTTGATGCGAAGGAGAGTCGCAATTGAAGCATGAAGCAATAGCTAAGAACCTTAGGAGAGGCCTTGCATCTTCTCTTTAGTTTCCATTTCTTCCCTATCTCTTTGGTTCCTTCTATTATATTGTTAGCAATTACAAGTGCCCTTTTAGATGGTTTGCTATGCACAATAATCTTGTGACCCCTTTTGGAGATATATGAAATAAAATATCTAGTTTTATATGGTGTCATTTTGTACAACTTTTTTTTAAAGAAGTTCTCTTTTGTTGAGTAAGAGCAACTTGTCGTGATATATTTCTCGATTATTCAAGAATTAGTGTTTTCTTTCATTTTCTTATATATATATATATATATATATATATATATATATATATATATAATTCATGCACTTATCATTATCCCATTTTTGGAGAGAATTTGTCCATATATTAATAAAATCTACATAAAAAGGATTAACATTACTTACATAAAAGAATGAATTCGCAATATAATCATGTGATAAATTTAGCACTAAGACCTTGGAAAGTCCATCACCCCATGGTTGTAATTTGGACTTTATTTGAATAGAAAATCTTCCATTTCTCATATGATGCAAAATTCAATCTTTAGGCTTAAGGATTTCTTTCTTTCTTGATTTGTGTTGGAAGTCCCACATGGACTAGATATAAGACAAATTTAAAATATATAAATGAGTGCAAATCTCTTCTTACAAGCCGATTGTTTAAGGTTGAGTTAGGTTTAAAGTTCATTTCTTAACCTCACTTAGTAAAATATGTTGTTTGTTGGGTCTAGTGTTTCACTCGCTAAAAAGCCGTTATTGGACCACTCATTAATGTTTAATCCATGCTCAAGATGTATATACCTCAGCGTAAGAAGGAGTGTGTTGGAAGTCCCACATCGACTAGAGAAAAGACCCATATTCAATCAATGAATATTATTAGAAACCATGGATTCATGACTTAAATGGTTTGATTTATGAGATAAGAATAAGAATGCTTAGAAAAAATCTAGAGCAACAAAAAGAAAAAAAAATGAAAGAGACAAGAGAAGAAGATACAACTCCTTTTTAGAAGAAAGATAATTATAAAAAGAAAGTCACCTCTTGAATTTTGGAAAACTGAAGATAACATATATGGAAAAAAGGTGCATATTGATAACACATACTTTATGCACATATTTATAGAAAAAATTGAGATTGAAAACACTTTCTATATTCTTTATTTTCGGTTTCTAAATAATTTTCTTACAGTAGTAATAAATTAGATTCAATGTACATGTATGTTTTAATTTTTTTTTTATTTTTAGTTAATATGACTTTTTCTTTTAGATTTGGTCACAACTTTTTATGCAAATATTAGTTTTGGCTATTTCTAGTTGCATTGTATTTTAAATTTTCAAGACTTCAAAATGCACTATGATTTTTGGAAGTTGAGTCATATATTACTTCAAAAGGAAGCAATGCAAACCACTACATGAAAATTTGTTATTACATAAAGTAAAAATTTGAATACGACAATGATCAGTCATATATTGCTTCAAAAGGAAGCAATGCAAACCACTATAGGAAAATTTGTTATTACCTACAACAAAAATATGTAGTTAATACACGAAATCCGAAGGTAAAATCTAATTACCTACAAATTATCTACAAAATAAAAGAAAGTTGTAGGTAAATCAAGCATAGGTAACTGTTACCAAAGATTTTTAAAATTTATATGTAAATTTATAAGTTGACCGTAGATAATATCTTTATGTAATTACCTACGTATTTTTTCGTTTATAGTTACCTATACATTTATTCGTATGTAATTAGATATGGATTTTCCTATATGTAATTTACCTATAAATTTATCCGTAGGTAATTACATATGGAAATATCCGAATGTGATTGTGCACAGACAAATTTGTTGATAATTACATATTTTGATATGTAGCTCCCATGTTCGACCATAGGATAAGCCCTAATTCATGATATGATGTACACCTTCTCTTATAAACTCTATCTAGGATTTATCACAAAATTACCCTTAGTCACCCACCTATATTCTACTACCACCATTAAATACCATCCCTTTAACAATTCCCCCAAAAATCACCACCAACCCTCCAAGAATCCCTCTAATGCCATTTGACCAACTCAAAGAGAACCTCCAAGATTCTTTCCCTAATTCAAGCCATGTTTAAGTCAACCTCTCACACATAAATTGCACCAAAAATCAACCTTACTTTATCCAATCCGAACTAAATTCCATTAAAAACCATGTTTTCTTAAAAGCCCAGTTTTTGTGCCCCAATTAGAAAAGGTCTTACCAGAAATTAAATTATATTCATCCCAAAACCACAAGAATACTATAAACATAACCTAGAGTTAACACCATATTCATCCAAGCCATAAATCCTATCTAAAATACCAAGAACTTGAATAAGAAACCACCCAAGAGCACAATAGTATTTTGGAAGCTTCTAGTTGATGCTCCAAACATAAAAATATCCCATGGAGGATCTTCAACAAAATCATAAAGTTTCCTAGTTATTGTATTATGTACTTTTATACCAATGTATATCCGTTTACATACTTGAATATGTTAAGTATGTTTCTTTAGAAAAGAATTTCATTAACATAGGTTAGAAAAGATATATTAATACAACAAGTAATTGATTTATATCTTAAAATCATCACCTATATATATTATTTTAATATATTTTTTTAACTAGATTATTATAAAGTGATTAATTTTTTTCTAACATATGTTTAGAATATCGTTATCGAGATAATACTTTAATAAATTTATTTCTATGTAAACCTACATATTCCAAGATTTGGTTGTATCCTTTGGTCTATAACAACATGATTATATATGGTGTAGGGTAGCTCACCCTGTAGGCCTACAAGGAAATGTGAGGAGCGGGTTGAGATTTTGAGTCCCCTGACCTGCTTATGCTCGCCCCATCTAACCTACAGCCTGCATAGGCTTAGAATGAGATAGGGTGGGCCAACCTACACACCTTTTTTTTTTCTTTTACCCAACCTTAAATTAATCAAGTTCATAGGCTCTCCCCCATCCCCAACGTGTGTGTACCTTCTTTTTTCTCTCAACTCAACACAATCACTAATTCGATCTAGTTAGTGGCGCTATGCGTCTGCGCTACCCTCCCCAACTAGCAATCATGTGCATCTTCTCTTTCTCTTCACCGACAAAGAAGTGATCCCCTTCCTAGCCAACGATGGTGTATATATTCTCTTTCTCTTCAAAAATAAAACAAGGTATACCATCATCTTCTTTTCCCCCTATCTTTTAATTTTTGCTTTGATTATGTTAGATGCAATTTTGGAGATTTCTAATTGAAGAGAAAAACTTAGTTGTTCTATAGATATTGATACTTTTTTTTTATGTTTTTCAAATAATAACTCAAGTAATGATTATTACACAACTTTGTCTTGTGTTGTGTTTGTGTCCAAGGTTTGTTTGTGAGAGATGAAAATTGGTGTGTGTGAAGTTTCTATTGCTTTGATATGATTTATTAGATCTAAGATTCAAAAACAAGGAAATGAAAAGTTTTGTATTGTTATAATGTTCATTTACAAAAACTAATGATTATTAAGCTTTCCATTTGAAATTGGCAATGTATCAAGTCTTTGGTTGATAACTCCATAAATAAGTGGGCATAAGAATTCCTTTTGATAAGTAGGTTCCCGCAATTGTTTCTTTATATACTTTATTGTTAGCCTTTTTCTGATAAGTGATAATGATAATTTTTTAAATTAAATTTTGCAAGCTTTCTTATTCATCCTGATTAGGATGTTTATTAATAAATTTATTTTTAAATTGTAGTAAGGATCTTAATTTAACAATTAGAATGGATGAGGAGATATTAATATGCCCCTTTGTGAAAATGAGGTTGAGGAAGATGATATTGAAAAACAATTTGAAGTTGTTGAACTTGAAAAAAAGAAAAAGGTATAAGGTTACCACATCTGATTATTTGAGGTATTTTAATAAGATTGGGGTGGGTAAGGATGGAAAAGAAATGACAAAGTGCAATAGTTGCAACAAAATATTCGTGTGTGGTGGAAGAAAATATGGTACTTATTTGAATCGTCATGATATGAAATGTAATAAAAACAAAGCTGGAGATATTGGTTAAATGATTTTAGATATGCATGAAAAGTTGAAAGGAGAAAAAATTGATCAAGTAGTACACTGTGAAATTTAAGTATCTTGAACTAGCGATTGGATAAGCTATATGTGTTCTAGTGCAATTATGACTTCTAGAAACACTATTATTAATTAAGGTTGATATTTACATAATATATATGAAATAAAAGATAATATTTAAGGATCTACTTCTTTTCATTTTTAGTAGGACTCGCTTAACTTTTGATTTATGAATATCTATTAATACTAAAGGTTTCATATTAATTGTTCTTTCAAATATATACTTCAAAATTTTAATATTTGGCCTTAATAATTCTATTACCCAATCTTGCCTATATCCTTTGGGACACTTGGTCATATTTTAGCAACCAATGACTATGACATGAGCATATCATAAGAAATAAACAAAATAATTATCAATTAAGCTTATCGACCTACATAATGATAATTGAATTTTGTAATAAAATGAAACTTGTTTGGAAGCTAGGAGCTATGCAGAGTAGGCTTGAATATCAAATCCGCATTTCAAAAATGGGTTAGCTTGGTTTGTATTTTGCAGGTCAAATACAAAACAAACTGTTGACTGCATTGTCATTCCTCATGCATGTAAATTAACAAATTTTCGATTCATACTTATCCAACTCGTGTTCAAGCTGCAGAATACAGAACAGGACAATAAACCAAAGGAAAACCATGACCACACAAACCAATCATTCTCTTAAAGACGATCAGGTCCAGGGACACGTTGGTGCATGCATTTTCACCTACACATATCTAAATCATATCCAAGTACATAAATTTTAAAATAGAACTAAATGTTGAAAGACAAGTACAAATAGTTGAGATAACCGACAAGAAAACCATGCATGCTACCAAACAATTTTTTATTCAAATCCGAATATGATCCAAGCAGGACCTTCTATCGAGTTCATGACTTTGCTGAAACTGCATATAATGTCCATATTTGATCGCAAGGTATGCTTCCGGATTATGATAGTCAATAAACTCCGGTGCAGGACCCACAATAGTCTCAAGCGGAGCTCCGTGTGCCGTGGCAATGGAAATTCTGGTGCCTGTTGTGTTCACTACTGCACGGTGAAGAACACTCTTGAATTTTCCATTCGTCAGTATCTGATCACAAAAGATCACCCATTCAATTTTTTTCCAATGCTGATTCATGTTTACCAAAATTCCTTTTTCATGTATATATGTGTGTACTAAGTAATTTTTTTATAATTAAAAGTTATAATTATATTTTGAAGTATACATTTTTCAATTTACATAGTTTAGAGTTTTATGTGTTCTCCGAATCATAATTTCCGCTCTATTTCCTCTGAATACATTAGTGCAAACAATTAATTTTGCACCCAACTTAACTGAGTTTAATTTTATGGATCTCAATTCAATATTAACTTTTCTTCCTGAATAACTGAAAGTTAAACAACCTATGAGAGGAACAGTTGGAAAATAAGTATCATTAAAATAATTTTCTTAAAGAATGATATTACTAAATAAGATCAATTTTGTTACAATTATATATAACAATTTCAATTGTGTAATTACAGATGTGAAAGTGGCGGGATCGAGTTGTCTACCTAGCTTATATATATTTTGTTTTTAAATCTTACAAAACTCATGTAAAATATTTTTCATAAGTAGATCGTTTCTCACGTGACAAAGAGAATTACCATTAGTTTAGAATAAAGACAAAAAATTAAATACACAGTTTAATTTATATTTTTTTGAAAATAATGTAAGAAAAAAACATATTTAGTCTTAAAATTAAATATTAAAATATAAATTCAGAAAAAAAAATTTAAAGTATAATTCAAATAAAATTGTATAATAAAATATTAGAAAAAATAAATTTAATTTTATATAATGAAATAAAAAAATATAAAATAATTGATCAAAAATTAATATTTCTCAATTCAGTAATTTTAATTTTGATCATACATGTTTTAAAAGATATTTAAATTTATTAACCACTATTAGCTAGTAGCAATGTCCACACATTTATCATGATATTTGTATTTATTCAAAACAAATAGATAGTTAAAATATCATATTTATTAAATATATTTAGTTTATTTTTTCTTAGAGGGAATTGTGAACTTTTGTTTTACCTCAAGGTGATCTCCGGTGTTAACGAGAAAGGAGTTGGGTAAGGGGTTGACAGGAATCCACTTGCCCTTGTGTTGAATTTGAAGCCCGGAAAACTGGTTTTGCAGCAAGAGAGTCAGAAGCCCATGATCTGTATGTGCAGGAAGACCCATTGTAAGTTCAGGCTTAGGACATGGTGGGTAAAAGTTGGCAATCAGCATCTGGGCCCCCAACTCCACGTTCAACCGTTTATGTATGTAATTTTCTTCAAGGCCCAAGCTTCCACATATCCCCTTCAGCAACTCTCCAACAACTTCCCTGCTCTTTCTTATGTACTCATCCACAGTTTCCCTGAAAACAACATTTAAACCTATTATTTCTTAGGGTTAAATATGTTTTTTTTTCTTTGTCAATTTTTGAAATTTCGATCCAATATAGTTTTCTAACTTTAGAAATGCATGAATTTAGTTCTTTTAATTAAATTTGATTAAGTTTATTTGATGTTCAAATCTGTTTCATGATAATATTTGAGTTGTTTACACCATTTGAAACGTCAAAATAAACTTAAAAGAATTTGGTTAAAATGACTAAATCTATATATTTCTAAAGATGAATGATTAAATTGGTCTAAAATTTTGAAAAAATACTATTTTCAATTTTCAATGAAAATGAAAAACATATTTAACCCTTATTTTCTGGTACTTTACCCATTCCACCGAGAAGTTTAGAAGGTCTGTAATAAACTTAATAATCTTATTTTTCTAGTACTTAACCCTTATTTTCTTTAAAATGTATTTTTCAAATTTTTTTAGATCTTTTATCTTAGGGACATAAAATAATTAATACTACAAAAAAATTCAGACATTTTTTCTTGAAGTCCTAAAGTGATTTTAGAAAATAATTTTTGAGACATTTTTTTTCTTGGAAACCTAACTATTTTTGACCTTGAGTTAGCCTGTATCCATTTTTTCTTAATTGGGAAAATCTGTTCAAATTTTGAAGAAAAAAAAAAGTGTAGAAAATGTAAAATTTGTTTTGTATACCTAAAACCAGGGGGTTTGGAAGGAACATTAAGGTGAGGGTGAACATGGCATTTGAGAAAATCTCTCCAGAAAAGTGACTTGTCCACCATCACATTGAAACTTGTCCCATATCTTATTGGATCAAGCACCTTCTCTCCTGCGTATTCCTTTTTTTCTTCCTCACTCAGATCAAAGAACCTCTGCGTTGCTCTGAGCATCTTCTCCCTTAGTGTCTCCGAAACACCGTGATTGATTAGCTATATAAAGAAGTTCAAAGTTAACACTACAACAAAAGTTACAATATATGCATGTATGAGAAAAGAAACTCCAACAACATGCACGTGTGGATAAGTTAAAACACGCAGTGTTTAAGGTTAAATATGTACTAATACCATAAAGAAACCCCAATTGCGGCATGCATCGCCAAGTTGTTGGATTTCCTTGGAGCGTTCGAAGGCATTGGAAGAGGTGAGTCGAGAAAAATCAATGGTAGGAATGTTCTCTGTTTCATACAATATGGAATCTTCGGGGCTTTTAAGGCTGATGTAGTTGGAGGGAACAGACCTCACGCTGTTGGATTCAACCAACTCCTTAACACTTAACATTTTTAATTCCTTCTGGTACTGGAAGTGGTTTTGCTCTGTGAGGGAATGAGTAAGGATTTCAAAGACCTAGAGTTACATTTTTATTTTGATACGTTTTCAAGATTTTTGGGATATGGCAGAACCCAACTTGGCATATGGGGTGTTAATAACTTGTCGTACATGCAGCAACAAGCCAAAACTTGTGTCGGCTTAAACGTAGAACAAGCAGATCCCTTTGCACAAAAAAACGAAAAATGGGTTGCAGCATCATGCAGAATGAGGAATTTGCATGGAACACGATTTGCAACACATTATTAGTTTAGGAAGAACTATACCTGTAAAAAAAAAAAAATCAGAGAATTAGAGTGACAATTTTATAATTTTATAATTTAAGTAAGATATGACACTAGTTATAAGGAAAAATATTATTTTTGACACTCCCTGCTTTCACTTCACAATCGGGTTCTATAATAAAATATTATAGATTTAATTATGTCTTTGCTCCCTATTTTCATAACAAAATTTTAATGTGATTCCTTTATTTATTCTTATCTCAATTTAGTCATTGTTTTGGAAAATTTGATTTTAATTTAGTCCTTTCCGTTAGTGGTACAGTAATAACATTAAATGGGGTGTCACGTGTCAGTTTCTGAATTTAAAAAAAAATAACAAATTTGCCACGGAGCAATGACATAGTAATGTGGTAGGGATAATGTCACCTGTCAGTCTTATATCAAGTGTCATTTTCTCATTCTCAATTTGGTTCGTATTTTAATTTTTGTCTCAATTATTCTCAATTTTTGTAAAAATAGTGCAATTTTGTCCCTATCAAAATTGAAACAAAAATTAATTTTTATATAAATGTTATACAAATATTTTTATTAAATTTGATATTTTTATTCAAATTGATATTTTTCTTATATATTTTTAACATAACTAAGTTTGTTTAAATTTGTGTTTCACATTCAACTTTACTTAAAATTGTTTTCAAATTTTAAATTTATATGTTTTTGATTATTACATGAACTAGTTAAAATTATTTTTAAAATTTTTATAATTGTTATTTTTACACCAATTCAAATATTTGTATAGAAATTATTTAACTTTACACATTTTAAAAATATACAATTATTTGGAATATAAATTCAAATAAAAAAACCAATATTAAAGTACAATGTAATAAAATATCAATATAATTTATGAATTTTTTTCTATTAACAATTTTAAATAAAGTTCAATGTAAAATATAAATTAAATAAACTTTATTTTGTTAAAAATATTTACTTGAAATATCAATTTTGAAAGAAATATTTGCGTATATTTATATAGAAATTAAATTTGATTTCAATTTAGAGAGAGACAAAATTGTTCAATTTTTACAAAAATTTGGACTAAATTGAGACACAAATTAAAATAAAGGAACCAAATTGAGAATGCGGAAATGACACCTGACATATAAGTGACACGTGGCATTATCACTACCACATCACTTTGTCACTGCCACGTGGCACGACGACAGTTTGACACGTGACAAATTATTTATTTTTTTAAAAAAATTCAAAAAAATAAATAAAAATTAAAAAAAAGAAAATAAAGAAAATAAAGTTAAAAAATATAGGAACTAACACGTGACACCTCTTTTAATGGTGTTACTATACCACTAACAGAAAGTACCAAATTGAGATAAAAAAAGGTTTAATTATGCCTTTGGTCCCCATTTTGGAGTCAAAATCTCAAAATGGTACCCAAATTTTTAAAAGTCTCAAAATGGTCCATTTTTTTGTTGAAACGTCTCACGTTTGCCCTTTCCGTTAAGTCAAGGTTGACGCCGTTAGAGGGAGTGCCACGTGTCAGTTCCTCGATTTTTTGAATTTTTTATTTTATAGTTTTGATTTTTTTTTTATTTTTAATTTGTTTTTGAATTTTTTTAAAAAAAATCAAAAAATTGCCATGTGTCAAGCTATCATCGTGCCACGTGGCAGTGACACGTGTCAGTATTACGCCACGTGTCATTTCCTTAGTCTCAATTTGGTCCCTTTATTTTAATTTGTCTCAATTTAGTCCAAATTTTTGTAAAAATGAGCAATTTTGTCCCTCTTCAAATTGAAACAAAAATTAATTTTATATAAATGTTATACAAATATTTTTATTAAATTTGATATTTCTATTCAAATTGATATTTTTATTATATATTTTTAACCTAGCTAAGTTTATTTAAAATTATGTTTTACATTCAACTTTACTTAAAATTGTTTTCAAATTTTAAATTTATATGTGTTCCTGCAGAGAACAAACAAGATAAGTTAGGCACAAGCGTCACCTTACCAGTGTAGTCCGCTATCTCCTCAGCTGGTCTCTTCCCGGTTGGCATATGTCGGCTTGGACTCAGAGGGGGTTACTTGCAGAAGGGACTCCGAAGCTCTAATGAATCAAAACTCTCAAAAAGGTCAAATATGTGATTAATGAATGCGTACCTTTAATTACTAGGGTCCACGTCTATTTATAGACCATGTCTGGTTATTCTATGGGTCGGGCCTTGGCTTGGGCTTTGGCTGTAAGTGGGTCTAGGCCCTAGCCCAGGCCCTTAGGACTTATTGACCGCTGGGGGGTTTTCATTATACTGAGTTTATTGGAGTGGTCAGCCTAGGCTTTAATCTTACCGAGTCTGTTGGAGTAGTCGGTCTGGGCCGGCTACTTACCTTGACGGCTTATGTTGGTTATATGAGGTGCAGGTTGTTCCCCTAGATGTTTTAGGTTAGAATTGGTAAAACTTAGGCTAACTCGGCCTAGGCTGAGTACTTGACTGCCTTGGTATATGTATTGTTTACTTATTTGGTCGAGTTTGGCTAGGTGTGGTACACCAGTCCCCCAACCTTGTCCGATATGAGTTGTCGGTCAAGGGTGATATGTATTGGTATGCTAGCGGAACTGGCTAGGTGTGATACACCAGTCCCCTAGCCTTTAAGTGTGATGAACAGTGTTAAGGCTAAAAAGTGGTAATCGTCTGAAGGTAGGTGAAGGGGTGTCAGGAGTCAAATCAGGAAGTTTTGGCGCCGTCGTTTTTAAGAGTCATGTCTCTTGCAATGATGGTGTCGATTGGTATGGGTTGTTGTTTTCGCGAGAAGGGGTTTTCGTCGTTTGGAATTCTGGCCTATAAATATAGGTTTCAAAACGAGTGAGGGGTTACTTGGTTCATTTGCGAGAGTTTTTAATTCAGAGGTCTTGTGTGCGTTATACTGTCCGACTAGTTCCCAATTTCAACCGACATCTTCCCGTAAACACGAAAACAGGTATGTCCAGTAGCGATAGTATATCGTTATCCACATCTAGTAGTGAGAGTACAGAGTTGGAGAGAAGTAAGGGTAGGTAATTTGACGAAGAGGGTACATGTTCTGGAGGCATGGTAAGTGGGATTCCAATGGAGACGGTGAGGGAGGTTCGAGAAGATCCCCTTGAGGAGTTGGCCGAAAGTAACTGGCCGGCTAAAGGCGGTTATGGGTGGGTGGCTGCCGACGTCCGCAACCAATCATCTTTGTTCCGGTGGTCTCGCCTATTGAACTCCTGGTTAAACTGCACGCCTGTCATCTCAAAGGGTGTAAGTAGGGACATCGTTTCCCTGGAGAGAGTTAGCGCTATCGACCGAGTATGTCATGGGCAAGAGGGGGCTATAGAGAAGTTTTTCTACATGTACATGTGTCATTTTTCTCAACTACATGTGCGACTACCGTTAGACGGTTTTACTATGGGTGTATTGCGCGACACCTACACAGTTGCATCCGAATAGTTGGGCCTACTTGCAAGCCTTTCGCATCTTGTGCCAATCTTTATACTTGGAGCCTTCTCCTTATACTTTTTTGTACTTCTACGACACCAGACCCCGCCGGCCGACTACTTGACTGTCTTTGATAAGTCGTTCTAGTATCAACAGACTGGACGCGTTTTCCCAGTCTTTCAAGCATTTCAAGGACGAGTACTTCAAGGTTGTTGTTAAAGAAGAAGGCCGAGCTCATTTTTTGACCGCAGATGGGAGTACAAAATTCCCATTTAGTTGGACGGGTAGCCCTTCTTGGTATAAGGATATGGGGATGGATGAGTTATCGGCGGGTGATAAAGAGGTGGTAGAGATCTTGTTGAAGTTTGTTGATAAGTTGCCCACTAAGGGCTTAGTTAGAGTTTATAATTCGGTACATCCGATAATAGATATTGAAGGTATCTGTTTATTACTTAAACTGTGTTAATGATTCTAAGTTGTTTTAATCCGAGTTAATATATTATTGTAGGGCACAATAAGGAAAGAAAAACTTAGCACTTTTCCAATCGCTGAGGAAGGAGATGGCCGTTAAGGCCAAGGCAGCTGGGAAGACTGATGTTCCCAACCTACAGGAGTCTGTGGTGGAAGTGCATGTACACGATGGGACGAAGAGGAAGGCTGAGTTGCCGCCTCGACACGGCAAGGGGAAATATGTGAAGAGAGTGAGGGCGGCCTTGCTCGGGACGAGGTCGGCCAGTGGAGTAGGGTCGGCTAGTGGGGAGAAGGGACCAGAATCTGGTTTAATCGAATTGCCAAAAATATCTGTGAGGAAGGATATTGCGATCACCCTCCCAGATACCATTGTAAATTCCATTGACGGTATGGATGTGAACCATATTGTGAGGACGATGGTGGAGTTTGGAAGCAAGGCCTTAACATTGAGTCGTTGTGTGGGGTCTTTATATAAGAGGGAGCTGAAGGAGGGGGTCGGGAAAGGGTGGAGGAGTTGTAGGGGAAGGTTGACAAGCTTGAGGAGGAGAAGGCTGCGTTGGAGAAGGCGAAGGAGAGTTGGGAGGTAGAGAGAAAAAGGTTGATAACGTGAAAGGTTCGCTGTTTGGACTCAGAGGAAAGATTGAACAAGAAAATAGGGGAGTGGGAGGAAGATTATGAAGAATTGAAAGAGAAGTATGACGGTGCCGTGGGAGAGCTTGACGACTTGAAGAATAGTATTATACAAGAACATATCAATGGTTTTGAGAAGGAACTACGTCAAGCGGCTTTTTTCCATCAGGATATGGACGTAACAGATTCAAAGTTCGATGTGAATAAGGACGTTGTTGACGGGAAGCTGATCCAAGAGGACGAGGACAATACGAATGAGGAGGTGGAGGAGAAGGCGACAGAGGAGGAGAAGAAGGCGGGCGATTCCGAGGAGGTGGCACCTGTCGCAGCAGAATAGGATTTTGGTCTTAATTGATTCGAGAATATTATTTGAGCATATATCTGTAATATTTGGTACATTTAGCTACATTAGTACATTCTTGCACTTATGTTTAAATGCGATTAAGATTCTGTATGTTATTATGTATGTCGTGTTTTGATGATATGTGGTGTATGTGTGATACAATCGATTATATGTTGAGGGTGTCCGACCCAGGCCGCTTACTTGTGATAAGGGTGAGGAACTTAAACGAATTAAGCACAAGTTAAGGGTGTTCGACCCAGACCGCTTACTTGTGGTAAGGGTGGGGAACTTAAACGAATTAAGCACAAGTTAAGGGTGTTCGACCCAGGTCGCTTACTTGTGGTAAGGGTGGGGAACTTAAACAAATTAAGCACAAGTTAA
>Ga0209589_1007679_pt1 | contig 17205 bp, 8 predicted proteins | sample CowpeawhiteBW_FD_187525 | JGI IMG/M metagenome (GOLD analysis project Ga0209589, IMG submission 187525) | Root nodule microbial communities of legume samples collected from California USA - Cow pea white BW (SPAdes) (version 2) | ecosystem: Host-associated > Plants > Roots > Nodule | place: USA...
AAAAAAAAAATATATATATATATATATATATATATATATATATATATATATATATATAATATTGTTTAAAATTTTAATAAAATAAAACTACAAGGATATATGTTTTTCAATCTTTATTTTAAATAAAATCAATATATAATAAATAGAACGTTATTCTTAAATATTAATATTAATATTAATGACTAAAACTATATCGGTACTATAAGAAAAAATATAATTTATTGACGTTTAAAATTTGTCCATAATGATCAAAATTACCAAGATTTGTTGATGATAAAAAATTTGTTAGTAAAATATTTGTCAATAATTTTAACCAACAGTAAAAATATTCATCGTAATAAAAAAATAACTAAAATCAGTCGGTAATAATAATTATTCATCAGTAAATATTCGGTATTGTAATTTGATCATCTTCTTCTTACTCTCTTCTTTTATTCTTCTTGTAGTCTATTTAAGTTTACGTGAATAATGCCAATTTCAACCCTTACAAACTTGAAATTTCGTTAATGGCTAAAGTAAGTTCATCCAATACTTTCTTACTTTATATATATATATATATATATATATATATATATATATATATATATATATATATATATATATATATTTATTGAAGCAACAGTTTTCTGGGTTGTATCAGGACAATAAATGTTTTTCTCCTGAAACAGAAAAACAGTTCTGACTTTTCTTTTTTCACAAGCTTTCAAGCATATGCAAACATAGAACATTCTTAAATTTCATGAGGGGTAACCCCGGATTCTACAGTAACATGTACGTTATTGTCTTAGAAAAGCAAAAGAGAAAAAAAAAAAATCTACCATATGTTACAACTACTAATAAATTTCATCTAGGGGAGCTACCACTTTGCAGTTTAACAAGAGAATTGTATGCACCATCACGTCCGAGTGAAATCAATTCGTTATGTGAACCTTGTTCCACAACCTTCCCGTTCTTAATCACAGCAATGTAGTTGGATTTCTGTATTGTAGAGAGCCTATGAGCCACTGCTATGCATGTTCTTCCAACCATTATCTTCTCTAGTGCTTCTTGGACCAAGATCTCTGACACACTATCAAGTGCACTTGTAGCCTCATCTAGAAGAAGTATTGCTGGATTCTTCAGAATTGCCCTTGCTAATGCTATTCTTTGCTTCTGACCTCCTGATAGCTGAACTCCTCTTTCACCACAGTATGTCTCATACCCATCATTCATTCCACTGCCATGACAAACACCATCAGGACAAAAAAGACAAAGAAGGTGTCAGTGCCAAGAGGAAGAAGGTTTCAAGGTGTAGCTAATGCATATTAAATTCAATATTTAGAGTAGCTACTTTTTTAGTTTCTTTCTCTTCTCCTTGAAGGGATAAGGTGGCCCAAACACAATGTCTAAAAGATAAAAGTAGCATTTATAAGCTAGTTGGAACCACATATTTGCAGATGATAAGTTATGATAAGAATTTTAAAGTATCAGACACGAATACATGTTAGACACGGATACTGACCTAAATTGAATATTAGTATGACATAGCTTGTTATGTAAAAAGGTAAGCCCGGTTTGATTTTTTATTATGGAAACAACTTATACATGAATGCTATTTCATGTTAATCACTTTTTCAATAAATGTGAGCTTCTACATAAGCTAATTAGAGGAGCTTATACTTTTAAGGAAAAGAGAAACTGAAAAAAGTTGTATCAAATGTTACCTATTGTTTAGTTGTTCTCTCTAGCAGCCTGAGCATGCAAGTATGTCAGTTTTAATTCTTATTTGTTTCCTTAATGTTGTGTTTAGGCAAATGAAAGAAATTTCGACATCTGAACAAAGATTACTTAGAAAAGTGATTCTGAAAGACCTTTTCATTTTAAGTTTTTTATTTACAGATCTCTCGTACCTTATGAATTCATGAGCATTAGCCAGAGATGCTGCCCTTCTTATCTCAGATTCAGTTGTGTTTTCTTTCCCATAGGCAATGTTTTCTCGTATGGTGCCAGAAAAAAGGGCTGGTTCCTGACTCACCAATGCAATTTGTGACCTCAGCATTCTTAAATTATAGGACTTGATGTCTTGCTCATCTATGCACACCGTTCCCTTTGCAGGATCATAAAACCTTTCAATAAGACCAATAACTGTTGATTTACCACAACCACTGTGCCCCACTAGAGCCACTGTTTTCCCAGATTCAATTTTAAGACACAAGCCCTTGAAAACCATTTGATCAGGTCTAGTCGGATATGCAAAGAAAACATTTTTCAGCTCAACTCTGCCCCTTATTTTCCTTTTTTTCTCACCACCCCATGAAGTCTCAGGATCAATCTCAGTTTTCCTGTCTAGCATTGCAAAAACTGATGCAACCGCGCTGCTTCCTTTGGACAAGTCAGAAGTCATGCTTCCAGCATCTGCAATAATGTAAGCAGTGAAGAGTAATATTAAAAATGCTTGGAAGAGTTCCTTTGGGTCTATTTTATGATCTATCAAGAGCCTCCCACCATACCAGTAAGCCAGTGCTGTGGATGAAGTGTTGAAAAACTGAGAGCTGAAAAGACCAAAGCCTGAAATCCATGACTGCCTAATACTTTCCTTTTTAGGCCCTACCATTGTGGCTTTGAAAAGTGCCAACATTCTTTTCTGAGAACTGAAAGCAGTTATTGTTCTATGGTTTATAACAGCTTCACTTGCAAGTTGGCTTCCTTCCCTTTGTGCCTTGCGAGCTTTCTCAGCCATACTCTTCATCAAGACACTTCTTGAGTAAAAGCTTCCAATGACTAATGGCTGCACTGCAATCATCACAAGGGAAAGCCTCCATGTGAGCACAAGTCCAAGAGTGTAGGCAAAGACAGATCCAAAAACTGCTTGAGCCAACAAACACAGTCGATCTCCAACAAGGGAACGGACCAAGTTGGCTTCAGAGGATAATCTTGCACAAATGGAAGCACTTGTGTTCTCTTCATCATCAAACCAACCTATCTCAAAAGTCATCAACTTCTCTAGCATCTTCTCTCTTATTCTTTTAGTCAACCTTTCTCCCATAACGGCAAAGTTATAGTGCTGAAGAATACTAGTGAAGAAGTTGAAAACACCAATTCCTAAGAAAATGAGGGCCAGTTCTTTAGCTTTAGACTTCATCTTAGAGCTATCAGATTCAAAATAAACTGATATAAGTGTTCCTACACAGTATGCATTCACAGGTTGTACAGCTCCTGACCCTATTGCTCCTAAGATTCCTAGCATTGCTCTTCCCCACTCAGGTGCATTCATTTTCAGCAAACGCCACTGTGAAGGAGCTGGTTGATTTGCTCGTTTCATGTTATCTTCAAAACTATCATCATCAGGATCATATTGAATAGAATATGAGTATGGTGTTCCCATGGAAAACCCTTGGCTGAAGGGATGCAACATTGGACTGCCTACAGTGCTTGATCTGAAACTTACAACTGGACTTTGTGAAATGCTCATCCTGTGAGAGTTCTTTCCTTCTATTTGAAGATTGGAAGGTTTGAATTCATCAGTTTGTGTTGTTACTTGCTGCAACTCTACCATGTGAGCATACTCACCATCAGGCAATTCCATGAGCTCATTATGAGTACCTGTTTCAATGACTCTTCCTGATTGAAGTACTGCAATCAAGTGAGCAGATTGAACTGTAGACAAGCGGTGAGCGATGATGATTGTTGTTCTTCCTTTTGAAGCTTGATCAATGGCTGCTTGTACTACTCTTTCAGATTGAGCATCCAATGCACTGGTAGCTTCATCAAGCAAGAGAACCTTTGGATCCCTTAGCAAGGCTCTTGCTATGGCAACACGTTGCTTCTGTCCACCAGACAGCTGAAACCCAAACTGACCAACCTAGGAAAACCATAGTGGTTTGCAATAACAAGGCTTTAGTGGAATTTTAAATCAAAGATTTAAATGCAATTAGTAATCTACTTTTCACTGTTTTTTTATAGACCTTGTAAAAATAGATAATTTGGTCCATGCATGAAAGAAGTGCTTGTAAATTAGTACATTGAATGTATGCTGGTTAAAGATTTTGCCATGTTGTTCACTTACTAAGATAGCATGATACCAAATAGGATTAAATGTTAGTCAACTCTGCAAAATCTGAAACTGCAATGACTTTGGTAAAAAAGTAAGAATCAATTTATAGACATTTTTTCATGTAAGGATCAAACTAAAGTGTTGATTTTTCTGATGTAGAGACTGAAATGAAAAGGGGTATAAAGTCTTGTTCATTTAATACAATAGTAAAGATCAAACTATTTTGGTGTGCTGAGGTGCTATAAAGTATTAGGTAGAAACCTTTAAATGCTATTATAATGAAATTTCAAAAGAAGCATGCTCAAAACAACCAAATTTATAGAAATTTCATTCTGTTTCCTTCTTTTTCTCCTCTTTATGTATATTACTTTGTTTTCATAGTTCAACTGAGGAAACAAGTTGAGAGCAACTTACTTGAGTTTCATATCCATCTGGCAACTTGACAATGAAATCATGTGCATTAGCTGCTTTAGCAGCAGTTATCACACTTTCCATTGAAGCTCCTTCTTTTCCAAACAATATATTCTCCTTTATGGAAGTGGCAAAGAGAACAGGTTCTTGATTTACAAGACCAAATTGGGATCTCAACCACTTCAGTTGAAGCCTATTAGTCTTGTGACCATCCAAGAGAATTACTCCCTCAACAGGGTCATAGAACCTTTCAAGAAGTGCTATGATAGTGGATTTACCTGAACCACTACCTCCCACAAGGCCTACCTTCTTGCCAGCTGGGACAGTGAGATTAAATCCTTGCAAAACTGGTGTGTCTGGCCTAGATGGGTAGAAAAAGTGAATGTCTTGAAATTCAATCTCTCCCCTCACATATGACAAGGCCTTTCCTTTCTTATCTTCAGAATCTATGGTTGGCACCCGATCAATCATTTCTAAAAGACGTGTGACTGCAGCAGTTGCCTCTGTGATGGCAGTTAAATTTGGAAGAGCACTTAAAATGCTCCTGAAATTCATTAAGTTAAACATATAAGCATTAAGATGTCAGATTAAAAATGTGAACTATATGATGAAAGAGAATTTGGATTCTCTGTTGGTTTTTTCTATATTGTTACTCTGTTGTGTCTTCAAAATACACTCATAGGCAGGATTTTGATGTTTTAAATTCTTAAAGTACCAACATCAGTGTATTTTTAATGTTCACTAGAGGACAACACCAGAAAATCCAACAGAGAATCTGGACTTGATGAAAGACTAGAATATAAAAGATGAACAAAATCACTCACAAGCCTCCCATGAGAACATTGAAGCCAGCTACAAACACATGGCCACCTTGTTCTCCCATTTTAGTGATCAGAATTGTTCCAACCCAAGCCTGAAAGCCCCAACTTATATAAATAACCCCCATACTTCCCAACATCAACCCTTTTGCAAAACCTTGCTTTACTCCAAATTCCAGTGTTTTCTGAAGTGCGCTGCTAAATCTGTTTAGTGTTTGATTCTCCCCAACATATGAATAAACAGTTCTTATTGAAGATATTGCCTGCTCTGCTATGCCACCGGCAACCCCATAAGACTCTATCATTTTCATTACGAGATCCAACATGATCTTCCCAAATACAAGTGCTGGAAGAATGAACATGACAGAGAGTGGTATGGCTGCCAATGTAAGTCTCCATGAAAGTACAAATGCAAAGATGTGGCAGAATAGGAATGTTGACATATAAGCCAGGCAATTAGGTATCTACACAGAAAGAAGAAAATATAAATTAATCAAACAGAGAAATAAAGAGTTCTGCTTTTATCAGATTTTGAAACTCATCTATTAAAAGCGTCACCAAATTAGTTAGATTTCAAATTCATGTTAATATCAGATTCACTGGCTACCTTGTGAACAATTCTTATGAAGAATATGGTAACTTGTTAATAACAGAGGAAAAATTTACATTAAATGCAGAATAAATTTTAAAGGAACAAAAATGAGATGAAAAGGAAGAAAGAATCTGAATATTAACATAAGGACTACTTAACAGTCACAACAATTACAAAAGTTCAAATAAACTCAAAGAGTTGCTTTTGTAGAGCAACAAAGCCATGTTTCACATTGCATAAAAAGTAACAATAACAAGTGTTGTATTTACTCGACACACTCCTATTTGAGATGTTTCTTCAACACTCTAAGTCTTGATCTTAGCAATTCGAACTTGCCTTTTGTGGGAGTGCCTTTGTCATTATTATGTATGCTAATTGATCTTCAAAACTGCAATGCTCCAAACAGATTTTTTCTTAACTGCATGATGTCTATTCTAGATATGCTTTGTTCTTCCATGTTTAATAGGTTCCTTTCCAATTGATATGGTAGACTTGTTATCAACTCTTAAAACAGTTGCGTTATTTTATTATTGACCAGCAGTTAACAAAAAAATTTCTATGCCAAAGGACTTGACCATTGATATGACTTTTAAAATAGTTATGGTAAAAGTCATAGAACTTACTAAAAAGACAATTTATTATTAGATGACAGTGTAAAAGTCTCTTACACTATTTCTGCATACACTATTTACTTAGAAATATGTCACTAATGAATTCACTTTTTATGTACTAGTTTGAACCAGAAGACCTATCTACTTTTGAATATCTATGATTATGATCATCACTGAATTCCAAACAAGAATTAGAAATGCATAACTGCGGAAAAACCTTCTCACTCAAGACAACTTGGATTGTATTGGCATCTGAGGAAATGAGTGAGACAACTTGGTAGGTTGTTGAAGAGCCACCAGTCTGTGTGTCAAAGAAACCGACATCTTGTCTTAGGACTGATTTTAGGTATTCCATTCTCATTCTGGAAGCCTGTCTCTCAGCAGTTCTTGTCCAACATATTCCTTCTGTAGTAGGCAACATCAATTGGTATCAAGCATCAAAAGTAGGAATTAAGATTCTCTGTTGGGTTTTTTTGTTTTGTTCCTCTGTTGTGCATTCAAAATACAATAATAAACAATGATTTTGATGTTTTAAAATATATTGAAAAGATTTTTAGAGTACGAACATCGGTCTATGGTTAATGCATAGCAGTGGAAAACACTGAAAATTTCAATAGAGAATCTGCAATCGAAAAGTAGTTAGATTTGCTTTCTCTAATTCAAGCAATGCTAATTGCATAACTTCAAAATTGATGTTAAATCTTCTAGGGAAGTAACTGAGCCACCAAGTGTGCAACTTACCAACAAAAGCTGAAAGTCCAACTCCAAGTGCAGCACAAAAAAGCCTCAACGCATACTGAAAAAACGCAAAACTATTGAGTAATCGTGTCATAAAACTCATTGTGGAAAGACCTATCTTAAGTGATATCCTTTATTAGATGCATAAATCAGTTTCTACGTGCATGATACAGTGACTTCTTAAAGTTTCATGCTAATGATAGTTAGAGAGACAAATAACTCCTTTTCTGAAACTCACATGACAACTTTAACTTCTAAATCAAATAACTGCCAAAAAGTTAACACAAGCAGTTTCCAGAAAAATTGTGTACTAAACTAGCTGATGCATTTCTGCCACACATAGTACACCAGTAAGAAGGGTGCAGATTTTATTGAATAAACTCACCATGTTCACATCATGCTTTTTCAAGTGACTATTTTTGTCTCCATAGGCGTTGATCACATCACTGAGAATGTACATCATGAGAGGGGTCTGTAGTCCATCTCCAAGGCTTCCCAAGGTCCCAAAGAACATCAGCAATCTGTCCACTCCATCTGCATAACGAAACAAACTATTGTTCCCCATTTCCCTTCACTCTCCCTATGCAGAGATATCCCTCAATTTATTTTTTCAAGATTCAGTAGTTTTATCACCAATCTCAGTGAAAACACAAAAAAGACTAATATATACTAACAGATGGCTCTTACTGTTGTCTTTTTTCAACCAAAACCGTAATGGATACAACATGCAAGAGTGGAATTGGCCGGGCAATTACATTATTCAAACTTAGAAAACATTGTTTCTGTAATTTGATATATGTGTGTTTGATAGTTGTTGTTGTTGTTGCACCTAGTTTATTAGCCCGGCACAAAATTCCATGAGGGTCACTGTTAATGTGTCTTTTTGCAGTTCTTACAATGACATAGATTCATGCAAAGAATCATTCCCGTTATAATCGTGGATATGAAGTGTTGCCAAGTGTACCAAGTCAAGAATTGTTCCGATATTTCCAAGACAAGTGTATTGGAAATGTCTTTCTACCTTTGCATTGTTATGTAGGGCCAATCTCACTCGAGGAATCCAAAATTTCCATTTGATATCTATCAGTATGTACTTGCCTTCAATGGTATCATTCTACCCGAAAAAAAACAAAGAAAACAAAACATATAAATAGATAGATACAGAGAGAGAAAAAGTGAGTTTAAAGACATCCATGTAAGATTATTATTTTGTATAATTACTCTAAAAATAATATTTAAGATAATTTTTAATTGATTGATATTATTATATATAAAAGTTCTTGTATATCAACCTCCTAGTGTAAACAAAAACAATGATATTTTGACATTCAAAATTGTTTTATATCATTTGACACAATTTTTTCTTATTTTTCGACATCTATTTTTGTTTGTAAATAAAGAAGTTTATTTTTCTTTTCTTTTTTAATTATCATTGAAATGTCAAATGGTTGTGAAAATATATAAATAACCTTTTTCGGTGTAAACAAATATGAAAGTACACACTTCGTTCTTAGAAGCTACAAAAATCTCTATATATTTGCCATTTGTCATTAGGGAATGAGGTCTTTTACTAAATAAAAATATGCTGCCGGCCTTAGTCAGCAAGAGGTACTTGAGTTAATCTTTGTTTCACATATTCTGTGTTTCCACTCATACAAGGAGAATTTGAAGTAACAGTTTCCTTCAACGTCATCTTTCACCATTTAATATTAGTAAGCTTTCTAAGAAAATTGCTCTTAAAGGTCCTTTGAGCCACTTAGAAGGATTTAGTTGTATTTTTATCTTTTTATGATGTGGAAAGTGTTCTTTTGTTGGAGGGTACAGCAGTGGTAAGTGTTGGGTGCTTTTATAGCATTTATTCCAGACTATCAGGGTAACTGTAGAAGAATTAAAATAAATATCATTTTATATTTTTAGTGAAATATTAATTTTTTTAATATATTTAATAATACCAATGACGATATGGTTATTTTTGTCGAGATTTTACACGATTATTGCTGTCATTAGTGAATGAGTGATATGTCCGTGGAGATTTTCGTTAGACAAACGATCCATATTGGATAAGGACGGTTTTTTTTTTCCACTCTACATAAAATCTTTCTTTCATTTCTTTAAAATTTCGTATAAAGTTAAATATAAAACGGAATTGTCACGTTAATTTCTGCTTCAAAATTTTCCTGGGAAATGAGAGCACAAGAGGAATTTTCTTTTTAAAATATAATTTTGCTCCAAGTCACAAATTATTTACACCTATCATTGCGAAATATGAAAAACGTGATAGGAAAGATACGGGACTGCAAGAAGAATAAGTTGGGATTAAAAAAAAAGGGTTAAATATGTTTTTGGTCCCTTAACTTTCAGTAAATTTTGGAATTAATCCATTTCGAAACTTTGGACCAATTTAGTCCTTAATCTTTCAAAATATGTGGATTTAGTCCTTTTAATCAAATTTTGATACGTTTATTTGATGTTTCGCACGTATTTCAAGATTGTATTTGAGTTGTTTATATTGTTTGACACATTTTTGCTTTAATGTTAAGTCAAATACTATTATGAAACGTGCTTAAAATGTCAAATAAACTTAAGAAAATTTGATTAAAAGGACTAAATCCACACATTTCAAAAGATGAAGGACTAAATTGGTCCAAAGTTTCAAAATGGACTAATTCCAAAATTCACTGAAAGTTAAGGGACCAAAAACATATTTAACCTTAAAAAAAATGATAAGTTGTTATATTTAGAGCACCTCCTTTCTAAAGTTTCTTATATGGATGACTATAAATTTTTCCATCTTATTTGTTGTACCTTTTTCTCTTTACTTTTGAGCTTCTATTATGGTTAAGTGTTTATTTCATTTGTTGGATGTTTGATGATCTCAAAGCTGTTATTTTCCCTCTTCTTTGATGATCTCGGTACACGACAAAAGGCATCTCTGAGAAATCTAAAGAGGAGGAAAAAACCAGATAGCTCAAGTCTATATTAACAAGTGATTTTAAATCCCAAGGAACATTACAATCCAAAAAGCATCAGGGAATTCGAAAATACAATTACTGTTACTGATAATACAGGGATTCCAAACATAAATATTTTTTAATCATAAAATATGTTTTTTAACTATAATCAAATAGTTAGAGCATCTATATCATGCTCATAATAACATGTAATGAGGAAAATAATAAGAACTTAAAAATCTAGAGGGCCCTCAGAAATCATGTAGATCGCAAAACCAATATGATAATGATTTAATTAAAGATTTTCTGCTGTATTTAGTGTTTCATCAAAATACACATAGGACAAGTCAGAATATGATAATCTAATACTGCAGCAAAGAAGTAATAAAAACCTCGAGTATACAACACTACAAAAACAAATTCATTCATCATCTTTGTATGGATACTCTTCTGGTACATGCTTGACAAGTTTTACCTGCAACTCAAACACATCATCACCTCGAAGCACATCACGGAGCCAAGTTACCTCAGTCTTCATAGACACCTGGGCATACATATATCGGAATCATGTTTACAAATAAAGAACAAAGCTTATGGTGTGGAAAAAAAAAACCTTAATGCCTTACCATGATTCCCGATTCCCAAGATATAACTGAAAACAGAATGTTACATACCATGCCTCATTTTCCTCCAGGGAAATTTACTACCATAAAGGTGTTGTTCAGTAATTTAATTAGGTTGAGTTCAGTGACATGATTTTGGTCAATTTTAACTTGCCCAAAATGTAGATATTATCAGGCTAAACATTGAATTTCTTTATCTCCAGCTCTCCACAAAAAGAATTTATCCATAAAATATTTTAATGATTTATATAGAATGAAAACAACAATTCAGAAAGCAAAAACTGATAAAACAATTTTCCTTTCCATGTACAACTATGCTACACAAGCAATATAGGAGTCATCTATTTCATGTTTGAGAAAATACTCAAATTTAGAAGACCACGGAGGAAGGATTCAGTAATCAAACTATTATATTGTCCAAGTTTCCTTACTGTTAAAAGTGGAACAAAATAATAACTAGTATTTGATAAACTGAAGTTTTATAAAGTTGAAGTAATAAGTAAATTGAAGTAATTAATAGGAGCAGAACTTACCATATCTAAGGCTCCTCTAATAACTCCACTTAAGATGTTGCAATAGTACAGACCTTGGCAGTTGTCAGGAAGTTCCACAAAATCTACCAAAGGATTATCCTCCAAAACAATACTACAGCATGTCCCATCAGCATCCCAATTGGTCACAGATGCAGTAACACCAAGGAACATTTTAAAACCAACCTGTAAAAAAGCAAGAGTAAAGTTGATAAAATTCAAAACTTACCTTATTGTTTAAATACACATTACTTGTAATACAATTAATAAACAAACAAAAAATTGTTGATCAAACAACCAATAATGAATGTTTAATGCTGTAAATCTCATACCAATCAAAGTGTCACCCAGCTGTTACATCCCTAAAATAAACATTCATAGCCCAAACCAATCACAACATGTGACAAAAGCCAGGGAGTATAATAGAACAAAATCATAAAGGAATTACATATATGATATCCTCCTCTAACAATTGGCCAAAGTGATTAAATGTTGACTAAATAGTTGGTGACAACAAGTGGTTCGACCAGAAAAATAAGTACTCATCATTCTTAAACAAAGTTTGCACACTGATTAGATTTGTAACATAAAAAAACATTTGATTTTTTTATAAGCTTTTGTAGTAAGGTGCAGACAGAGAGAGAAATTGTTTTCCCAAAATAGCTAATCCAAAATCGCACTTAACAAAAGCATGGGTCTGGTCATCAGGTTGACAGATAGGAAGCTATAGACTATCTACTAGAAAATACCTAAAAAACTACCGTTAAAGTTAAAAGAGAGATAAACATAAGCATTGATATTTTTCCTTGTTTATGATGGGCAGGAAGGAACACACTTACATAAAATGTACCAACAACTAAATGATGACCCTACAAGTGTCATCACTAACTTTAGGGAATAAAAATTTAAACTAAATAACATTATTTTAAATATTCTAAGACCATCTTATAAAATCCTTAAGCCACTTTTGATTTTCATTCTGGCCTCTTTAGGCCCATCCAACCCACCACTTCACATTGGACCTAGTTCTCAAGGTCACTAAAATTTGCATGAAACTGTTCCTGAAAATAGGTGGCCGTGGAAAGATTGGAGTCTAATAATTGTGGTTGAAAGTTAACTTGGGGCAAGCGAGGAAGAAACACTCATGTGATAGGGTTGAGCAATTAAATGTATCTACAAAAATTGCCTTTAAGACATCTAAATAATGAAAAGGCATGACTAAAAGGTGAAATTGCAGGGGTTTGGAAAAGGAAGGATCCAATGGCTTGGGTTTAGTGGGTGGGATAGTCGAGGTATAAGGGACAGTTGTGAACACATAGGAGAATCCAAAGTGGGGTGGGGAAGAACACTGTAGGGGTGACATCTGATGGTTTATTGTGGTTGTGGAGCTCATAGAGATTGGGGACAGTAGGTTGTGCTTTAAATTTGGGGTCAGCGAAGTGTGGTTATGATGGGGGCCTGCTGGATGAGCTAGAGTTGATGTGATAGATTGGTGTGGGTGGCTCAGCTCTAACAGTGGGAAATGAAGGTGGGGAACAGCTTCAGGTGGAATGGGTGGTGGGGTTGTCGTGTTTTGTTCGAGGGTGGTTTTAGTAGTTTTAAGTGTGTGGGTAGGTAAGTGAACATTGTGATCAGCTGAACGGTTGAATTAGAGTAGAGAGAGATCTACATGTATCTGAAGTAGGTGAGGGCGATGAGACAAGACAAGACAAGACGTGGGAAGAGTGTGTAAGGGTGGTTGACCGTGGTAAGGTCAGAGTAAGGAGATATGGAAGGCTTCGTGGGAAATTTGTTATTTACAATGACATAGGTTGAGGCAGTGTTGGCAAAGGCTGTTGCGACTTTGAAACCCTTGTTCGAGGGTTAAATACAGGAAAGCAGAACCCATGGTACAATGGAAAACTTGGTTTTCAATACCGCTATGGTGACCATTGTGCCGGAAGCAGTTGCAGGGGCGATTGTGGAGGCCACAGTGTCAGCAACAGTTGTGGTTATGGCAATCTGTATCTTGGATGGTGTGCATCAATGGAAGGTGGAGTGCAGGTGATATCTGTTGTTATACAATTGTGGAATATGTTGGAGTCGGTGTGTGGTATGATGGGAACTTGGGGTTTGGGAGTAACCCCCAAGAGAAAATACAATGATCTGGAATAAAGGGACAACTACAAGCTTGTTGGAGAGACCATTAATTAACAGCAGAGGAGAAGGAGACAAGAAAATCAATGGACTGTAAGAGGGTAGTGTTGTGAGAATTTCGCTGTTCTTCATCATAGTGAGTGATTAGGGTCTGTAAGGCATCTAGTTTCTGGTGGAAAATAGCTTGGAGATTGTCTTCCATTGTGGTGGTGGCTGTGGGAGGGGAGTAAGCTGGATGGAAGCACCATATTGTTAGGAAGCTAAAGCTAAGAAACTTTAAATACCTAAAAGCAACCATTAAAGCTAAGCAGAAGCTAGGATAAACTTTCATATTTCAAATGGGTAAAGAACAGTCCTCTTAAATAACCTAAGAGATACCAACAAAAATGATGACCTTACAACTGTTCTCATCTTACAATAGGGAATAAAACTATAAACTCAACAATATTCTAACTATATTCTGTAAAATCCTTTAACAATTTAATCTTTTTTTTCTTTTGGGCCTCCACCAGCCCATCCTTTCATAGACAGTCTATATTTGCAAAGGAACATGTTATTATATCAATTGCTTTAAGGCATAAATCTTTTTAGTGGTAGCACTTAAAACGGCCACACAATGCACTTCAAGATAATAGCTGTTCATTTTTTAATCTTAGGTGTGCATTATGTTGGAATTATACCCCCGCCCTCCAGAAAAAACGGTCACAAATATGTTGTGTAGAATCAAGTTCAAATCTGCTAGGAAACCACAACGGAAATAGAGAAAAGAATTTAAAGAAATGAATTATTTTGTCACTTCTCTGAATATGAACAGAACAAAAAGAAAGGTCTATTTTCCAAGGATTTCCCCTTCACAAGAGGTCCAAGACCTTCTTATTTAAGCTAATTCCTACACCCTAGTATATTCAATCTCAGAAACATACTATTTAACTATACACTCGGGCACAACCAAAATCCAACTACAAACCTGTGCATATAAGAGTTCATAATAGATATTGTATGGAGAAGGTGCAGCTCACTTGAGTTCATTCTTATATTTTCAAATGACATATATAGATGAAAATAAATATTCATTTCTAGAAAACAAAATTTACTAATATTCTTACTAGGAGTACAGTTCATAAGGATGTAATATATGAATTTTCAAATTATACAATTAAAAGCCTGAGAGAAAATGAGATAATAAAGAATTATCCTCTTAATGAGAAGAGAAAAGTAAAACAATTTTGTAAAACTTGTCCATTTAAGCTTTAGCTTCATTTAACAGAACCAGTTCATGAATCAAAAGTGGAAAAGTTTTCCAGGAAGGCATAACATTTAATATCGCAATCCACTCTCACCATGATTTCTGAGAAAAACATTCTATTTACTGATTTCTTAACAAGTATCCTTACAGCACTTGTCAACAAGATCCCTTTTTTAATACTACCAACAAAATTAAATTTCAAGTTAATTTCAGCAAGCTGCACATTAAATAACATAAATCAAATGAACAAACAGAAGTGCAGAACTTTTTCTGCAATCACACACTTTTCCCCAGTAAGTAAAGACCATAAAAGACAGTACATACCTTTGCAATTACATCAGTAGTCTCTCTGAAATCGTTGCATCTTGAGACATTAGACTTAGCTAAAAACTCATCAATCAAACGGATTCCAATATTATAACCCCTGAAAAAACCAACCAAGCACCAAAATTCACTTATGCAACATAGGCAATCTACATATGAATGGGGTAATTATATTATACTAATAAACCCTCTTTCTCTTTCATCTCCTTTCACCCCATGTTCTACTGGTATGATCACATCCCCTATCAAACACATAATTTACTTTCCTGCTCTTCCTTTTCCTTTCTCTTTCCACTCCTATTTTTCTTACAAAAAATTATTATATGGTCTTAGGATCACCATATTTCCATAATCGAGACTATACATCCCACCCCAAACATACCCCAAACGTTCACCCTTATTCACATTAATAAAGTGAATCAATGACTCAAAAAAATCATTTCTTTTTACCTAAAACAATAAACTATCCACATTTATCTGATTCAAAAGAAGAGAGAGATTCAAAGTTGTACATTTGATCAAGCTGCTTATTAACCTCCTCAACCTCTTCCAGATCCGTGAGCAATTGACGCACAATTGCACCATAAGTCAAAGTAAACAGCTCCGCATTCTGCACAATCAAAACCAATTAGGATCCTGCGAGACGAACTCACTAAATTCCACACACTTCAGCAAAAAGAAAGTTCACATTTTTCGGAGAAAAACAAAAACAAAATCGACGAATCCACTTTTTGGAGTGAAAATTGCTGTAGAATCGAGGAGAGCGAGGAACTTTTGCAGTGTTATTTTCTGAAAAAACAAATTGGGCATAAAAGAGGGTTTTGGTTTTGGTTTTCGGTAAGAGTTGCTTACAACGCGTTCGATGTTGGCGAATATGGCATCGCCGGTTCGAGGAGCGACGGGAGGCATTGTTGGAGTTCAGTCTCAGACTCTGCTTTGCTGCGATCTGCTTAGCGATGACGAGTTGAGCAAAGATGAGAACTTTGATCAGTGCCCACAACAACCCAGTGGTTTCACACTACAACCTTCATTCATATTTGTTTCAACAATTAAATTTAATTTTTAAAAGACAACATTTTAAAACATATCTTACTTTAAAAACTAGTAAAAACAGATGCACCTAAGTATATGTATTTCTTTTCCTTTTATGATAATAATAATTATTATTTTTTAACATAATTATTTTAAAAAGTAAGATATAAATTAATAATTTTTTATAATTTTATTATAAGTAGTTAATTATATGTAAAATAATAATTATAAACTTTAAATGATAAAATGATAAAATGATTTATAGGAATAGTAGGAGTAAAGTTAATACAAAATGTATATAGTAAAAATAGTCATAAAAAAATTATAAAAATTAATTCTTTTAATTAATAGGTATGGATAAATAAATGAGAAACAAATAGAAAAAGAAGAGAAATAAGTGAGAAATGAGATGTAAAAAATATTATGTATGATTGGAAAGAATTGGAGTGGGCAATGGGTCACTCCAGTCATTATAAAATTTGATTTCAAAAATTATAGAATAAGTTCAGTTGATACACGGTAATATAATCCGGTTAAAAATAAACAAACTTTTTTACCATAATAAATTACTTTAAAAAAGTTATCACACTAAAATAAATATGTTTTCTTTTCCATGATTTAAACTCAACTTTATCAAATTAAATATATTATGTGAGTAACTTTTACAACTAAATCTTTACAGATTTGTCATGACAATATATATACCTACCTATATAACATTAAAATTCAAACATTTTAAATTAAACCCAAGGTTTTTTAGCGTAATACCACTTAATTTATAGATAATTTCCTCGGTTTAATAGTTTATCCTATTAAAAATTAAAAAAAAATTGATATTTTAACCCGTTTTTTTTACCCACTTTTAACCTACCACTCTCATCACCCTTAGATCATCTATTTCAATTTTTTGTAGTGATGTGATATGATGTGATATGATGATTTAAAGGTGATGATAGGGATGTCAAAAAAATCCGTACTCGCGGGTATCTGCGGATAAAACCCGCAACGGGTAGGAAATGGATATTAAAAATGGATACCCGCTACCCGCGGATATGGGTATTTTTAATACCCGCATGTTAACGGGGCGGGTACGGGTATCATAGTATCCGTACCCGTGGATACCCGTACTCGCTAAACTTTACCTTATATATATATATATA
>Ga0209589_1007680_pt1 | contig 17203 bp, 10 predicted proteins | sample CowpeawhiteBW_FD_187525 | JGI IMG/M metagenome (GOLD analysis project Ga0209589, IMG submission 187525) | Root nodule microbial communities of legume samples collected from California USA - Cow pea white BW (SPAdes) (version 2) | ecosystem: Host-associated > Plants > Roots > Nodule | place: USA...
TATTTTATATATATATATATATATATATATATATATATATATATATATATATATATATATTCAATTCCTTTATCAATATTTAATTAATAACTTTCACAGTATTTCAAACTTAATTAATCTAACATAAATCATTCAAATTTAAATAAAAAGTAGAGGAATGTGCATATTTTAGTCTCTAAATGTTTTGAGATAAATAAGAAGAAACAAAAGAAGATATGATAGAGTTTTTGGTCTTTGGGTGTGATGATCAATTTTTTTTTACTATTATTTTCTATATTATATTTATAAAATTTTAACACATAATTTTAGAATAACATATAAAATATTTAAAATATTCACATATACATATATTTATATATTTTATATACTATATGCATCTTATGTTTACATCATTTGGTACATTATATTTTCTACACTAGAAGAAGAAGTATTATTTATTTAACAAAAGAAGATATGGTAGAGTTTTTGGTTTTGGAGTGTGATGTCGTGTTTGTTTCCACTATTTTCTATATTATACTTATAAAATTTTAACATATAATTTTACAATAACATATAAAATACTTAAAATATTCACATATACATATATTTATATATTTTACACTACTATATGCATCTTATGTTTACATCATTTGGTACATTATATATTCTACATTAGAAGATGAAGAAGTATTATTTATTTACAATTTTTTCCTCGTATATTGGTCTTTAAACATTGTAGGAAAAATGTTATGAATAAGATTCACTTGGACTATTGGGGTAAATAAAAAGTGACTTCAATATGTTCTTCAAGGATAACCAGTGCATTTGGAGCATTTAGAAAGGTGATAGTGCAATTTCTTGTTCCCTGAAATGTCACATAATTATTTACTACATTTATTTGCCAAGCATTTCCCGGAAAGATCGCCACAATGTCGGTGAAGAAATGGTCAGGCATGTTAGGGATAGCCATCTACAATTAGATTATAAGATTTTGTTTTTCATACACAATAATAAAATAGGGAAGTGGGACAATAATCACATGAAAATATAGCATATCTTAAAAAAATAAAATAAAATGAAAATTCTCTCAAATCCATAAAACTTGGATCTTTATTTACTTTATATATATTTTGATTAATTTTGTAGTAACTAGTCAGGATAATTGAGTCTCATCATGACCAACAAAGTAACTCAAGAACATCTCATCTTGAGTACTAACTACTCATTTAAATCCCCAAGGTCATACCTCCAACTACAAGAATCAATATTTTATTTATTATAAGTTTTATTTTGATATTAAATCATATATTTGTATAAATAAATAAATAGGACCAATGCATAACTAAAAATAAAGATGACCTCTTGAAAAAAAACATTTTTTTTACTCTTTATCATAATTTTTCTAATATGAATTTGTCACCTCTCACCTAATAGATTAACAACTTCTAAATGATTATCTTCCATTACCTTAAATAGATTCCTAATACTACTCTTCCCCCACACAAGCTCTTCCCATACATAACTTCAAAACCTAAAATAACTCCATCAACACAAAGAAATTAGATCATGATTTTATTATCTGTAACAAATAGAGATCTGCCTATAATGTAGAAAAACCACATACAAGAGGAAAATATAGTGATTCAAACAAAAAAAGATAAAAAAATCAACTTATTCAAAAGAAGAAATTGTTCGGTCCTAAATGTTTCATAACTCCTTAATTTCTTTTTGGTGCACTTTGATTTTGAAAAAGATGAGAGATTGAGGGTGAAAATTAAGATAGAAAGAAGATGTGAGAAAGAGAGGTATAGAGAAGAGAGAAACCAAATAAAAGAGAACAAAAAATAATAAAAGAGAAAAAAAAACATAGTTTTCAAATTAAAAAAAAAACAAAATTAATATAAATAAGAAAATAATATATAAATATAATTTTAACATATATATATATATATATATATATAAATTTTTTAAACAAAAACATTGGGGTAGTCGTGACTCCCTTCAGTCCCTTCAAAGGACCACCACTGACTACAAGTCTATGGTTATAACAATTTAATTTTATAATTTTTTAAAGGTTTGTCTTTGAATTTTGACTCGAAATTCGAATTCGTCTATGTCTGAAACTTTAATAAATTTTGGTTCCCAAACTTTAAAATGAGTGGATATATGTAGTCCTTTTAACCTAATTACATTTAATTTTTTTGCCATGTCAAATATATTTCATGTTAGTATTTGAGTTGTTTACACCATTTGATACGTTCTTACTTCAATGTTAGCTAGAAAATGCATTTGAATGTAAAAAAAAATAATGTAACTAGGTTAAAAGTAGTACACTCATTCATTTTTAATGTTTGGGGACCAAAATGTATCAAAATTTCGGATAAAGACATCTAATTGTTCTTTCTAAAAAAATTCTTTGTACTTTGAGAGTTTAAACTATTAAGTCATTATTTTTGCTAATTATTCTAGCTAAACAAGTGTAACTATTTACTCATTTCAATTATGTGTAATTATTTACTCATTTTTATGATTATTGTACGTTTTTTAATTGTTATTTCACACTATTTTCAAAGTTATGGAATTATAATTTCTTCTTTGGAATTTAATATTAAAGAAAAAAATGTGTGTCCTTTTGATATTAAATCATTAATAATATCATGTTTTCTTTACTATTATTTCCATTTTTTATAAGAAAAGTATTTAATTAATTGATATTTAGGGATAATGCAAGTGTGAATATGGACTTCGGTACATATATACCTACTAGTCGATGGGGATAAGGATGTGAAACAAATTTCATAGTAAGTAAAGATGAGTATAAACATTTATTTTGAGGATAGGGATAAGTATAGTAAAACTCACTTGATCCGGCTTACTATCCTTACAAGTTGGTTTAAGAATTAGATGAGTGAAATACATTGTTGGTTGGGTAAAGTGGGGAATATTTGTAAGTTAGGGTATACGTGGGGATCTACTATGTGATATTATTGTGAAATTAGAGTATTGCTATGAAATTTAAAAAAATGATTCATAATCAATTTTAGTGTATAAAAGGTATTAAAGATAGTTAAAATGAAGTGTAAAATAGTGATCGTTGTCGTTTTCAATCAAATTAAAAGAGTAGATCGTCCAATATGTGGTTCTTGATCAACTATTACATAAAAAGTCAATAAAATGTAGATATAGATAAGGTTTGTCAAGCCAAAGTTATCTTCTAGCGAATTCAATTGCAATTTGAGTAAACTAGTGTTAGCAAAAACATATATTAGAAAGAAGAGTAAAGTAGAAATAAAACAATTGTTGTTGTAAAAGATGTTCAAAGAATGAAAATGAAATAATTAAAGAAGGATCACTACAACAATGCGCTTGATTAGAGTCAAAAATACTGCGTGCGTTTATCGTCGGACGTTATTTGAGTCGATTAAAACGATGTTAGACCGACGAAAAAAATTATATAAATGCTATCGTCGGTCTAGCCGACGCAAAGGTAAACATTTTTCATAAAAAAAATAATAAATGTTGTTAAAGTCTATAAGAGAGAGAAGATACTATCGTTATATCAAATTTTATAGCAAAAATGCAATACGCAACTTAAATATAAAAATGAAAAAAACAATAAAATATTATGAAGACTAAATAAAAACTAAAAAAATCAATATTATATCTTACGCTAAAGAAAAAAAATCAATATCATGACAAATTTTTTAAAAGAGATTGCTTTAACTTTCCTCTTCTCTTAGCGACCCTTTTCACTTTACCCTTTTTCGTTCAAACCCTCTCCCTCCCATTTTCTCAACCCTCTTCTTCAATCAAGCCTAGATCCAGTCATAACTCAACTTTTTTTTGTCAATTTGTCAAGCCATAAACAAGTTCCAAGGAATGCCCTGCTGATTGTAACGTCCTAGCCGGAAATTACATATTAAAATAAAAAAAAATTAATTAAACAACCTCATTTATTATCAACAATTCCCAAAACGCAGTAAAAAAAATCTTAAAACCTTAAGTTAAATGCGCCAAAATAGATAGAATAATTTGCGACAATATCGTATTACAAATATAATTGACTATAAAACTATAACAATAAACCCATAGTCTGACAAAATAAAATCCATGAAAACCCCAAGAAGTCCCCACTCCGTCTCTATGCATCAGCCTGCTCACCTACATCAACATCTGCTCCCATGTAACGAGTTACATGATCATCGCCACACACACACAGATAGGGTGAGCTCATTTAAATAAAACAAAACAATTATAATATTAAATACAACATCTCAACATAAAAACCCGGTTAGTATTCTTCTCCCTATTCCTTACTTCTCCATTTCCAACACTTGCATTAGACGTCTATCATTTCTATACCCTTTAGGTGAGATCAATGATCGATCTTCGCTGCACGAGTGTCTATTCACCCCTCCGACTATAGGCCACCACCTGATAGTCCACACGTGGGAATAACCTTGTCACAGCATCTCACCGTGACACCAAGTGGAGCTCCCCGAAACAAACATAAAGTTTGTAGCTGTTCCAGACTACCAAAACTCTATCAGAATACTCTAAAGAGGGCAATCACCCGAACCTCGCCGTACGAGCCACAACTCGCACACTCCACTGGACTTCCTAAACCACCAGTCTACAACCTAGAGTTGTCACGTGCTACTCCAATACGGGTTACACTCGTAACTGGAACCCCAGCCAAAGCCTCGCATCATGAACACCACCTAAAGCTGTGTAGAAACCTTTCCTCGCGCACCATCACTGAACCAAAACCGCTTGGCGCGCATCTCACATCGCCAAGCAAACACTGGGTCCAGACCGCCTGGCGGGCATCACACACCGCCAGGCGCCACGCGCCTGCAGAACCATCACTGCACCGTCACCACCTGGCGGACTCCGCCCTGCCGCCAGGCGCCACTCGTCACCACCGCCTGGCACACCCGTCTCACGCCGCCAGGCGCCCTGCTCGCTCTGTGACCATTGTCACTGGTTTGTTTCCCATCCGCCTGGCGGCTCGCTCACGCCGCCAGGCGCTATACCAGTAGCACACTACTACTAGTTTTTGACACTTAAACAGATTTCAAAGGATCCCAAAACATACCACTCACCAAAGTATAGCGCAAATACACCACACCAAGCACAATTCTACTCCATATTATCATTCACACCACTTAATCATGCAATTAATAACTACCAATATTGCACACACTTCTTAAAATAGTACAAAAAGTGTAGCATACCAACTACACCACCTAATAAATATCAATCTTTGTAAACAAAAAAAATCATCATTCAATTATAATGTAATACTTTTACAAAAGTGTGCTTTGTATAATCATCACCCCACTAGCCTGAAGCATATGTATATACATTAATATCATGCTATCTATTCTAATATATATACATACATAATTATTAAAAGCGTATAAAATAAAACACTGCACCAAAAACTAATCAAACTTTAATTATTATTATTATTATTATTATTATTATTATTATTATTATTATTATTTTTATGTCTTATGAATTAAATTAATGCCCCAACCGAGAGTAATTTTTATACAAGATAAAAATATTAATGAATCAATATATTATTCGATTAAATAAAATGTCCTAATTAGTTACACCCAACACAATTCACGGTAATAGCAAAACGTATTAAAGCTTAAATTGCACATATATATACTTCGTCACTAATGCACACCAATTTTTTAATTCACACGAATTAATGAATTTTCATCGCACCTAATATCACAACACCGTACTGTATCCATTATTTCCTTATGCTCCCAAAATAATTTACATAATAATAATATAAAATCAAAATCTTTTACCATATCATATATAATATACTAATCATTTATATCTATAACCCAAAAGAATACTCCCGCACTCCAAACCACCAAAACGCATGCTCCAGACCTTAAAGTTTCCAAACTATTAAACTCCATAAAAGTTCTACATCAAGTTATACTAAAATAAAAACATAACAAGATATCAAACTCAAACACCAATTACTTTAACCTTTATATTATATCCTGTGCCAATCACAAAACCACGATTACGTTAATAAAATAAATCATTTCCAAATTGAAAAGGTCAAAACTGTTCTAGCTTTATCTACTTAAAACATCGACGCATAAAAAAAATACTATGCACTACTATATATATAAAACACCACCGCACATCAATTTTCCATCACCTAAACCACAACTGTATTATAAATAGGGAACCTGTGCACATCAAAATTTGCTATCCCGCTTGTTCATGGTTCAATGAACCACCAAGCACAAGGAACATGAAATTACGCCATGAGACCCACCAAAGAGACAACACACAAACAAGTATAAACACAAAAATACACCTACCTTTAAAGGTTCTCACACCAAAAAGAAAACCAACAGACCGAAAACAAAAGACATTCAAACATTTTGGATGTGTTCATACATCGAAGCAAACAACAAGAATCATGCATCAAACCACAAATGAGAAAAGAAACAAGTTCAGCTTCCTCTAACCTGTAGTTCCTGCTAAAAATTAGTCCACAGACACTCTTCTTTGCGCCAACTTTAATCTTCGCCCTTGAGATCTTCTCTCAGCCTTCTAACGCCTTCCTAACTCTACTCTTTTAGGGTTCTAAACTCTCTGATAATAGCCACACCAAGTTAACCTAGTCCCCCTTCTCTTTTTAACCCTAAAATAATTTTAATAAAATAAAAACGAAAACAATTAAAATCCTCTACTTAATTTCTGTCCTTAAAGTCTAATTAAGACTCATAACTCCCTTGTCTGTGTCTAGATTCCTAGAATCTCACCTCCAACTCTTCACCTACTCAAATTCTTTCCTAAGAAGGCAAAAATTAAATATTATGATTTTGCTCTAGACAAGGTTCGAACACACAACCACTCGACTAATGCACAACCAACTCAATCAATTCCTGTTTCGTATACTCTCTTATCACGCCCAACGTATCATAAAAATAATAAAATTAATTAATTTACACATTTGTCATACATAGAACTCAAACCTAAGTCCTTTCACACAACCAAGTACTCTCAACCATTTAAGCTAGTACTTTTTCACATCATAAAAGTTAACATTAATTGCCATAAAGACTTTCATTACCCGAATTTATTAAATAATTATTTATTTAATTATTTGAATTCCTCGGGTTTTACATTTCCCCCACCTTATAAAATTTTCGTCCCCGAAAATTTAAAGCTTACCAGGGAATATATGCGGATACGATTGCCTCATCAGGTCCTCCATCTCCCAAGTCATCTCTTGAGTCGCTTCATCCCAAAGGACTTTCACCGTCCTGATCTCTTTACCTCTCAACTGTTTAACCTGTGAGTCCAAGATCTGCACTGGTCCGGCATCCATCGTCAAATCATCTCGAACCTGGATATCGTCCGCTTCCAATACATGTGAAGGGTCTGCAATGTACTTCCTCAATTGTGACATGTGGAAGACATTATGCAAATTCGCCAAGTGTGGCGGTAATTCAATCTCATACGCCACTGGACCTATCTTCCGAGTGATCTGATACAGCCCAATGAACCTTGGGGTCAGCTTTCTGGACTTGAGAACTCTTCCAACACCAGTAGTTGGAGTCACTCGGAGAAACACATGGTCTCCAACCTTAAACTCTAACGGTCGTCTTCTTCTATCAGCATAAGACTTCTGCCGACTCTGGGTGGCTCGCATCCTCTCCTGAATCATCTTTACTTTATCAGTGGTCATCTGTAAAAACTCAGGGCCAAGCACCACTACTTCACCATCCCGATTCCAGCACAATGAAGTCCTGCACCTCCTTCCATACAGTGCCTTATAAGGTGTCATCCCGATACTGGAATGGTAACTGTTGTTGTAAGTAAACTCCACCAAAGGGAGTACCTCACTCCAGCCACCCAAGTGATCTACACAAGCTCGCAACAAGTCCTCCAAGGACTGGATAGTCCTCTCTGACTGTCCGTCAGTCTGAGGATGATATGCTAAACTCATTCGTAGCTGAGTACCCAATGCTGCTTGTAGCGACTGCCAAAATCTCGACGTAAACCTCGGGTCCCTGTCTAACACTATACTCGCTGGGACTCCATGTAATCTGACCACCTCCCTCACATACAACTCCGCCAATTTATCCATCGACAATTTCTGATTAATCAGCAAGAAATGTGCACATTTAGTTAGTCATTCTACAATTACCCAGATCGCATCATATCCCCTCGTAGATTTAAGCTCGAAAAGTGTTTGGTTAGTTTCCAATAATTTAAGAGGTGGCATGCCTCGTTTATCTCCAGAAGTGGTTGTTCTATGTTTGTATAATAACTCTTTGTCTGGGCCAATTTCTCCTCTCTTGTGCAACAAAATGAGCAACAAAAGCAATTTGATCGACTTGGACATGGGTTATAATCATTTATCTGGAGACCTCACAGATTGTTGGAATGATTGGAAATCATTGGTTCATGTTGATTTAGGATACAACAACTTAACAGGAAAGATTCCTCACTCTGTGAGTTCTTTGTCCAACCTTCGATTTTTATACCTAGAAAGCAATAAGTTGTTTGGTGAGGTACCTGTCTCACTTAAAAATTGCCAAAATCTTTGGATACTTGATCTCGGTCACAACAACTTTTCTGGAGATATACCAAACTGGTTGGCACAAAGTGTGAAAGGTCTTAAACTCAGATCCAATCATTTCAGTGGAAATATTCCCACACAACTCTGTCAACTTCGTTCTTTGATGGTGATGGATTTTGCAAGTAATGGATTGTCAGGAGCAATACCCAATTGCTTGCATAACATCACAACCATGCTTTCTAGCGATGCATCAACTCGTGAAGTCGGTTATACCCTTAATTTACCAAGTTTAACATTGAACTATCTTTGTAGTATTACCATGCTTATAAAAGGAAATGAGTTAGAATATTTTCATTTGATGAATGTGATCGATCTCTCGAATAACAAATTGTCAGGAAGTGTGCCTTTAGAGATGTATATGCTCACTGGAATACAATCCTTGAACTTGTCGCATAACATGTTGAGTGGCACAATACCAAAAGAGATTGGCAACTTGGAACCCTTGGAATCCATTGATTTCTCAAGAAACTTTTTCTCAGGAGAAATTCCTCAGACTATGTCTTCCTTGCATTACCTTGAGGTCTTAAATTTGTCTTTCAACAATTTCAATGGAAAAATCCCATCAGGGACCCAACTTGGTTCTTCAAACCTTAGCTATATGGGCAATTCTGGCCTCTGTGGATTTCCACTTTCAAAGATATGCCCAGAAGATGAAATATCCCACAATACAAAATCCATTGGAGAAGAAGAAGGTGATGAATCTGAAGTACATTCTATGTTCTACATGGGCTTGGGAATTGGATTTGCAGTACGATTCTGGGGAGTTCTTGGCACCATTTTCTTCAACAGGAGATGCAGACATGCTTATTTTAGATTTTTGCATCAGATTTATGACTTTACCATCCAAAAGATGTTACAAATCTATTACTTTTAGAAGTGTTAATAAATAATATTATTTAATAGTATTTATAAATGTTAATAATTAATTAAAGTAAACTTTTGTTTTGAATTATATTACATGATTAAGAATATTTAAAATTTTATCCTGACATGTATTCAAATTGCATATTATTAGATAGTAATATCTGAGTATATTTACTGCTAAAGTTGTACTCTGCAGGTCCCTGATGTTCAGCTTCAATAAATTACTCATGCAGAAGTTCTATGCAGTAGGCCACAAGCGTTCATGTGTTATATTATAGATATGTAAATAAAAATACGACTTTTACATTAGGGTTTTTATGAGGATACTTACTGCATTTATGATTTGTGTTTGAGAACAGCTTATAAGTGTTTTTATTGAATATGAATTATGATTTAGATAGTTTAGTAATCTTACATAAACTTCATTCGATAATATGAATACGTTGAAAGTTGAATTCACAAAATTTTTATTTTGGTTTAATTATACAAAAGTTACTTTTTTCGTTATAAAAAATTAAGACTTAATTAGAACTACTTAAAAATTAAGAATTTAATTGAAATTTTGTAACTAAAACTAAGATTTTTTGCGTAATTAAACTTTTTATTTTTAATAAAATGCAGCGCAAAGACAGGCGTCAAACTAAACACGTCAGAACATAATAGAAATGCTTACACTTTTATTTTGCTTAAAAGGATTTCTAAAATTAAGTTGTTGCGGCTTAGTCAAACAAATGAAAAAGCATCAATAGTAATCATTATAAAATTTTCTAATGACAAACATCAATACTTTAGAAAATTTGGACCGAGAAACTTTAAATAACAAACAGGGAATATAATCATAAATTCTTGAAAATGATTCAAATTCTTAAGACCTGCATTTCTTTCTTATTCGTTCTAGTTCCCTCGGCAACTTCCAAGCAAAAAAGTAAAGCCAAATGGCCCGGGACAGCAACATATTGACGAGTGCTTTATGTCCTCTTTCAATATTTAATTTTGGATTTTAAAATTAATTCTTGTGTTTAAAAGATGATTTAATTAAGATTTCTGATAATTAGTTTTATTGAGTTTGTAAGATAATTTTTTTAATTGTATAAATTATTTTTTAGATATTGTAAAATTAAGCTCATAAAATGTGTGAAAACAAATTAACTAGCTATAAAACACCTTCAAAGATACCTTACGTGAAAACAATTATCACTCCTAAACTATGATGTACCGATACTTATACTTTAACTTGGGTCATATACTCGTGTCTAACACGTGTCCATGTAACATACCTTAAGATACTTTAGGATACTTTATTGATACTTATCAATGAAGTATCTAATTTATGAAATCGTATTGCACTACAAGAAAATATCTGAATAATGACAAATTTTAGTGACAAAAAATAATTAGTCTTCATATAGTGACCCATTTAGGTATCAATTTAAAAGCTAAAGGTTCATTAACTAACACAAAAAATGTCTATAACATCACTCAGTTAATGTCAACTAAAGAGAACAAAGACGTCAAAAATGACCAGTGGTATTTTTGTAAATAAAATGTCAATTTTGACATCTGTCCAGGTGTGTCCCGACGTCCCTTAACGTTTGTTCACCACGCGCCCGACGTCACTCCAGCTTGACGTTTGTTCCCCACGCGCCCGACGTCCCTCAACGTCGATTTTTTCACTTATCCGACGTCACTCGATGTCAGGTAGTCTTAGACCCGATGTCCTGCTTCATATATTGCACAACAGTCACGCGAAACCTCACTGTTTCTCTTCTCCGCGAGCTCTCCTTCGCGTTCTGTCGGCCATCGCGACCTCCTAAGGTGAGTTTTCCACCATGAATCTTGTTGGGTTTTGATTTGTGCACTGATTTAAGTATTTTGAACCGATTGAATTTCGTTTTGATCTCCATTTCACATAAATGTAGGGTTTTCTTTCTCTTTACCGGCAGCCCACCCTCCTCCTCCTCCTCCATCTGCATCCTTGTTTTTTCTACAAAAGGTTAGTTTTTCATTTTCCTCTAGTTTCATGTATGTCCTTATTTTGTATATTTTTTGGCACTTTTTTTTATTCGGAAAATTATGATTTTTGATATATTTGAAATAAAATTTAGATTTATTATAAGATGAGTTGCATGTTAAAGTGATTTTAATGTATTTTTTGATTTTTTTTTGGCTTATTTTTTTATTTGAAATTTTATGATAGTTGATAAATCTGGAATAAAATTTATATTTATTATTAGATTTTTTGAATGTTAAAATAATTTTAATTTTGTTTTTATTTATTAATATTATTATTGCATTGTTATTTTATATGTGAAGATTTATTATAATTTTAGTTCACGATTTTGAGCAAACCTTAGTTCCCATTTGAGATCTAGTACAAATGATTAAATTTTTAATTGTTTGTATTAAATCTTGAACTATCCGATCAGACAGTTTTAAAAAAATATTTTTCATAATTCACTATAACATGTATATTAAGGTTTATGCATAAATTTGATAAAATTTTGACTAAGGCAATTTGTGTTGTTCTCTGGATGCATACTTGATTGTGATCATGACTGATCTCTTTCATTTCGTGTACGTCAGAGACCAATGTGAAATGCTCTCAAAATTTTGTCAAATATATGATGTTTGACTTCTTCGTATACGTGTTAGGAAATTATGAAAAATAATTTTTTCGAATGGGTAAGTCCTTACCTTGTGAGAATAAAAAAATTGAGATTGATGAAGTTTTTTACGAAAATAGTATGGATGGAATATGGATGAATGAGCGTTGCATTAGCGAATAGTATGTGAAGGGGGTTTCTGACTTTTTGCAATATGCTTAAGAACACGCAATCTCTGTTAATGAAACATATTTTTGTCCTTGTGTTCGTTGTCTTAATCAAATACGTCACGACTTGGGCACAATGCGTGCTCATCTTTCCATCTTCGGTATAATGAGAAGTTATACACTTTGGACTTGGCATGGAGAAGTATTAGAAAAGCCTACGACGTCACGAGGAATAGATTATGTAAATCAATGGATTGATGATCATTTAGAAGACATGGTACGTGATGTTGGGGAAGAAAATTTTGAAAAAGCTCATTTATTTAATTCTCTTAAGTTTGATTAAGAGGAAGATTTGTACCCAGGATGCGCTAACTCTACACGTTTGTCGACAACATTTGGAATATCAAATGTTAGCTACAACGTATAAAATGTTATCAATAATATTCAACATATTATCAACAAAATCAAACTATAAGGTTAATAACATTAATATTAGTTATCAATAAATTTTGTCATATCAAGTTCCGGTCAACTTCAATAACATGATCAAAAGATGGAGTAAGGATTGGTATTCTCTCTTGCGCCAACATCCCGAGATAGCTTTTGAAGATGTCCGCATAAGGATCTCTCGACATCCCAGTGTCGACGTTAATATCGACAAGTGTTTTTTGACCCTTAGCTCTTCTAATTAAGAGTTGTCTCAACTTAGTGGCTCCTCTAGTGAGTCTCTTAGTGGGTGTTTCATCCTCTAATGAACTATGATGCTCAGTCATATATCTCTGAGATGAAAACATCACAAAACATTAATAAGCAACATATAAAATCACATATAAAATATTATTTAATAAAACACTTAAATTTTAAAATGAACGCGAAATTCGAAATTCATACATAAAGTTATTGATTAGTCATATGTATATTCTTTCATCGTAATCTTTTCGAATTGCATGTACATTATCAACTAGAGGGACTTTATCGACATTTATCGTTCTTCTAAATGGTTGGCTGACAACAGTACTAAGATTACTCAAATTCTCTTCATTAGGATCAATTTATTTTTTTCCATGAATAACGAACAAACCAATGTTCAGCGGGATTTTTAACATATATAGAAAACTTGATATGTTTGTTCTGGACGAAGTAATTTATTGAAGCTGAACATCAGGGACCTGCAGAGTACACCTGTAGCAGCAAATATAGTCAGATATTACTATCTAATAATATGCAATTTAAATAATTCAAAGCAAAAGTTTACTTGAATTATTAACATTTATAAATGCTATTATATAATATTATTTATTAACACTTCTAAAAGTAATATATTTGTAACATACCATTGTACTATAATTGTCATAGCTTAGATGAAGTTCATCTTTTGGATGGCAAAGTCATAAGTCTGGTGCACAAATCTAAAATAAGCATGTCTACATCTCCTATTGAAGAAAATGGTGCCAACAACACCCCAGAATCCTACTGCAAATCCAATTCCCAAGCCCATGTACAACATAGAATGTACTTCAGATTCATCTCCTTCTTCTTCTCCAGTTGATTTTGTATTCTGGGATTTTTCATCTTCTGGGCATATCTTTGAAAGTGGAGGTCCACAGAGACCAGAATTCCCTATATAGCTGAGGTTTGAAGAACCTAGTTGGGTCCCTAATGGGATTTTCCCCTTGAAATTATTGAAAGACAAATTTAAAACCTCTAGATAATGCAAGGAAGACATGGTCTGAGGAATCTCTCCAGAGAAAAAGTTTCTTGAGAGATCAATGGACTCCAAGGGTTCCAAGTTGCCAATCTCTTTTGGTATTTTGCCACTCAACATGTTATGAGACAAGTTCAATGATTGTAATCCAGTGAGCATATACATCTCTAAAGGCACTCTCCCAGACAAGTTGTTATTCGAGAGATCGATCAAATTCATCAAATTAAAATATTCTAACTCATTTCCTTTTATAAGCATGGTAATAGTACAAGCAACACTTGTACTAAAACTTGGTAAATTAAGGGTATAACCGACTGCACGAGTTGATGCATCGCTAGAAAGCATGGTTGTGATGTTATGCAAGCAATTGGGTATTGCTCCTGACAATCCATTACTTGCAAAATCCATGACCATCAAAGAATGAAGTTGACATAGTTGTGTGGGAATATTTCCACTGAATCGATTAGATCTGAGTTTAAGACCTTTCACACTTTGTACCAACCAGTTTGGTATATCTCCAGAAAAGTTATTGTGACCGAGATCAAGTATCCAAAGATTTTGGCAATTTTTAAGTGAGACAGGTACCTCACCAAACAACTTATTGCTTTCTAAGTATAAAAATCGAAGGTTGGACAAAGAAGTTATTGAGTGAGGAATCTTTCCTGTTAAGTTGTTGTATCCTAAATCAACATAAACCAATGATTTCCAATCATTCCAACAATCTGTGAGGTCTCCAGATAAATGATTATAACCCATGTCCAAGTGAATCAAATTGCTTTTGTTGCTCATTTTGTTGCACAAGAGAGGAGAAATTGACCCAGACAAAGAGTTATCATGCAAAATTAATACAATCACTTCTGGAGATAAACGAGGCATGTTACCTCTTAAATTATTGGAAACTAACCAAACAAATTGTGGCATTAACAACACATTTGATATGTCTCCATTGACTGTGTTGTTGATTAATTTGAAATAATGAAGTTGTTTAGAAAAGTTCCAAAATCTGTCAAGAGGTTCAAATGAAGCAGTTGAGTCTACAATGGTTAGAAATTTTAGAGAACTTTGTGTGAATAACCATTCAGGAAGCTTGTCTCTCACATGGCCAAACTCAACCGCTTGAAGTTGGAAAGGAGGGGTCCATTCAGGATCAAAATCAAAGACCAGGGCAGGTGAATTAAGGGATAACACCTCCAACTTTGAAAAGGAAACTAAATTTCTTTCGGACACAATTCCAGTCAAGGAATTTTCTGCTACTCGAAGGCTTTCCAAGTTGAACAGTTTCCTGAGGTCTTTCGGAAGATTTCCATTCAATTGATTTGAGTCGAGGTTCAGTTCAATCAAGGATGATAAATTTCCCAAACATGCAGGGATTGGACCAGAAAAAAAGTTAAAAGAAAAACGAAGAGTTTGTAGTTGTTCGAGTTGTCCTAACCAATTTGGAAGAGGTCCTTTGAGATAATTATGAGTAAAATACAAGAACTTAATACTTCTAAGATTCGGCATTGTTTCAGGCAGTTCACCGTGTATTTGATTCCAACTAAGGTCAATATAGGAGATGTCAGAACTAAGATTGAATAACCAACTAGGCAACTCAGATACAAAATCATTATCAGCAAGATTTAGAGCTTTAAGTGAAGTAAAATTAGCATATTGAAGAGTTGGATATATCTTCTCAAGTTGACAAAATCCTAAATGTAACAGAGAAAGTGAAGGGAGCAAAGTGAGTGATTGAAGCCAATCAATTTCCTTGTGAATATGAACACCATCAAGATTAAGGTATTGCAATGATGAAATATTGGAAATCCAATGGAGATCACGGACAAGAATATCATAGTTTCGTGATAAGTCAAGATACTGGAGGTTGGAGGAGTTTTCACGGCTACCCATTGAATTGAATTGGAGAAACTTGAAGCCATTGTTGCTCAAATCCAAGTAGGTCAAATATTCAAGTTGCAGCAAACCCAAATTTAATTCACCTGTTAATAAAAGAAATTATGAAATTCTCTAACAAGAAACTATAAGATTGAATCTAAAAGTAACAAGTTTACCTGACAAACAGTGTGATTTGTTGCCTTTTTCTCCCACAGCAGTAATTGGAGAGGGATGAGTGTGACAAGGGAGAGTAAGCATTGAAACCCTACCTGTGATGTTATCACACTTGACTCCTCTCCATTCACAGCAATCTGATTTCGGAAACCATGAAGAGAGAAGCTGTGAAGGATCTGTGAGTCGTTGCTTGAAGTTAAGGAGTACGTTCGTGTCCTTCTCATTGCAATGAACCGCAAAACTGCATGAGTTGAACATGATGGAACACAGTGAACAAAGAAAAAATAATTTGATGATGGAGATGGAGGAGTTCATGATAATGCAATTCAAGATGTGGGTAGCATGTTAGCCACCTACAAATGTTTATATAGCGGAAGTAAAGTCTACATCAAAGTGGACATATGTTGCTAAAATTCCAATGAACCAATGGACATTAATTCCAAGTCATAGAGTGTGATAAGAAGTTCACGTGTCTCATGTGATAAAAAGTTCACCTGTCTTTCGGAGACGACTTACAAAGCAATTCACACGGAAGATTATAACTAGTGAGTCACACCTATGAGTGACAGTGAAAAAATAGAGTTTTTAGTTTAGGAAGAAGATTGAAAAAGAACAAGATATTTGTTTACTCATTTGTAATAAAAAAAAATTATTACTGGAATTTTTAATGTAGTATAAGCTTGTGTTTATATTGAAGAATAGATTTAAAGCAGTTTATGTGCCTTTTTTTGAACAGTCAATGTACATTCATATGCATGTCCATCATTCAGATTCAACACAACTTGTGGAGGACGTACGTGGACCACTGTACGTTAAGTCTATCCCTCCATCCATGCCACAATTATAGCCGTCCATCATTCAAATTCACACTATTTTGTCAATTACCTTACTTGTGCTTACTTGCATGAAAGTTAAGTACTATGGAAATTTTTAATTTATCCACACTTAAAATTTTGACACCTATTTATACTTATTTGGTCATTTTGCATTCAATTATTATTCAATTTATCAAAACGTTCTTATATTTTTCTAAATATACAAAAATATCACTCATAAATATTCTTATTACCATTCACTAGTGTAAACACAGGCGCTATCGCGCCTGTGTGTACACATTTTTTTGAATTATATTAATAATTGATGATGTTGTAATGTTATTAAGTTAATAAATAAAATAAAAGTATATTTATAAAAAATAAAA
>Ga0209589_1007684_pt1 | contig 17197 bp, 7 predicted proteins | sample CowpeawhiteBW_FD_187525 | JGI IMG/M metagenome (GOLD analysis project Ga0209589, IMG submission 187525) | Root nodule microbial communities of legume samples collected from California USA - Cow pea white BW (SPAdes) (version 2) | ecosystem: Host-associated > Plants > Roots > Nodule | place: USA...
AAAAAAAAAAAAATATATATATATATATATATATATATATTATTTTTTTTTAATTTTATTTTTATCTAGTGTATTTTAAAAAATAAATAAAATTTAAAAATAACAAAATTCAATAATACAGAAATAAAATAATTAAAAAATAATATATATATATATATATATATTATTTTAATTATTTAATTGTTTAATTCTTTTATTTAATTTTTCTTAATATATTATATAAAAAAATTAAAAAAAGTAAAATGTGAGAGGATAAGTACCGGTGGATGGATAAATAAAAAGAGAGAAAGAAAATTTAGTTTTTACCTAATAAAAAATCAAGAGTTATTTAGAAATTTTTAAAAAAGGTTGGAGCTCCAGAAAAACCGAATACCATAAGCCCTATTCACTACGCTCCCTATAATATCTTCCTACACTCCCCATAATAAAACACTTTTAGAATTTTGTGAAATTAAAGAAAATCTTTTTATTTAAAAATGTATATACTTTATTTTCCTCAAATTAATATTTTTGTCAATAATTTTATATTTTTGTATTTTCAAATTTCCCTAATCTAAATTTTTCTCTTTTTGTATATATTTGTTTAACGTTCTCTCATTCGTTCATCTTAATTATATTATATTAATTTTTTTATTGTATTTTTATTATTCAGACAAAATTTGGTGTTGAGACCTTGAGGAGGCATTAATTAAGATTTGATTCTGACAATCCATACAAAAAACTTATGGAATCATCTTTAACTTATACATTTGAAGGAAACTTATAAATGCCTTTATAAACTACTCTTGCTATATGCTATATGAGTTGTTCGCCAAAACCGAAAATGCCACATTTGCTTTTCTTTTCTAGAATTCTTGGTCCACACATTGAGTGGGAACTTAATCAACATGGCAGTGAGATCTGTGGTGCTGCCAATGCCATGAAATTAGGTTCTTTCACTTAGTTTATTTTATGATATGTTGTGGAAGGACGCAGAGAATAAGTTCCATTTCTGTTTCATCATAAAATGATAACCCTACATTACTTTCAGACCATATTTCAAGAAAGCACAAATGAATTGTTATTTTATTTCTCCACTATGGAGTATAAGGTCCTTATATACGCCACCATGCAACAAAACAAAACAAACAAATCACATCTGAGCAACTCCAACCATTGCAATGGCCTCTGCTCAGTGTGTGAAACCCAATGCCACAGTTGAAGCTACCCAACCAAAATGTCCACACAAACAAAATAACACTGCAACTACTGGAGTTAGCCAACAAAAATGTCCACACAAATCCAATAACACTGCAAGTGAAGTTAACCAACAAAAATGCCCCCTCAAAACCAATAATGTTGTTGCAGGTGAAGCTTGCCAACCCAAACCCAATAACACTGCAATTGAAGTTTGCCAACCCAAAAGCCAACACAGCTCGTTTGGGCAGAAGTTATCTGAGATAACAAGCAAGGCTTTCAAAGGGCACCATGGTCGTCATGGAAGCAACCAAAATCAACTTCAATGCTACAGCCAAACTCAGGTTGAGTCGCAAGGCCACAATGGCACCAAAACAGAGACTCACCACTATGGCCAGACCCAGATTCAACAAGACAAAAAACATGGGGTCTCCAAAACCCAGATCACGGTGACCATGGTTCAAGCACAAATCACCCATACCGACGAGGACTTTTATCCTTATGGTACCACTACATGTTTTGGGGCTCCTGCCAAGAAGAATGGAGAGCTCAGCAACAACAAGAAGGATATGAACTTGTTCCGGAGGATTAAGAATGGCATGTCTCGCTATAACAACACTGAAGGAGGCAAAAACAGCGGTAGCAGCAGCAGCAGTGACAGTGAAAGTGATGATGAGAAGTGTAACAAGTGCCCAAAGACGAAGGTGACTATGTGCACTTAAATACACATGAGTACTCAAGTTTATCCTAAAAAATCATCACATGGAAATGAAAATGTTTTACATTGAATGCATATACGTTGGTTAGAGCAAGTTTTTTTTTATTTCATCGATGACTCTGACTTCTCTGTTTTTTATTGCGCCTGCAGAAATGATGAAACGAGAAGCTGCAAACAGGACGCAACTAAACAAAGCTTGTTCAACGAAAGGAAATAACATCTTTACAGATAATAAGTGTGTTTGTGTTTGATGATACTGTTCACGCCCCAAATAGTTGGGAGAAATAAATTCCAAGGTCACTTGGTTGTGTGTATCTTGTGATAAATGATAAATAATATACGTTGAAGTTAATAAGTTAATACTGGTATGTCCAGCACAGGACCGAACAGTACCTTCGTTACCTAGTACGTATTTGGATTATTGTTTGTAAAATTGTGAGCAGAATTAATTTTGCAAATTTTCTTTTAGTTAAGAGCCTATTTAAGTGAACTAGTTTATGTTCAAAAAATTTATGTTGCAAGTGATTTTCATACCATGAATGCTTATAGGTATAATCTTAAATACTGGCGTACTACTAATATCTTTGATATTTTTGTCAATTCCGCAATGATCAGCCGGAACTTTCTTCTTCATTGTAAAAACATCTGTTAGACAACAGAACAATGGTTTAAAAATTTTCACGCAAACCAACCCCACATGGTTTGGATGAACATTTGCAAAATCAATTTTGAATGAAACCGATTTTCAAGTGAAGTGATTTACGTTTAAAATTTTTCATCATGAGAACAAGCTTGTTATAAAATTTAGTTTACAGTTTTCATCCGAATGCAAAAACTACTTTTAATCACTTCTAGTTAACTGTCAAACCAAGGTTGAGGCAAAAATAAAATCTACCCAACAATACTCAAGCATCTAGTTTTTAACAAAATCGTGTTTCATTGGAGTCAATCAGTTCTTATGATTCCCACCATGGAATTACTCCAAGTGCATGTTCTATATTTCATTGGGTAAAAATTGATGCTCGTCCATAAAAGATAGAGTTTCCGCTTCTTAAAACTAATTTTGACGCCAATATTGCATTTAATGCACACCACGATGGGATACCAAACACACTTCCAAAGAACAGTCATGGCAATAAACGTGATTTTCCAAGATGAAAAGGCCTATCCAAACACGCAATAGTATACATATAAATAAAGCTGCATTTAGTTAAACTAACAGTCATAATAGGTTAATCAATTCCAACAGCCATGAATTGATATATGTATTCTGCTAAGTGAAAAAGAAAAAGGCCAAATTCCCCAAAATATAGTTACCGCCCACCCACAAGAACAAGACCTATATTACTACCATGAAAAATACAACAATCCGTATATACAACCTTGATATCCTCAAAAAGTAGCAAATGTAGGGGCGTTCTTCATCCTTCAAGAGACCTAGAAATGAAAGCAGCAATGGCCTGCACAGCAGCCTCTTCAGCTTCATCTTGGGAGGAATTGCTTGCTTGCAGGTGCTTCTTACCAATTTTGAAAGAGTGGTCACCACCATCGATGACATGCAGGTCGTTGGGTGCTTTCATTTTCTTCCGAGTGGCTTCTAACTTCTCAAGTGGACAGAGACCATCCTTGCTGCCCTGCACAAGACACATAATTATAAACGCACACACAAGGTTAATTAGGATAACATAAACAATTTCTGTGCACCGAACAGATTATACCATACAACAATGGTTAATGACAAACTAGAAAAGAAAAAACTACCTGTACAAACATTGTAGGAATTGTTAGCTGTAACAATGTTTCATCTCTAACTGCACCATTGATTCCCTGCAATATTGGCAACTAAACTAATGTGATTCTTAGTTATGATATTTTAAATCTGTACTTTAGTTCTAATGGTCTCACTGTTTTACCAAAACACCCACAGAAAACCAACACACCAGCTATAATGTCACAAATGTGGCATACCAACAATTGCTCAAATAGAAAACTGAGTATGAAAAGTGCAAATGGATACAGCATGCCAGAAAGGAAAGAAAAGGAAAATATTCAAAGGAATAGCATAGTAAAGGTTATTGGATTCAGAGTTCTACATCACATGCTCCATGGAGGACAATTTCATCAACTAAATTGATCAATTTTATTTAAGATGGTTAGCGTAAGACCAAAATGACATAGTAAGAAAAATGCCTTATGAACGGGGCATATTCACAACAGTACAGATTCATGACAACAAAAAGGAATAAGTGGATTTTGGATTATGTAGAAAATATAAAATGAAGCAAGGAGAATACCCTAAGATAGACAAATAGTTGGAAACCTTATTCTGTACTCTTACTACCCCCAAGGCAAAAGGAGAAAAAAACCATACGCAATCAGTTTATACTGTAGTGAAAAAGATTGGCATGAAGTCTAAAAAGGAACATCAAACCTTTAATGGGTAGCCCAAGCATACTACAGCAGAAACATTAATGTCTTCCATGCTTGCCACCATGCAACCAACTCTACAATCAAAAAATTGCAAGATCCATCAAATCGCAAATAACTTGACACCAATCATCATAATGGGACATCCTCAGGCAAAAATATATGTCCAACATCTGAAAGATATCTCAGAATATTTTTAATGTATTTTTTAGTTGATCTCTTACGATTTCTTCGTTTTTCTAGTTCCCATATTTCCTAATATATCATGTATGCATCACTGTTTAGTTATTATTTGGTGAGGCTAAGTGCCAGATCTTATGAACAACATCGTCACATTGTAGCAGATCACAACACTCAGAAAATATTATTAAAGTCTTCATTACGTGTTCCTCAATTCCTCTAACCGACAATTCCAACATGTACATTTCAATAAAAGATATAGTAGAACCTACCTTGAACCCATTGATTTGCCTGCAAGTACCACGGGATGACCAGGGTACTTAGTTGCGGTTTCCTTGACAATGTTTGAGTGAAACTCCACAAGTTTTTCAGCCTTAGGAGGAGCCCTCTTTTTTCCAGACATGTCTAGCGAGTGACAAACACATTAAAGTCACTTCAGAGTTCACACAACACAATCATTAGGAGGTTCACTCCACTAGAGATCACTCACAGGTCACAAATTTATATACAAAAACAAATTAGAAAAAAAAAAAAAAACAGAGTCAATAACGTTATGAGCAGTGATAATTTGTACTAGTAAATTTTTGCTTTAGGTTTAAGCGTGTTTTAATGGCAGTAAAAATAATGCAATACAGAAGAAACAAACTCACAAGGATAGTCAAAAGTGACAACATCAACAGCTTGCAGTGCCTCTTTTAACATATTCTTCCATCTATAAAAAAAAAATGGAGATGCATCTTTAATAATAACACTTAGAATAAGATTTAACCCTTTTTTCAATTTTATTAATAGAGTAACCTTTGCATCCAATCAGAAGACGAAGGAGTACCAGCACCGTGAGCGAAGATAACCACCGGCGACAACGTCAGTGCTTCACTCTCACCGTCTTTGTTCTGACGATGGCGTTTTGCAGGTCGTGACAAATCCATGCCTTGGTAACAGAGAAATCCACCAGTGAATCAGAAACCACTTGTGTCTTGCAACCCTAACCCCGCGAAATTTAACTGTCTACACTATTAAATACTAATTTTCCCGCCAAATGTAGATTGCACTGTACTTCCGTGTTTTGGAAAGCTTTATCTTTTTTTTTTTTAAATATAACAAAAAAAAATGCTAAATAGTTTTATTTAACTATTTTATTTATAACTTTAGAAAATATTTATCGGTTGAATTTCCAACTTCAATGATACTAATTTTGTTATGAGTAAATCAATTTATATATAAGCAAAAGATTAGAAGTTATCAAATTCAAGAAGAAAGTTAATCATAAGAGAATAGTAATTTACGCCTTTAAGTGTAGGTTGGGGTTTAATTTCTCATTATTTCAATATAGCAACATTTGCAGATAGAGAACTTACACTTTATGGCACTTCATTCATATTTTAACGATTAATTTCGGAATTTTTTGTTATAAGAATATCTGGTTTTGAAACAATCATGGGTGTGATATTCGGAGTCTGAAATTATATAATTTTATGATGTTAGAAATCGAATCGATTGGTTAATGCTGATTTTTTGTACTAAATGAATGAATAATTGATTGATGTCCTTGTAATTTAAAGATTAGCCAAAGTGCACAAAAATTAGACGTGAAAGAGGAGTTTGGAAACAGGAAAATGGAGACAAGACAGGTTGGAATGTCAAAGATGAATTGTATTATAAGATGCTTTTGAGGAATGCATTGCAAGCTGATATATTCTGTGTTTCTACCCTTCTTCGTTTCTAAGGCCAATCCTATCTTATTCATTATTCTCATGCATGGTTTAATCAGTGTCTTCTTTCTTTCTTGTTCTTATCTTCACACAAAAACTTTTAAGTGCTAAGATATGGAGGTCCCACATAATAAAAGTCAACCACAACATTCTTTCACAGCTTCTGTTTTTTGCATTATAAAAGGGGTTTCTGAGAAGCCTTGAAGGAAATAAGAAGAGAATGAAGGGGTTGTTTGTTGACTCTCCCTCAAGGGCTTCTCCTTTGAATCATCCAAATGTGTTGTAACCATTTGGGTCCAAACAGAGGCCCCTGGGGGAGGAGTAAGTAAGCTACTCCTTATGCATGTGTATCACAAGTTAAGGACTTATCTATCTATCACCTTTCTTCTTGTTGCTATTTACTCAACTTGTTTCTCAACTTCACACATTCATACCCAAGTTCTTTCCTCTGTTTTCATGCTCACCTTTTTCTGTAAACAGACATTATTCAACACACAAAAACAGATACCATCTTTGATTTTTTTTTCATCTTTCTTCATTCATGTTCTTGCATGGAACTTCTCCCACAACAAAAGTCAGAATTGGCTTGTGTTTTAGTATGTGTACAAGTTTTACATAATTTAAAGTAATTTAAAGGATTAAAAATAGATATCAAATTGAGATTCAACTTTGTTTTAAACTTCTCAAATTTTATAAATAAATATAATCATGTAACTCAAAGTTATATTAATTATTTAACGTGTGAAACGTATTTTAAAATATTGTTTAAGTTGTTTGAACCGATTTGACATGTTAAGTTAGAAGTCCTACGTAAATTAATAGAATCAATTTAGAATATATATATATATATATATATATATATATATATTATTTTACAAATTAGTAAGTTCAATTAAACTTAAAATTTATTTTTTAATTTTAATTTTAATTGTTATTCAACTTTATTAACTAAAAACATATTTAATATTTAATTTAAAAATTGAAGTGAATAAATATTTTCATCACCTTAACTTTTTTTTCGAAAGCCTTTTGCTGTGCTACGATATTTTCTCTCACCAAGATTACTCTCTTTTCCCTTTTTAATTTCTTGAGTTCTTGGTGCTTGTTTTCTCTCACCCAGCCTACCACATGTTTGTACAATGCCTTTTCAGCTTCTTTTTTTCTGTAATTTCTGAACAAGAGGTAAATAATTTAGAATTTTTAGAACATAGGTAACATAGAAATACGACGACAATGAAATAAAAAAATATATATATTTTATTTCATCATCACAACATTCAAAGGACGGAGTAAATATTTTATTATATTTTGTTTCACCCTCATTTTAGTAAATTTCATTTTTGGCCCATCTATTGCTAAAAGCTCTAAACATATACCACTAAAACTAATTCGTTAATGATACATAAAATTGAAGACAAATTAGATTTAAGCAACTTGTGGTCGCTTTACACTTTTCTATACCTTTTTCAATGAACTATTTATCTTATTTTCAAAACCACTGATCGCCTTATAAAGTCTCGTTCAAAACTCAAGGAAAAAAATATCTTAAGTATACATTTTTTTATGGAGAGAATTAAATAAGAATATTATAGACTCTGAAACTCTCGTTAATAAGCAAGAGATTTAAGATAAGTGAAAAATGATTTAAGGTAAATTAAAAGTTTTACGTGAGATAAAAATAAACAAGAGGATATATATATATATATATATATATATATATATATATATATATATATATATAAAGTAAGTAAAAGGGTCATCAACGCATTATTTTAATGATTTGAATAGAAAAATGATGTTTTTTTATTTTTTATATGGAATTATTCACATTTATTTGGTGTTGAATTTATCTTATGTATTCTCTTAAAAAACCAAACAATCAGAGTTTGTGTTTTATCTTGTGACGGTTTGAACCACATACGTGGATAAAAAAAATCCTAAAGTTTAAGTATTCTTTATAGTCAAGTCTCAATCTTGTAAAAATAAGTGAGATAAACAATATATAACTAAAAATACCGATACATTTATTATTTTGAATGTTGAGTTTAGAGTGATATCTTAAAAAAATTTATATGGATACCAAATCTAACTCGTGACTCTCCTCCAAAAACCTATTAGATTTTAAGGGAAATCAATGTTTGTTTTTTTCACCCTTTTACAAATAGGAGCCATTTGAATTCATGGGGGCAACATAAAATAAAGCGAGAGTTAATTATTTTTTGGATTGAAATTGATTTTGCTAGCACTTAGAAGGATGATGTTGAGTTCAAGATTTGAGGTCTTGAAAAAGATTTGAATGTTGAAACGCAATAAAGTGAGAGTGTGGTTGTAGGTGCACGCCCTTGTCCCCCTAGTGCCCTGTACTTGCAGGAAATGCTACACAAATACAAGATTCTGCTACGCTTGCCTTACATGGGTCATTCTCTCACTAACCTACCACTATTCATGTAAGGGACCCCTACCAACACTCATTTTTCTATCTTTATTTAAACTAACTAACTTCTATCAATGCATAGTGAGTTTAATGTATAATCTTGTGTTTATATATTTTCTTTCTTTACAACTCGTTTAACTTGTTTATTTTTATCTTCTATTTATTTAACACTTTTTTCTATAGATGTCAAAATAGATTCTTATTTATGACTCAACTCGGTTTATCACAGAATGGATTGAAAAATTTTTGTTCTTTTAAATATGCGTTGAACTGAATCCAGCTCACTTAATATTCAGGTTAACCAGGTTTGAGTCAAGTTGAAGATGGATTGACCTGTATCTTACCAACAACAATATTTTATTATTTTTTTTACATTCTTTTTAAAATGTGGATTGAATTGAATCTAACTCACTTAACCTACGAATTAAACATGTTTGAGCAGAGTTAAATATGAGTTAATTCGTAACCACCAATAACAACATTTTATTAATTTTTTTACAACATTATATAAGTTTTTTACTATAATTACTTACTATTTATAATTATAAATATTTGTAATTTGATATTTTTAAATACTATAATATTGTTTAATAATGTCTAAATAATTTGAATGTTTAATTTATTTGTTTATAAAATTATATATATCTTTATAATAATATATTTAGAGAATTAAGTGAACAATTTAATTCTAATATTATAAAAAATAAATTAAGTTAATCCATTTTTAATATATTAGAATATATATATATATATATATATATATATATATATATATATATATATATTAAAAATAAAATATTCGAAAGTGAGAGAACTTAATCGAATAATGAATCAAGTTAAACTACAAAATTTTTAACTCATAAAAAATAATCCGAATTCAACCCAGATTTTTTAGTTCAATCCTGAGTCAACCCATATTTTGATAGCCTTACCTTTTTTTTTCTTACTTTAATTATATTTAGATTTTTATCATAATAAAAGTAAAGACATAAAGTTAACTTTAAATGGTAAAAAATGAAGTCGTGATTATTTTTGTTGTGGATGGACAATGAATGAATGACCTGTGACCAAAAGACTTTGTAAGAAGACCAAAAATAAAAATCGTATGGTTTGTGATGCGTGCATGTGAATGATATAACCCTTTGACCAGGCTTTGTTCTGAACTTTGGTGAAAATAGGAATCAAATTATGACACTAGGCCGTACTCTTTCTTTACCATAACTAGCTACCATTACCAATATTACTCCACTCTTCCAAACTTGCATTTCTACTTTTCTTTTTCTTCTTCCTTCCATTATACACTTCTCCATATATATTTGCATTAATGTTTCAAATTATATGTTTGATTAGTTTTCAAATTTTTTTATTTATACTAATTAATTTAGAAATTTAAAAATCAAAAATTATTTAATAGAATCGAGGTGAATACCACTTGAATTAATAATTTGTTTGTTATAACTAAAAGAATTAGTGTCCTAAAGTTATAAGAGATGAACACGGAAGGTGGCAGAGAAATTATATAAAAAAGATGAAGAAAACCTCCAGTAAGAAACTTATCGAAATTTTTTTGGTTAAATATGTTTTTGTCCCTTAACTTTCAGTGAATTTTGGAATTAGTCTATTTTGAAACTTTTGACCAATTTAATCATTCATCTTTCGAGATGCATTGATCTAGTCCTTTTAATCAAATTTTGTTAGGTTTATTTAATGTTTCGTATGCATTTCAGGATTGTATTTGAATTGTTTATACTGTTTGACACATTTTTGCTTTAATATTAAGTTAAATATTATTATCAAACGCACTTGAAATGTCAAATAAACTTAACAAAATTTGATTAAAAGGACTAAATTCACTTATTTCGAAATATGAAAAACTAAATTGGTCCAAAATTTTAAAATGAACTAATTTTAAAATTCATTGAAAGTTAAGGGATCAAAAACATATTTAACCCAAAATTTATCTATTATTACGTAAAAAGTAATCAAATTATAGCAATTCAAATTTCACATGTGGTATTCAACATGAGAGACTCCACTTATATTTTGTAATCTTATTAAAGTCATTAAAACAGGTTACCTCCAAACATGTTTAGTTAACCAATTTGTGTAATGTGTGTTTGGAAGAGTAAATCAAAGATAATAAAGGAGAATAAGTTGTTCACGTTTTACGTTTCAGAAGTTATCATTCCTGGAGTAGACTTTATATAACATTAGTCCCAATGTTAAAAAAAAAAGTGATTGATTAGCCTAGTTTCAATTTTAATCGACTTTGAAATCAGAGACAAATCTATCCATAGAAGAGATTTACTAAGGAAACAAATATACCGATGATGAGTCCTAAATGAATCCACATAAGAAAATAACACTATCTTCATCTTAAAATTTTATAAAACAATTGATTTGTGGATTGTTTATCTTATATTGTTGGAAATAGTCTAAGTGTGAGTTAAAAGTTTCACATTGGATAGAAAAGATAAAGTTAAACAATGTATAAAAATAAAGACCCATAACAATATTGCCTTAAGATTTTGGTGTAAAAGTGGTGTCAAATGCCTTATATGTGTAAGACTAATGTCATATAATCACAACCCATCATGACAAAGTTAAACCCTATATAAGAATAAAGACCCATAACAATAACAACATTGCCTTAAGGTTTTAGTATAAAAGTGGTGTCAAATGTCTTATATGTGTAAAACTAATGTTATATAATCACATGGAACCACAATCTCTCAATGACCATGACTATAAATCATAACCCATATGTAAAAAATATACATAAACCCATCATATATATTGCTCAGCATTCTTTTTTTTATCCGATCTAAAATTTAGATTTACATTTGATTCTCAACCCACCTTTTTTTGTCCCGTAAATAATTTTCAAAAGACAATGGAAAGTCTTGATTTCTTTTGACCCGATGAATGGAAGGAAATTTTTTCTCCTTTGGCTCACATCAACAACTTAGATGGAAGGGGAAATTTGTTTCCTTTTCTTCATAAAGAAACACGTTACATGCTTCCTTAATCGATAACTATATGGTACAAGTAAATTTAACACTATGTACAACTCAATCTTTAAGAAAACACAGGTTCTTTTATATTTGTACATTACTCAACTAATTTCTATTCTGTTTATTTTTTGTACGCATACTATATGAATCTAATATATCATCAACATTATAGATGTTTCTGTACAAGAAGATATAATGTGATAAAATGGTCTTTGAGGTTTTGTAGCTCGTGTGTCTATATCACGAGTGCTTTTTTTGTAATGGTAAGAGACTTATTTGTATCATGACACTGTAAATTTAAATAAGTATTACAATATCATTATTTAGTTATAGAATATGGTAGAATATTCATCATATTACCTTAAATGTGTTTAAATGAGTTTTCCCGTCAGATACATCATATTTTTCCTAGAATGTCATAGAGTATTTTGATAAGAAAATGATACTATGATTTTTATATTTTGATTCACATTTTTAATTTTTGATGTGATTTAGTGTGATTTAGCGTATTATTTTTTTTTTTTGAAGAATCAATGATCCATACTAAGTCACATTAAAAAATAAAAAATGAAAGTAAAAGAATGAGAGTCAAAATACAATTTTTATTTCGATAATATATTTATTGGTTAAGGAAGCATGTAGCATTTAGTTGTGAATATATCATTATCCTTCCGATAATAATCACAAACTATTTGCGTTATTTCGAAGACTGAAAACATGCACACGAAAATCAAATCTACCTCAGTTAATTTCCACTAACACATAAAGTTGCCTAGAGAGTTTTCATCTTCGTTGCAAATTACACAAATGAGAAACTTTGAACAAGAGACAGTAGAGAACTCGATGAAGCAATAACCATGGAGTTCTTTTCCCTCAAAACACTGATATATGCACTACACCAGCTCTTCATTTTTCTCCACAACCCTCACTCCTTTTGCAGATCTGAGTTCATTAGCCTGTTTGAAAATGTTGGCAAATTAACACAGAAGGACCAACATTATTAGATGCTAGAAATACATTAAAAAGAAAAAACATAGGAAGGGAATTATATTACCTGATCCTGGGTAATTTCTACTGCAAAACCATCAACAATGACCAAAGAAGATGTTTTGTTGTAGGTTCCTGGCTCTAGAGTACTTGCTAAGACCTCATCATGTTTTGTACTAAGGTACAAATCAAGCTCCTGTGCCCCTCTCTTTGTTCTACCACCAACAACAAAAGCATGAAGTGAGATTATATATATATTGTTACTACTATGATGAAAGAAAGGATGAGAAGTGGTGAAAAAAGAGAACCCAAGAGTTCGAAGTCTCTCGTATTCAGGATCATAGCTCATGAAGACAAAGTAGGATTCCACTTTTGTGCTTCCCATTAAGAATGTCTCTTTTTTCCTTCCTTGATTATTTGATTCCAAGATATATGGTAGCAGTGCCAGTTTTTCTGCTGCACTATAGCTACCTATTTATACAACAAAAGCCTCACTCGCTTTCCGACCACAGACAATAATAGAGAAAAAAAAGAGAACGAGGAGGCCCACGTTGGTTTTCGTTTCAGTTTTACGTAAGACCTAAAAGTTGGTTATGCAAAGGAATTTATAATTTGAACCGACTAATTGAAATTTATATATTGATTTGTATTAGAAAAACCAAAGATTCTGATTTGGGTGCTGTGCCCAACAGTGATTAAGTTACTTCTTAATTTCTCTATGAAGCACCATCGTTCACACTTGCGTCCTAATCTTTTACATTAGTAAAAGTCAAACAAAAAAATCTCTCACGGGTTTCTGCATGAAAACTCAGAACTTCACTCTTTATTTTATTCAGATCAGCAGCATCTAAGCTTTATTTACCATTCTTCATTTCGTGGAAACAATGTCTCTTCTAATTTATTATTGTGAGAAAAAAAAAGTAGTAATCTATCATAAAATTTGCATTCACACTGTTCTTTCTCTCTGCAAATAAAATTTTGATAGAATTAAAAAAAAAAAACATATAGATTCTAGATCAAACTGGGGAAATTAAAATAATTCCTCATGAGATATATATCATCATTGTTTGTGCCAACATATATATGTGGTGTTCATGTATTATTAAATACATTTGGCTAATATGAGTATAATTAATAATTTAGTTAGATGATGCCACCTTGTGAATGAATCTATATATAAGTGATATTACTCACAGAATAGTTTCTCCAAACAAAAATGTAATTTTAAATTTTTTATGTATTTTTTCCTAATAAAAAAACAATCATTTTGTTGTATATTTTTTTTAATTATGCTAATTATCTTCGACGACCTCCCAAATGACCTAAAATTAGTGTCGAGATGGATGGGGAAACCCAGTCGAATAAAAATAATTGGATTGGAATTACATGTAAATTTATATTTAAAAAAAGTTTAAATGTTTATATATAGCAAATTTAAATAGTTGTATTGAATTCTAAATATTTTTCAAAAATTAAAGTCAGTTTGATATCAATTTTAAAATAAATTTTCTATAATCAATTTTAAATTCAAAATAGTTTAATATTACTTTTTTGAACAAAATTAGAATACAAATTTTTGAAATCATCCATACTTACTCAAATGTGCAATTAACTAATAATCTAAAAAACAAATCATATTTAAATATCTGTTACAGTTTAAAAAATGATTTAATATACGGCAATGTTTGGTACAAATCCTAGAATGTTAATAACGTTACTTCCTGATGAGAGTAAATAATATATTAATTAAAAGTTTATAATGAAAAGATATTCATTGCATATTTCAGTATAAGGGTGTACAAATAAATATAAAATTAACATATGTATTTACTATAAATATCAAGATAATTTTAGTTGGACTAACCTAACAACTTAAATATAATATAAACGGATTCACTTTTCTTTTTAAATATAATATAACTTACACAATTTGTTTGAAGCCCAAATGTTGCTCTCCTATCTTCTCTGGGCCAGTCCAAGTCCATAGTCTATACACTTTACGGGGGCTTTTCACTTGGGCTTGATCCATTTTGTAATTGCCCAAGTTAGGCTCCATTCCTAATATATATGTGTTTATGATTTTGATATTTTGAAATATATTAAAAGTTGAAAAAGATGATTGTGATGTAGAAGATGTAACATTAATGATGATATTTAAACAGAAACATGGAGCATGGGAGAGGATATGAGAGGGGACGAGGGAGCACGTGCACAGCCAGGGAGTGAGGTCGCATGAGACCCAACCATCACGTGGTGGGTCCCACCTCACATTGGAAGAAACGCACGAGCACTCACATGATTGGGCCACGATTATCATGTCCCCTCAAATCGCGGCCACCAAATCACCGTTGATCGCGATCACACTCTCCTCCATCAGCCCCGCCCTTTTGACGTTAATTGCGGATCAACGGACGGCTACGATTTCCCAACGAAAACTACATCATCACGCATTCTATTCTCCGTCTTACGATCTAATCACCGTTTTAACCTCTCCTCTCTACACGTAATTCATCATCACAATTACTGATTAAAGAGGGATTAAGAAACAGTTTAAAATGACACTGTTAGATTGTTTCATCTTTTTTTTATAATATAATTTTACACGTAATTCATCATTAATTAACGATATTATTTAATAAATGGGATTTCTAATAAAAAATAAATAAAACAAAAAACAATTAAAAATGTGTATTTAAAACTCCCCTTTAACTAGGACCATGTCCAAACTGCGATGATAATGAATTCACTAAAATGAATGTACGTGAAATCCCCTTTAAAACGTGGTTTTATTTTGTTTTGGTGGCACGATATGGGGGTTGTTTGGTTCTCTATTTAAGGCATACTTAGTTTTTTTTAGTGTTTGGTTTTGATTTTGCCACATGATGCAAGGGAATTATGTTAGGTTTGGGAACTTTTGGTTTTGTGGGCAGTGTCATGTTAATTTTGGTTGAGTTGGAAAATCGAGTATAAGTAATAATTGATTAATTTTCATTTAATATAGATTATTTATTTTTTTAATTAATTTTAAAGATTAAATTCATACTGATTTTATGTTAGAAAATCAATTTTAATTAATTTTACATTATTTTTATGCAAAATCACTTTGACAAAAAATCGTTCATAAATTTAAAGTGCTTATTATGTATTTTATGAATTTGAGTGGCTAGTTCGTTGATGATGGATGAGATATGTTTGAGACACATGTGATTGCACTTATTCATATCATTAATTTGTTGGGTTTCATTGTTAGCTAATTCCAAGACCTCTGATTTTGATAAATTTATGTAGTTCGTGATTATCGTATTCTCATCCTATGTAACATGTAATCATATTTTATTAACTTTTGTTTGTAAATTTAAAAACCTAATTGTGTGTCATGAAGTGAAAGTAAAATCATAAATATATAGTTTATCAATTGATTATATGATTCATTCTTTATATTTTTGTTTCACATATTTTTTCTTGATCAAAATAAAAACGTAGGATTTCATAGTATTTTTATGTTTATATTTGTACTAAAGATATTACCTTTTATTTTATTTTATTTTTCAAAATAGTTTTATATTTTTTAAAAAACTTAATGTGGTTATTTATAACATTTGAGTCTATTGTCCGATTCATAAAAATCAAATTGACTATAAATAATAAATATAGAACCAATATTAAATCATTACTACAAATATAGAAATTAAAAACGTTATTAAGTCAGGGATCATAATGGAGTGAGGAAATGCGAGTTTGAATATTTTATTCTCATTCTGGAAGGAGAAGTAAGAGATCATCTTGATTTTCATGTTTAAGTGTACAATTTTCATTTTTATGGTAAAAAATACAATAAATATTAAATAAAAAATATTATATTATCAAGTAAGTTACAAATAAATAATTACATTTTCTTGACTAGATAAATAAATTATAATTGTATAAATATTAAATAAAAATATTAAATAATAGTTAGATAAAGATTAAATTAGTTGTTTGATTTAGTAAAATAGTATAAGTAAACTTTTTTTTTCTTAATAATGTCTTTTTTTAAAAGATTAATGTAAAAGATCATTTATTTAGTATTGTATCAGCGACTTTAAAGACATGTCACATATTAATTCATATTTTTTTTAATTGAAAAAAGAAATTATCTACTTATTAAATTATTGTTATCACACATGAAATTATTAATGGGACCTAATACTAGATCAGTTGTCTTATATTCAATTTACTATTTATATTTGTTTTTTCTATCAAATTTAGTCTCAATTTTTTAAATATAAAACAATGTTAATTTTTTTCAAATTAATACTATTTATTTTTTTATATAAATATTATATTAATATTTTAATTAAAATTGATATTTTTATTAAATATTTATAAAATATTTTTAAACTAACCCTAACTATATTATTGGATTCAATTTAAATAAACCAACTTTAAACATGTTTTTATTTGTTACAAATTTGAAATTTTAAACATAAAATAGTTATATATATATATATATATATATATATATATATATATATATATATATATATATATATATATATATATATATATA
>Ga0209589_1007685_pt1 | contig 17197 bp, 7 predicted proteins | sample CowpeawhiteBW_FD_187525 | JGI IMG/M metagenome (GOLD analysis project Ga0209589, IMG submission 187525) | Root nodule microbial communities of legume samples collected from California USA - Cow pea white BW (SPAdes) (version 2) | ecosystem: Host-associated > Plants > Roots > Nodule | place: USA...
ATATATATATATATATATATATATATATATATATATATATATATATATATATATATATTAAGCTATTTTTTACAAGAAATAAAGAAGTTTCAAGTTTTTTCAAAATAATTTTGTCTTGTTTTCGGTTTTTTTACACCCAGTTTTTTTTAATATTAATAAAATATATTTTATAAAAAATAAAAATTATAACAAAAGAAATATATTATTAAATGTTTAATATCAAAAATATTTATTCATGTATTTACATTTTTTTAAAAAGAAAATATTTCTCCAGAACTTTTGATAAATATTTTTTAAGGTTAGATATTTATTTTAGGATAAATGAAGACAACTTATGTTATGGATTGAAAAAATTAGTAATGACTTATAGATGTATTATTTGGGATGGTAATTTTTTTTTAAAATCTAAATAATTAGTTAGTGCTATATAATACTAAGAATTAATAGTATTTCTTAAATTTTAAAGAAAAAAAAATCACATTTGAATCCAAAACTTATTTAAGATGCAAGTAATATAACAAATTCAAGTGCAAATAAATAATAATAAAAAACAGACGAAAGAGTTATTTGTGAAAACTACATCTCATAATCAACAAAAGCGGGAATAAGATGTTCGTAACCACTTCCTTCTTTAATGGCGTGTAATCCTGACCACGAAAAAGTAATTATTATATGTTAAACAAAAAATAAATAAAAAGTTATTATATGTTAAACAAAAGTATTATAAATATGTTTTCTATCGTATGTACGGTATGATAATTTTGAAAATAACAAAATATGTCATTATGCATATAAAAAATTATATATATTTTTGTAGAAATAGGAAAAATATATGATATGTTTATTATTGTGCATCAAATATTTGATATATTGATATGTTATTTTTAAAAATAATATAGAACATGACATAATTATATATGTATATTAAAATATGTATACATTTTTAAAAATGAGAAAAAATATATGATTGTTTTCTGTAAATTTAAATTAAAGAAAATGTATTAAATATTTTAAACATAAAAATTTATAAATTGTTATCATCATAAAAATATTATTCACAATGATTACATTCTAAAAATAATTGACAGTTTACCGGAACATATTACAATAATAATAAATAAATACTAAAAAAATAAAATTAATAACACAAAATTAAAATTATATTTAATCTAAAAAAGTTTATTTATTTTTTTATTATAACAAACAAAAACACTTTTGTTTCGTCAATTTTAGTTAAGTATTAGTAGATATGTGATATAGTTGAGAAAATTTAATCTTTTATATTATTTCATTGTAATTATTTATTATGTAGATTGATATTTTGATTATTTAAAATATTATAATGTTGTTCAACAATTTTTAAAAAATTATATGCGTAATTTATCTGTTTGTAAAATTATAAGTCGATACTATAATTTTTAACTAGTATAATTATAATTAGGTATAATAAAACTGGTTCAAAAAGATAGGATAAAACGGACTGACCATTAATTTTTATTTATTTTTTAAAATTTCTTACTTTTACGCTTGTGTGAAAAAGTCAAATTAATATATCTCTTGTTTTACAATAAATAAATAAATTATCAATTAGAAAAATAAAACATTTGAATATAATTCAACTTACTTGAACTTAAATATAAAGTTTTTGACTTTCCAAAAATTTAAACTAAATTAAAGTAATTTATTTTTAACTAAACTCATAATCAAATAATTCATACATGTTTATCTACTTTGACATCTTTAGATTATCGGGCCTAATATAAATTTCAATTGCCCATCATGAGTATTTCGAAGAGATAACGTACATGCAAATAAATTAACTTTAATTTGTTGCATTTAATTTACTTTTTCTTTGGTAATGTTCAATCACGTTTCTCTTTGATTAAATCGATTTAATGTATATATTTTTATCCGTTCCATTTACAAAATTATAATTTAGTATTCCACCGAATAGGTCAAATGTTGAGAGGAAAGTATGCGAAAAACCTCGTAAAATACTTCTCTTTCTCCCTTCCTCGTGTCAATTCTGAAGGACCCACTAAACCTGACATCTTCTCCCACACTTCACACTTCTTCTCACCACAAAATAATTTTCAGAGTCACCCCTTAATGAAAAGTCCTCGCATACAGTGTTCACATTTTCTCTGATAAAAACTACAATTAAAATCAAATATTCACTCTTTAAATTAACCTTTTTCTGTTACAATGAATGTATAATATTCTTTGCTACCGCGTAATTTTGACCTTCTTAAACATGAATTGAATTTATTTTTCATTAATATTATAAACGATTAAATAGTTATTATATCAAGACGATAGGAAGTGGAGCAGGAAGTGAAACGTGGTGGCCAAGCAAAATTGTTATGGTCCTTCGACTTTTTGTTGACATGAAAACGCACAGTATATTTAAGTAGGCAAGTGGGGGATGAGACGTTGATGTTATTGTTTGGGTGTGGGGAACAGACATTTGACAAAGATTTCCATCCAATGGTCGCAAAGTCAATTAAAGCTTATTAACGCAGAAAGATTAGTACAATTTTTATAATTCTGAAACCACCAACAGAAAGAAAATTAAATTAAAGTTGAACAAGAGATGAGAAGGTCCAATATATCACACCATGTACAAAATTTACATTCTCATGTTTCTCCATTTTTTCTCACTCCCATCATCACAACATCATTAATTCTCCCTCCAACTTTGTTTCTTTGGGACCCATTTACCCTTTACCCATACCTAATTATCTCACTTCACCATTTTCTGATCTTTCCACCGCTTGATGCAAGCCACGTGTCCTGTTCCACACTCTCCGTGCATGAACCAGCATGCGGAAATTGAAGATTGATTTCAAAATAAAATCGAAACTGAATTGCTATAATTATGGACATTAGGTTAGTTGGGAGGAGAAAGGAAATCAAAAGTCATAGCCATGTGAATCAGAATCAATGTATCAGATTCTGAATTCTCTGCATGAACCACCAAAACAAAATTTTAAATTTGATACAAAATGCATTTTAATTAATATAAAGCAAATCAGTTTTATTTTTAAAAGACGTAATAATAAAACTCTAATTTCTTGGCATTACGATATAAAAAAAATATGGAGATGAATAGAAAGTGAGTGATTTATTGCATTGTAGGGTAGGGGTATGCATGAAATGGAAAGTTTACTATTTGCAGAAAAAATATCAAAACATATATTTATAATATTAATTTAAAAAATTGGACAAAAATGGGATCCTACGGTATGATGTACGTATAGAGTATTGTTGATGGAGGAAGGAACAGATGGAGAAAAGGGTCCCACTGGAGAAAGATGTGTTTATTTATTAGGGAAATGGTGAAAGAGTGATGAAGTAGGGAAGGAAATGCGTTACAGCTAGGTGGGGTAGGGTACCTTTGTTTGCCTCAACTCTACCATCTTTCTACTTTTTTAAACTATTTTGGTCAAAAATCACATCTTTACTATCTAAACAAATTTTGGGAATCAAAACAATCATATTTTCTTTGCTTTTTGGGTTTCAAAAGCAGAAGATTAATTGGAATGAGTGAGAATTAAAATTAAAAGAAGATTAAATGTGAAATAATTAATTATAAATTATGTGAAAAATCCACAACTTAAAATGATAACTGTAAATAAATTAAAGGACGAATTTCAGTCATATTTAAAAAGTCAACAAAGTGTTTCATCAACAAGTTGACGTAATATTATGATGTTATCAAAAATTTTATGTAATTAATAAATTATACTAGTAAAATATAAAAATTATACTACCTAGATGATCAATTTTCTTTGAGTTTAATCGATTCCGTCAATTTTAAATTATTTAATCAAAATACTCAAATCCATCTTTTTTTTTTATATAATGCTTTCAATTGAGGATCTAAAATTAATAAAATGACTATAAGAAATTAATTTAAAAGTAGGAAAAAATTATAACTGAATTAATTTGTGTTGACTTAAATTAAGTTTTCAATTCTTATTATTTATTTTTATTGATTTAAATTTTTTATTTCTATTACGTAGTTTATTCATTAATTCGTGAAGTCATATTTAGAAGTAAAATTAAATGTTTTTATCTTATATCAACATTTTTAGTGTATTCATTAATTTTCAATGTATTTAATGAAAAAACATTGAATAATTATAAAAAAATAAATACTATTTAATGTTGGTATCAATATTTGCTATAAAAACACTTAACATTGTTATACATATAAAAGTCTATAATGGATTGTATCTCTAAAGTTACTTGTAAAAAATCCTAGCAGAATTAATCATAATCAACCAAGGCAATCCTAAAAGCAAAGGTCATTGGGACGATTATAAAAAAAATTAACTTTTTATTATTTATAAATAACTGATTGTTATTATTTTTTATCATTAAAATAAGTTTTTCAATTTTTTTTCTAAATCCATAGTTTTGGAGTAACAAAACAACACAAGATTTTACATCAATATTTCGATTCCCCCCTATATGCAGTAACTTAATCTACAAATTAAGTTTTTTTCCAGAAAGTATAGTATTTACAATACTATCTTTCACTCTTTAGGGAATAGTCTTCTTCAGCTCTGATATTCTCTGCAACTTCTCAACAGGTGGAGTGATATTCCTTCGTGGCAATGGAAATAAAATAAACATGTTTTGAAAAGTCAAATTATTACTAGATTAATTAATAAAAAGATCAACATAAAATCTCAATGAAGTTTAACATATATGTGTACCACTTTTCCATAAAATTAATAATTACTTCAGCATAAACGAAGAATTAACTTAAAATTTTCACTTGATATTCATGGTTTGAGATCTTTGGACGGCTCTTAGCAGCACAAGAAAACCCAAAGATTATCTCTCCATCTTAGTAAGCTAAAAGACTAACTCCACTAATACTTCCTCCCTCATAAACAAATAAATATAACAGCATATGCACTCAGAAATTGATACTAATTCAATTTCTAAGATCTCACAAAAACTAACAAAACTTAACCATAATAACACCAAAACTTATAATAAATATTGTAAATTATTCCTATGCACTTCTGCAAAACTTAGGCACAAGGTATGTTGAGGGGCTCCTCGGTCCAACCAGCAAACTCTTCAGCACAGAAATCGCCAAAATCAAAATCAGGAAGCTTACTAGGCTCATTGTTATCAAATCCACAAATACGAATATCTTCCAAGCCACCAAAATCGTCAAATCCCTGACCATAATCCTCAAGAGATACCCAATCAAAATCAAGACCAAAGTCTGGTTCGGCACCAGACGCAAGAGCAGCAGTAGAACTGTTGAATAGTGATGGCAAGTTCAAAAGACTCAAATCTGGAATTTCAAGTTCAGCAAATTCAGAAACCAAATCATTAGCCTCAAAAGCTTCTTCACTCAAAACATTACCATTGTCAATGGGTCTGGAAGATGAAGAATCCAACTCAAGCACAGAAGAAGGTGATGGGTGCGACAAAACACCTTCTGAGTCATCAGAGGTAGTAGAAAACTTCTCGGAAACAGACACAGCAGCAGCATCAGAAGAGTTACAGCATATACTCTTTTCAGAAGTTGTGGGCAAAGGCTCAGAAATATTTTTGTAGGCTCGTGCCTTAGCCTTGGCTTCAAACTCAAGCCTTCTGGCCTCGTAGGCTTGAGAAGCCTCTTCCGCAGTGTTGAAAGTACCAAGCCATATACGAGTACTCTGAAAAGGGTCACGAATCTCAGCAGCCCATTTACCCCATTTTCTCTGCCTAACACCTCTGTATTTCCCAGAAGTGTTCCTCCTTGATGATGGGGTTTGGGTCAAAACCCTCTTCTTTGTCTGGGGTTGACCTTCAATGCAAACCCTCACCCTCACCGCATTGCTGTTGCTATTCACCTCGAAGGAATTGGTTTCAGGAGAAGTGAAAGCCTCAGGAAGAGGTGGGAGAGGGATCTCACAAAAGCTTCTCTTTGCTTTTTTCGATCTCTGAATCACCTCTGACTCATCATCGGATGAATCAGTGGCATCAGGATCGTTGTAAATTATACGCAGCTTTCTCGTTGCTTTGGACTCTTGCACGGAGTGGTGAGGCCTCTGCTTCGGTTTAGAAGCCAGTTGTTTCCGAGAATCGGGCATGGTGGAAAAAAATTTGAGGAAAAACCCTCTAAAAACCCTCAGAATTCGTAAGAGAGAACCGAGAAATGAAGGAAAGTAAGAAGAAAATCAAAGGAAGAGCCAGCAGAAGAAGGTAATCAAAACTCTGAAGGTCTCAAGTTAAATCCCCTCTTAAGAATATGAAAAGACAAGAAAATCTCTGTATATGAAAGCCGCCGTAACACTCCACTCCGCAACAAGTCCTGTTCCAAAACCAGAAGGAGAACATCAGACCAATACACAGAACAAAACTAAGAAAAAACAAATATGAAAAGCAGTCCAAACAAAGAAACAAACCTTTTTGACCTCAATCGCATTGAAACAGGTGGCTTCAGGCTATTATCACTGAGTATGCAGTGTCGCATACACCAAGAGGAAGAGGCAAACACAGAGAACACAATCTCAGATAGAATCGAAAAGAGAGAAAAAGAAACACAAATTATAGAGAGCTTCAACGGAGCCCCAATCACTGCCAGAATAAATCCAGACGACATAAATCCACCGCTTGCCTGCCCTTTTTTGAAGACAGATCCTCCTAGAAACGCAGAAATAAAACTCTCTTCACCCGTCCAGTAAGAACAGAAAAAAGATTCAACAAGTCCAGAGATACAGATATATATGTAACAAACAATCAAAACCAAAACCAAAACTAGTATGGGTTCAGTGCTGAGATTAAAAGGAAAAGAGAAAGATTACAAATATATGGACCAGATTTTTTTCTCCCCTCACATAAAATAGGGTGTTTCCTATGGATCTGTGAATTATATTTATATAAAATAGCCGACCTGGGTACGACAGAGGACACAGTGAGTGCAAATCTCCATACAACATGAGCAGAGTGAGAATTTTTTAAAGGAGAGAGAAAAAGACATTTCATAATAACAATAATAATAATAATGGTGTTTTAATCTGATGGGATTCTCGAGGCGAAGAAAAGAAAAAAAAAATTAACGGAGAAGATGGAAAGAACACAGTCTACAATGAAATTTACCTTGTTTGTTTTGGTGAGACGGAGGAAGCTAGTCTGTCTTTCCCTCTGTCTCTCTCTTGTGTCTGTCTGTGTCTGCTATTGGCAGTGGTTTCTCTCACAGCGAGTGGCCCCTCTCTGCTCTTTTTCTATTCTACACAACACACCCTTCACCCCTTCGCTTTTTTTTTTTTTTTTTATCGCCGGTCAAAAATTCGCATTTAATGGGCCCGAGTAGGTAAAACATATAAATATTAATTCTGCCAAAACATTATATTTATTTCCATTATTATGTCGAGCTGGCATGGGGCTGTGTGAGTGTGAAACATTAAGCATACATTAACCATGCATGACCCATCAACATGCTGCATGTATATCATGCCCTCATACTGTAACGTCTTCAGTTACTCCCTTGGAATCCGATGCTTCTGTTCCCCACGCGTGAATCCAACGTCCAGATGACGAATCTCACCTCAGGTGAATCACACGCGCCTTGATGAGATACTGGAATAAGGTCGTCTCTGATATGCAGCTTTTTACGCCGCCAAGGATGACTAACCAAAGGAACGATTCAGTTGCCTACAAAATCATCATAACGGATACATTATATTTACGGGAAGATGCTAATATTGGTGTCTTCTCTCCTGGTCGCCGAGTATATTAATAAATGATATTTTATTTAAATTTAAAGGAAAAAAAAAGTAAAAGATACCCAAAATTAAAGTAACAAAGTTGGTTTATTTTACTGTTATACTGTATTCTTTTTAACCAATTTGTTTGATTTTTTCAACCTACTTTTTACCTGAATTGTACAAAAAAAACATCATTTTTTTTTTCAATATATTATTTATAGAAGATATGTTTATTTAAATATAATGATTTAACTATTTACATATATTACTAATAATATGAACAAAAGATTTTTCTGTATATTATTTTATAAAAACAAATATCTCATATCTTGTATAATTGTGATTGTATAACTATTTAACTATTTACATATTACTAATATACACTAATATCTCATATCTTATATAATAAAAGAAATAAAGTATAGGATAAAAAGTTTCCCCAATATACACCTACTTTTGTAAAATATGTATTAAGATTAGTGTATACTATTTTAGAAAGATATAGTGTATTTTAATGTGCTTTATAGTGTATTTTTATATTAGTTCATTTTAATACCGTCGGAAAATAAATAAATGTCTGAGATGATAATTATGCTATAAAAAGTGGAAAAAATAATAGTGTAAGATAGGAAATAAAAATATACCATATTTATATATTTTTATAAAGTAATTTATTTAATATTTCTTATTGTCCCGGTAATAAACTTATATTAGTGTTTTTAATAATTCAAAATACTATATGTTCTTTCCAAAAATAAATATAGTTTTATATTTTAATTAGCATATAAATCTCAAAACTTTGTATCATTTTAGAAACAAAGAACCGGTTGTTAAAATGAAAAGTGAAATGCTAAATTTTATTTTATTTTTTTATTTTTTCTAAATAAATTTTATGTATTAAAGAGGTAAGATTATATTTTATTTAGAATAGACAAAATTAAATATTATATATTTAAATACATATATAATCTACATCAGCAACGTAAAAGATAAGTAAATAAGTAAATGTACATCTCATTATCAATCTGTTAATTCTGTTTTTCTATCATATATCTGTTTATAAAATATTAGTGATATTTTTTTAAACTTGTATCTACATTTAGATACTTACATATATCCATAAATATTTAAAAAATATATATTTTATAAATTTTAAAAATAAAATTATAAATATATAAAATATAATATAAATTAATTTCCATTTTAATTAAATTAAATTTAATAACATATAAATTAAATTTTAATTTTAAATTTTTATGAGTGAATAATAAATATTTGTTACAGCAAATTCATTTATATATGATATTAAAATATTTATTATCCGCAGATAATAAATATTTTTATACTACTTTAAGGTTAAATAATAAAAATATCCTCGATTTAATTATGATATGTGTTCAATATTAACATATAGTATAAACATGAGTTTATTTATATTTATTTAATATTGCATATTAATGCTATTATCAAAATTTGTACAAGAACAAATTCTTGAACAAGTGGAACTAGATTTGGAGGTTATAAAAATATAATATTGTCCAAATTGTCAAAACAGCATACATGTAAAACTTATATGAAAGAAAAAAGCTAGTATCATATTCTGGTTCACCATCAAACTCTCTCTGTCCCTCCTTCTTCTTTCTACCCACCCAAATTAAGAAATTCACTCTCTCATTTTTTTCACGACATTATTGTAGACAAAGAAGTGGTAGATTATATCATCATTGGAGAGTGGAAGAGAGTAAATTCAAAATTTAAATCATAAATTTTGGAGTTAAAATATCCTAGATTTATGTGAAACTAAATTAATTTAATCTTTGAAAATAAAATATAACATAAAATAATTTAGTTTAGTTCTTCTGCTTTTATGAGATTTTAATCCAGTTAAATTGATAAAAAAAGGTTGATTTAATTTAAGTCGTCGATCGAAAAAATATAAGGTCGCATAACTATTACATTTATCTTCATCAATAAATATATATATATATATATATATATATATATATATATATATATATATATATTCCAACAACATTAAAATTTTGTAAATTAAAAAAAAATATTACTTTCAACATATAAATTAAAAATAATGTATAATTTGTAATTTATTTTGAACGATGAAAGAGAGTAAATTCAAAATTTAAATCATAAATTTTAGAGTTAAAATGTCCTAGATTTATGCGAAACTAAATTAATTTTATCTTTGAAAAAAATATATAACTTAAATTAATTTAGTTTAGTTCTTCTGATTTTATGAAATTTTAATCAAGTTAAATTGATAAAAATAAATGTTGATTTAATTTAAGTCGTACATTTAAAAAGTAAAAGGTCACATTGAAAAGTAACTGTTACATTTATCTTCATCAATTAATATATATATATATATATATATATATATATATATTTCCAACATTAAAATTTTGTAAATTTTTTTTTTTACTTTCAACATATAAATTAAAAATAATGTATAATTTGTAATTTATTTCAGTATGAAAGAAACAACAAATGAAATTTGAAAATTGCTTATACTTTTAATATTGGATTTAATTGTCACTTTAAATTTATTAATCTTTTTCACCTTCCATTCCAAATCAATTTCATAATTTTTGAGGAATGTAGATTAAACCCACAATCTCTCATGTCCTCCTTTCCAATTTCAACACTAAATAATCTTATAATTTATATATTAATATCAAGTTATCATCACCCTACTATCAAATGGTAGATAATAAATATTAATATGTCTTTAAATATTCATCAATAATTTGTTATTTATTATAATTCCACATTAGCAAATACTTACATAGTTCATAAAAAGTTGTGATATAAAGATCTCTTGCGATTTTTATCGAAAAAGGTTTCATCTATATTATATTATGATATTCATAGAAGGTAAGAACCACACCCATTAAATAGAAACACGATGATACAAATATTACAATATGCTATAGAAAACTAATATATTACATTCCTCCCTTGAGCACGATATGACCAGTGCCAACTTGGAATCTCTCTAACAACCACAGTTTGCAACACATCAAGACCTATCCTTTCTTTTATATCAAATACCAAACACGTCCTCACTACTTTTCTTAATAAATTGGTGTGGGGAACAAGAAACGGTAGTGACCTCACTTTTCAGTTTTTGTTGGCTAATGCTTTAAGATGGTTTAAATACTAATTAAACCATTTTTATTACAAGTTATAAATAATAAAACAAAATCGTCAGTTATGTAAATTGAAAAAAAAAAAAAATTGAACGTGCGGGGATAATGTCTTATTCATTAGTGTTGTGAATAAACAAGTTCCAGCAGATCATGTCGGTTCATATCTCAGTACTATTAATACGAGGGCTACAAGAAGATCACGTGATGCGAGCGTGTGTGCAGATGGTGTGTGGTGCATAATTCGGTGTTCCATGTAAGATATTTTTCACTTGTCATTATGGGAGTCACGTGACACATGCCATGATGTGTATGCATATTATGTGATGAATAATATGAATGTATGGATGGTGATGATGATGATGGTGTTTGACCACTAGAGTGTGGGGTGGGGAAAAAGAAGGAACTAAAAGCATGTGGGATACGGAATAAATGGAATGAGTGAGAGAGTGAGAGAGTGAGAAAGAATTGGTTGCTTCGATTTCCCGCCAATAACGACGACGTGGAACCCACAGGCATGTTTGGCGCGAAAATGTCCGAAAGACGTGGGACACGTGGTGAGTGATGGGACAAGTGTCTTTCGTAGGTGGGTGCGTGGAAAGTGCTGATGCCGCTCCCTTTTGTCCGAGCTAAATACTCACACACTGCTGCTGACGTGGCCTTCAATATTTAATATGCCCAATACTACCACACCTCACTATTTTCTTCCCACCAAACCCGTCTTTTTCTACACCTACGTATCTTTACGTATCTCTACGTACAACCTACACTTCACACTCTACACCCGCAACCACTCCAATAAAAATAAATCATCCTTAATTCTATTAAATATTATTATCTTTTCCATTTTCCAATCTTACCTTGCCAAAATATTGTTACTTTATATTTATTTTTCACACTTTATATCACCGTCACTAACTGATATAAGTTCATCATTTACTGGGATATCAAACTCGCCACCACTTTAATAATTAGATCACTTTACTTATATAAGTCAAAACGATAACTATTGTAGGCATAGAAGTCGGTGATTTTTTAGTTTAGGTACAGTTGGTGAGTGATAAATTAGATTATTTCTCTCAAAGCATTGATACACATAAATAAACAAATTTGTTATGTTTTATTATCACTACAAGGTATATCAACCCAATACTTTTCAATCACATAATTAAAGCCACAAGGAAAGTGACTACCATATATCACGTGGCATTGATTTTTCACGAAGGAGATTAATCGCAATGAAAAGTATAATTAATAACATAAAATGGTCAACAACTTATTAAGGAACTAAAAGTTTTTTTTTTCTTTTTAGAAGATTAAATGAAAAAAATGTTGAGAAAACAATGACACTTTAAAAAATTGAAGATGAAACACAATATGATTATCACATTTTACTGTTTGATATGAATAATACAATTGGTACAACATGTTGTAAATGTATTAGAAAATTATTTAAATGAATATTTTTTATTGATAATTTAGGTTTTATAAATTTTAACAAATAAAAATGAGAATCCAAATTTATTCAGAAAAAACTATATTTTTTTTCTAACTCAGTTTTCTCTCGACACCTTTCCATTTTTTTAGAAAAAATTCAATTTTGCGGAAGTGATCTATGCGAATGACCGTATTAAAGTCCTCGATCAAAATCTCTTTTAAGTGAGTATGAATTTTTACCTTTTTTATAGGACATATTATTTTGTCACATGTTTGCCTCATTTATGATTGTATGTTGTCCTCCTTAGTCTTTGATGAAAAATTCTTTGGTTGAGACCCTGAGATTCTGTCTTTATCGTCATTATTAATTTTTGTTGTATAAATCGAGTGTTTTAACTTGTGCAACTATTTATGGAGGAAGAGAGCATCATTAGGCCAAGTCCATAAGGTAAGGGGGTGTTAGTTTATTTGAAAACTTTATTGTATTATGGTAAAATTTATAAAAATTGTTGTACAAATTGTACGATTTCTTGTCTATTTAAAGTTGATCATTTTTGGCAGAAGAGTAAGTTTAAATAATATTGTTAGTAGTAATGATATTTATGAATAGAGAATGTTGTGAAATTTTGAGTAAATGTATTCAATTTGAATAATGGAAGTGTAAATATGTGGTGCAGGAAAATTGTTAAAATAGAGAAATTAGTTGTGAAATAAATATTGGAAATATGAAATTAGATGAAGGAGTTATAGAAGAAGAAGTCTTTATGAAATGCGAGGAATGTGTGTGACATTTATGATGTTATAGTGGTTGTCTTTGAGGGATGGAAAGTTTTTATGTGGTACTGTGATTCTTTAAAAATAATTTTGATGGATGAATTAATTATAAACATACTTAAATTGTTAAATTTTGTGATGTGTAAAGAGTAGACATGAAAAAATGCATTGATTAACATAGTATTGAATGTGGCATGATGTTTGCATTTTAAAATAATATATTATGTATGTGATTTTCATAACATGTGAATTAGAAGTTAAAACTTTAGATTATAAGATACGAACAAACTGCATACAAACAATTATGTTTGTTGCGTCACCGTTGGACGCGAGTGAGGCAGTAAGTCCCTAACTTCATGGAGTTGGTCGATACTTGTTTCGTGTTTGGTGGTAATTGTGCGAGCGAGCTATATTTTTTTTTATGGGCTACCTATTATAATTGTGATTGTATTGTCATGTGTTTGACAATGTATGTATATGTGTATAGATTTTGTGTTGATGTTGTCAAATTAACTATTTGTGAGGAAAAAATAAATGCTAATTTAGTATGAGTCTAAGTGTGTTGAAGTGCACCTTTGATATAAGATTCTCTTGATTTTACTTTTATTTAATTTACATAAAGATGATAATTAGTTAAGTGGTGATGAGAGTCAAAGGAAGTTTTATAAGAATAAACTATATGACATGAAAGATGATCATACTCAGAGAGTAAATAAAGTTAATTCTGTTAGTACTGAAGAGACATTGTGATAAGTGCATAGTTTCATAAGTTCATCCCATATTTAAACTAAAATTATATTAAATAACTTTTTCTTTCACTTTTAAAACAAAAGTTTTAACACTTAAACGCAAAACACAAAATAAAATTGACTTCCTCTCACTTTTTTGAGGTGTTGTTACATTTTTTTTCACGAAAGTAAAAAATAATACATTTTCTTGTCATTAAAAAAATACTTATAATATTTTCTAATATATATATATATATATATATATATATATATATATATATATATATATATATATTCAATGTTAATAGAAGAGTAAGAGTATGCCTCATAAAAAAAACATTATTTTAAATTTAATAATAATAAAAAAAGAATAAAAATCTTTAAAAATTGCTATATTTTAAAAAAAATTCCATTCTGTCACCTTTCTTGTAAGACTTTTCTTTTTCGATTTTCATACTTTCATTAATATTTTATTTGATTGTACTAAAAGAATATATTTTTAATATAACAATATTTTTATATGCTTTTAGTGTTAAACTAATATATTTTAATGACAATGTTACAAAAAAAGAAAATTATGATACGATACGACTCGTTAGGGAGATGCTCTTATGTTAAGAATCGAGTTTGGGGTTTTAATTTAGAAATATTAGTAAAATATTTGCGTAAAAATATAAAATTATTCATAAAAGACATGACCGGAATACAAACAAATTTAATGAAAAAAAGATTATGGCAAGCATGAAGAAATGTCAACTAAAAACAATTAGCGAATGTGACGCCTCTGTCGGCCGAAACACCACTCTTTTTTCTTTTAAGTAGATGTTTGTTCACCTAATAATCGACCAAAAGCCCAAATTAGTTTTCAACTTTGTTTCTTTGAACAACAAAGTTAGAACATAGTAATGCCAAAAAACTCTAAACAAAATCCAAATTTTGTGATTCTGTGTAGACTAGGTCTATGCCGAATCGATCGTATAAACGACCATTTTAATATTTGCAAACAATACATGCTTTATATGTACTCATTTTATTAGAAGTACTACAATGATTAATGCAATTAAGAATAAGAAAATTGTACTCTCAATAATAATGCAGTGGAACAAGATTAAAATAAAATATTAGACTACACAACTTCCTAATCACGTTAATAACCGAAAGCTTAATCTTAAAACAGTGGCTCTTAAAATATTACACGGGACAATCATTTAGTGAACTTCCTAATCACGTTAATCACTGAAAGCTTGTTCTTACAACAATGGCTCTGTTTCACATAAAAAATAGTAATTCAAAAGTTGATTGATAATAGTTAAAAAGTTAATGAGAAGTTGGAAAAATTATTGAGAGGTGAAAAGTTTGGAATTGAAAACAAATATTCATTCCCTTCGGTTTCAAAATAAGTAACGCCTCTATATTAGAAAAGTCATTTGAATGGACGTTTCAGATTTTAATTAAAGAATTAAATATTTGATTTAATTAGCTATTGAATAAATAATTAATGCCATTAAATTAATCCGAAGACAGAGAGTATGATGAGTATAGTTTAGTAAACTTATTCCAATCATTAAATTATTATTCATTATTCTTGTTAGTTTTTGTGACAAAAATGTAAATTTGAATATTGGTTCTTGTTTTGAAACAGAGAGAGACACAGTAATAAATACATTATTAATTAATTTTTTTGGTAAATTAATTTTTTTTATCTCATTTCATTTGTTGATTAAGATAATGCGCGTTTTTTTAGAAAATAATCTATAACAATAACAATATATAAAGATTATATTTTTTTTTCACATTTCGTTATTTCATTTAATTTTAAAAATTAAATATTTTATAAATAGTTTACCTTTAATTGTTATTAATTAGAAAAAAATCTTTCTTCTTTCTTATATACATATTTTACTTTCTTAATTATATATTTTAATAAATATATTACAAATTAGTTATATACATTTTTTATTAATCTTAATTCAAATTTTTATAAAAACTAAAAAATACGAAGACAAATAAATAACAACAGTTGTGTTTTTGCTAGTTTATTATGGAATAGATATGTAAGACTCTAGAAAATGACGTTTTAAAATTGATAGTGGTTTAAAAATAGTGAGACTCAATTATTTTAATATTAAAAGTTTTTGTAAAAATAGAATTGTTATAAACGAGTTTCATTATTATAAACCACTTCTCTAAAGTTCTCTAACTTCTCTCTAGAGATTTTGTCTCTCTGGTCGTCTGATTGAAGAACCGAGACCGTAGAATTGATCCTCTCGGCGAGCTCTTCAAATTGGATCGATCAGTTTCTCCATACGCGTAAGTTGAGTTTTCGCTCTTTATTTTAGTCTTTTTCTGTTGCATGCAGGCCCTCTTCCGCTTGCATGCGACGTTTTAATCATCAATATGAGTCTCTGTTGATCAGTGATCATAACGGTATGTCCTGATTGTTCTTGTGATGTTTCTATGTGTAGATAGAGCATCCTGTGGAGTTAGAGGTGTTGACGTTTTGAAGGCGTTGACGTTTATAAAGTTATCTAAATAGAATAACAGGTAAGGGAAGCTAACTGTTTTACTTAAATTTCATCTAGAAATCATTATGATGACTTTGAATTGCATGATTGATTGTTGTATGAGTGCTTGAATTGCGTAATTGAGTGTATGATTGGATTGTGCTAGATTTCTTTGCTGTTGCATGTGAGAACAGATTGGGAATCTGGTATTTTTGCCTAAGCGAGCAGCTCTCGCCTGAGCGAAAACACAAGAAACTCATTCCCTGATTCTGCGCGAGATCTCGCCTAGGCAAGTCACTCTCATCTAAGCGAGACAGCTTAGCCTGAGCGAGAATTCGCCCAGAGTTTGGGTTGTTATCTGTTTTGAGCCTCGCTCAGGCGAAAATGACTCGCCTAAGCGAGAGAGCCTTTTTGCCTATGCGAGACCTTCTAGCTTGGGCGAGAACCCCTGCAGTTGAGTGTTATTTCTTTGTTTCTAATTGATGAAGCTATGTTTGAATGTTAAAATATGAACTTAATTATGATATACATGAATTGTTATGACTGGTACTATGTGTGGTGAAATTGCATGAAGTTGGAATATGAGAAGAAGTGGTTGAACTAGAATTTCAAGGGAAATTCTGAGAGGAATGTTTTAGTGTATGTAAGGACATAAGGACTCAGTTTTGGTTGGTATCCTGACGCTCCTAGTAACCATTAAGACTCATGTAGAGTATGATGGATTACGTCGGGGGGAGTAGCATGAGGTCCTGGTCTATGGACCCGATCCGCCATAGAGGTGATGGGACTTACCCTGGGAGTGGTTGGGTGATAACCCCTTGTGTCCAAACTCTGCAGAGTTTGGGAACCGTCGCAGGTGCAAGCCACCA
>Ga0209589_1007687_pt1 | contig 17195 bp, 13 predicted proteins | sample CowpeawhiteBW_FD_187525 | JGI IMG/M metagenome (GOLD analysis project Ga0209589, IMG submission 187525) | Root nodule microbial communities of legume samples collected from California USA - Cow pea white BW (SPAdes) (version 2) | ecosystem: Host-associated > Plants > Roots > Nodule | place: USA...
TATATATATATATATATATCCTTATCCAAAATTTAAAGTACCTTTAGTTTTATGAAGCTTTCAATTGGCTATTACAATTTTTTTTGTCCGATATTTATATCAATGTGTGATTTTGAGTTAAAGCTTCCATTCTCAACGTTTTGAAAGGAAGATTCTTCTTCTTTTTCTTTTCTAATGTGATCTTATGCTTCTCTTGACTATGCCTTTAACTTTTTCTTTTTACCATATTTACTATATTTACTTTCAATACTATTACTTAAGGTTAATCTCTTCCAAATACCCAAATATTCCATTCCAAGCTCAAGAATTAATTATCACGTTTAATTGCCACATAATTATGGCAAAGTTTATGAATTTAACTAAAGGGTAAAAGAGTACTATGCTTTCTTTTTATACTCTCTTTTGTAAATATGAATAGAATGCTTATTCAATACTCCAACTCACCATATAATAATGTATTTTTCATCACAAAAACCACATGACATTTGTAAATATTAGAAGATCCAATTGAAAAGTTCTTAGAGAGCCAACAACATTATATCATATATAGTTTGTAAAATAAGAAAAAAAAAACATAATGTTTTTAGAATAATCTAATGATTTTTTTTTTATATATGTGATTTTGACTAATAATCTTCTCTCATTCGCACATAATCATGTAAAAACATAAATGTTTCTGAATATTATGACTCCATATATGAAAATTGATCAATCTCAAACCCTATTGTGACGAAACCCTAAAGAGAAACAAATCATGATTATGGTTTAGAGAAGAAAAATAAAGATAGAACAAAAAATAGATGAAATGTTAATTATATCATTTTTTTTCTTGGAATCAAATTAAGAAACATAAAAAGGTATATATGTATGAACTTACAAAGCCAATCTCCAACATAGACATGTTGTTGAGCAGACCATTGAGTGTAGTTGACATCATGATTGATCCAACCTTTGGAGCCTCCCACCTTATGAAGCATCGGATTTCCCATCACCACCAACGACAACCACCCCATCACCACCACACTCGCCACCGTCGCTGCCGCCACTGTCACATCCTTCCGTATCGTCATTGTTCGATCGTACAAACAACACGCAGATAAACAGATAGATAGATATATAGATAGATAGATTATCCGGTTAAGAAAATCTCTACAACTCTTAACTAGAGTTTGTTCTCTTCATCACAAACATAAATGTGTCTTAAATAGTGTGGGGGAAATGAGATGAATGAAGCAGTTGTATAAAGAGGAGCATAGATAGTGACACTTTTTAAAGTGTTATGAAATGGTGCATAAGAAGAAGAACAGCCTCAGTGACACTGAAACGTAAAGTAAAGGCGTTTGGAATCAACAAATGTTATTGGTGCATTGTTGGGACAATGTAGGATCCCATGGTTTTTGTTTTTGTTTTGTCTTTTTCTCTTCATGGAATTGAGTGTTAAGGATTAATTAACACACTCAATCTTGTCTTTTAATGCAATTAAAGTTCGTAATAACTGCCAAATTAATACTAACCATGATGGTTGTGCAATCAGGCCATAATTAAGGATGCTTCCACTTTAAATCCGGTGTAACGTTTTGCTTATTTTGATATTTTAATAAGAAAATATTTTTATTACTATTTAGTTTCTGTCACTTAATATTCAGTTAATTAAACTTTTTATACTTTTACTGCTTCAAATTTTTTAAAGCAACAGTCCCTTCACCTTTTGTCAAAATTTAAAGTAATGGGATTAACTTGTTACATTAAAAGGCATGAACATTATTTTATTACATTAAACAATAAAGTAAACTTTGCACTTTTAAATATTTTAACAAATTATAATTTTTTGCAATCATAATGATTTTAATGTTGAGAGAATCAATGATACTTTTGTTTATTACTTTTTTATTTGCATATTGTTTTCCTATAGGTGATGTTGACAATTTTAATAATGACATAAGACTAGTCATCTCACATATTTTTATGTAGGATTACAAAATAAAAATATGAAAAAACATATATGACATTTTTATAAGTCAGTGTAATTATTTTACATTAAAGATTTTAATATTTGATGTAAATTTTGACATTTATAATAGACTCGTATGCATAAATATTGAGTTTCACATTGGATCAAAAGAGTCGTACGTAAATCTATTTAATATTAAGGTATTGTGTTTATTTTTCCTTAAACTTCTATGACACGACTTTTCTCTTTTTCGTGTGGTAAAGGTTTTGGAAATCATTTTGTGGTGTGATTCGCTGGTGTTAGATGTTCTGTAGTGGTAGGTGTTTTTATTTCGATTGTATTAGAGTATTTATGAGTCCAAGTGCATAATTATATTATATAAGTGTTTTAGATTTTTTACACTATTGAAATTAAAATCATGTGTGCTTATTCAGTGAGGGTTAAGATCTCTAATAATATTGTTTTCATCCATTTTCATCATTAATGGAGTCATTAATATTGTTTTCAAGATGTATTTTACATAAGATCTTATATTTTATTATAAAATTGTCACTATTAAACTTATTATATGAGTGTATTATAATTGTCATAATAAGTCGTCCTACAATCCAAATTTTATATAACTGTTATTCTTTATTTCGAGAGCTCTGATAGGTATGAATAGACTATAAAGAGGCACGAGTGGTCATGACTTCCCAATTTTTTTTTCTTTTTTTAAATTATATGTAATATATATTAGGAATATTGGAAATTGATGATAATTTAATTAAGTATTTTTTTTTCTTTTATAAAACACAATATTTAAATAAATAATAAAACATAAATCAAATTAAATGTACAATAAAGAATACAAAAATTATTAAGATAATTTTTATTTTCTCTCTCATTATCTTGCTCTCATTTCTCATATTCTTTTTCAATGAAGAAAAAAATGTAACTCTCTCTTACTGATAGTGAAATATTAGTTTAATAGTGAACATTATTTTTCATCTCATGAGTCTTTTGTATATTCATTTTTTTATGAGTGTAGAACGAAAAGTAATGTATTATTTATCTTTTCATAATCGGTTTTTAATCGTGGTTTGATTATCACAGATTTTTCTTTTAGTATGTACGTCTCTCTCAATTTTTTATTAGTTTGTGATAAATTATTCTTTAGTCCTAAACTTAAAAAAAATATAGGTATACTGCAGAATAAAATTAAAAATGAATTTCTTGTCCACAATATTGTTATTTTCATTGAAAAATAAATAATTACAAATTTTAGTTCTTATTCAATTACTGATAAGTTAAAGAATTTGAAGGAATTGTTATTTTCAATGAAAAAGAAATAATTACAAATTTTAGTTCTTATTCACTTATTGATGAGTTAAAGAATATAAAAGAATCAAGGGCTTAATGAAAAAGAAATAATTACAAATTTTAGTTCTTATTCACTTATTGATCACTTATTTTGAGTGTGCGTGTGTGTGTGAGTGTGTGTGCGTGTGTGTGTGTGTGTGTCATCTCACATAAATTTATATTAAATATTACAATAAACATTACTTTATGTTTTTGTGTTAGATGTACTACATCAATTAGAGTTAAGGTAAATTCACAATATGTAAGAGGGTGAAAATCTCACATTACAAGCCAATTTTGAGGTTGAATTAGGCTTAAAATCCACTTCTTATCATGGTATCAAAGCCATAGGCTAGAGTTTATCTTAGCGAGATTTATTATTTGTTGGGTCTATTGTTCCATCAACTATCAGGCCGCTATCAGACCACTCATTAATGTTTCACGCACGAGACATATTCGTATATACCTCGACATGAGAGAAGGGTGTTAAAAGTTCCAAATCGACTAGAGATAATGTCAAATCACAATATATATAATTGGGTGTAAACCTTATTTTACATACCGATATGTAATTAATTATAAATATATTAAGTAAAAAATTTATTTTATATTAATAAAAGGAACAACCTAAAGAAAAAAAACCAGTACATTATTTTAAAATTGTTATTTATTAAATGCATTATATATATATATATATATATATATATATATATTTTGTATAACATTTTTTTATATTTTAAAATATTTGTACATCAGGACTCTTATATAATGTTTTGACCTAGCTCATAAAATATTAGGATAAATCCAATTATATCTTTAGGACGACAACAACCAAAGAAATACATTTTTTTACTGTAAAGCTCTAAATTTATACCATGGTGATCATGGGTTATCTTTTTCAACACCTGTGAAGGTCATATAAGGCATCCTTTTCCTTTTAGGGACTTTGAACACTGCGTTGACTGTAACATCCTAAAAAAAAATTACTTTAATTAAAATGTAACAATATAAAAGAAGCTTAATCGTTGCATCATTAATTATCCGAAACGCAGGAAAACAAAATTCAATATTCAATGTGACAATACTCAAAGGAAATTAAACCAAAAGTTATTACAAGTTTCCATAAAACCATAAAATAAATAGTAAAAATCCCTAGCTCTAACCCTGTTAGCCCTCACTCCGCAGTCCAGGCACCATCAGCATCATCTGTATTATCATCTCCTCCCGTGTAACGAGTTACACGATCATCGCCAAACACAACCAGAAAGGGTGAGTTCAATAATATAAGAAATCACATAAATTAAATAATATAAAACACCCAAACTTATTATCATATTTAGACCTTGGTTACATTCACAACACACCCGAAGGCTTTTCAACCTCTAACATACAACAAGGTTAGCCATGGACTCAGGATTTCATGATGCTCATACGAACCTGCCCGCTTGTGGTCCTGCCTCTACAAACCTCCTCGCTCGTAGTCCTATTCTACGGACCTACCCGCCCATAGTCCAACACATGTGATCCTCAAGCTACGTACCTCCCCGCACGCAACATCTCTCAACTGTGAGCACGAAACATACGAACCTAGCTCGCTCGTATCCCCACAGGAGAGTAATTGAGTATGAACCTCCCCGCTCATACCATCACATGTTATCCACCATCCATGAACCTACCCGCTCATGGCACAGCATCTTCTGATCCACGTTTTCATCAAAGAGTACAAACATTACACACAAACTGCACTAAACTCGCTTGGGCTAGAAGCCTTAGCTTAAGCGACCAGGCCTGTCTCGCTTAAGCTAAGCTTCCTCGCCTGAGCGAGCGTGCTGCCAGGGTTAATGTGCGAAGGCTCGCTTAAGCGAGCTGGCCCCGCCTGGGCGAGATCTCCCTTCGCTCAAAACAACATCACTCGCCTAGGCGACAAGACATCAGAACACACACTCCTCAGTTGCAATTTCTCGCTCAGGCAAGTACCTCTCACTTGAGCGAGGTACTCTGTCGCTCAAACCATGAGCTCCTCGCCTGAGCGAGTCCCTCGAGCACAACCTCCCCTCTACGCGATTTCTCACCTAAGCGAGCGAGATGTGCAAACATAACCCAAAATTTTGTTTCTGCTATTCTTGCCTAGGCGAGCCTATTTAGCTCGAGCGATAATAGCAAATACTCTCCCTGTCATACACGCAAAAACCTTTACCCAAAAACCCAAAACCCCATTCAACTATGTCCAACAATACACCACAGGATTCAACATTTTGTGCATCATTTGAACATCAAATTAGTCACTCCAATTGCAAAAACAGACCCTTAACACCAACAGTACCGCAATTTCCCCAAAATTCCCATACAATGCATAACAAATTGACCCAACCACATAGAAACAATTTCACCACTGATTCATACCAGAAGAAGCACGAAAATTCATGATCAAACACAGTTTATACATGCATTTCAAAGTATAAAAAATTCACAATCATAAAACAAGCAAGAGAACTCCCCTAACCTGAAATTTCTTGCTCAATTGGGTCTTTTAACCTTAACTTTGCACTACCACGAATAATTCCCCTTTGCTCTCAAAAACTCAGATTTCTTGGTTCTCTTTGACTCCCCTTGGCACCCCAAACTCGTGCTGCCCTTTCACTCTAGATTTCAGACTTCACTAAAACCCTTCTAATTACCCAAATTTCCCTTTTTATATGGTTCTTAATTATGGTTAATAAAAAAACGAAAAAGGCTTTTAATTAAGTATAATTGTCTTTCATATCTCATTATGGGTTGTTGTCTTTCCCCTCCCTTGGCTGCCCAAGAGTTCAAGGCAATTGCACAACCAATTCAACCAAATCACATTTGTGATAATCCTCAATATTTTAGGATTTCATTATCACATTTCACACTCAAATATATCAATAAAATAATTGTACACATTTAAAATAACACACAAAATTGACATACTTAGGACTCGAACTCAAGTCCTATCACACAATCAAGTACTCTTAACCACTTGAGCTAGTAGTTTTCCACGTCATAACCTTCTGCATTAAATTCCTTAAAGGATTTCTTTACCCGCATTTATTAAATAATTATTTACTTAACTATTTAATTTTCTCGGGTCTTACATTCCCCCTACCTTTAAAGATTTTCATCCTCGAAAATAGGACTTACCAGGAAACAAGTGCGAATAGGATTGCCTCATGCGATCTTCCATCTCCCAAGTCATCTCCTGAGTAATCTCCCAAAGCACTTTCACGGTTTTGATCTCTTTCCCTCGCAGCTTCTTCACTTGCGAGTCTAGAATCTGCACCGGTCCAGTGTTCACAGTCAAATCCTCCCTGATCTGGATATCGTCTGACTCCGCATGTGAGATGGATCTGTTATGTATTTCCTCAACTGAGAGACATGAAATACATTATGCAGATTCACCAAGTGTGGTGGCAGGGTGATCTCATAAGCTGCAGCGCCAATTCTCCTCAAAATCTGATAAGGCCCAACAAACCTCGGAGTTAACTTCCTTGATTTGATGGCCCTTCCGATACCTGTTGTCGGTGTCACCCTGATGAATATATGATCCCCAGCCTCGAACTCTAGAGGTCGCCTCCTCTTATCTGCGTATGATTTTTGTCTACTCTAAGTAGCCCTCATTCTCTCCTGAATTGCCCTAACCTTCTTAGAAGTCTGCTGTAGAAACTCGGGACCCAACACCAAAGATTCTCCATCCTGATTCCAACACAACGGTGTCGTACACCGTCGCCCATACAACGCCTCATAAGGTGCCATACCTATACTGGAGTGATAACTATTGTTGTACGTGAATTCCACCAATGGAAGCATCTCACTCCAATTTCCCATATGATCCAGCACACAAGCCCTTAAGAGATCCTCCATGGACTGGATCGTACGCTCCGACTGCCCATTAGTCTGTGGATGATATGCAGAACTCATCCTCACCTGGGTCCCCAATGCTGCCTGTAGAGACTGCCAAAAGCGAGATGTGAATATCGGGTCTCTGTCTGATACTATGCTAGCAGGCACATCATGCAACCTAACCACTTCTCGCACATACAACTCGGCCAATTTATCCAACGATCACTTCTGATTAATAGCGAGGAAATGAACACACTTTGTCAAACTGTCCACTATTACCTAGATTGAGTCATGCCCTTTAACAGACCTCGGCAAATGAGTCACGAAGTCCATGGCAATATTATCCAATTTCCACTGAGGGATGTCCAACGACTCTAGTGTACCCCCTGGTTGCTGATGTTCAATCTTGGCCTTTTGGCATACCAAACACGATGCTACGAAGTCGATAATATCGGTTTTCATACCATTCCACCAGAAGGACTGTTTCAAATCTTGATACATCTAAGTCATACCTGGGTAGATGCTAAGACGACTTTTATGCCTTTCTTCCATGATCTGTTTCCTCAGTCTCCAATTCCCTGGTACACAGAATCTATCTCTGAATCGTAAGATACCATCTGACCCCATCCTGTAATCCTTCCCTTTCTCAGTCCCTATCCAACTCACAAACTGTTGCAGCTCAGCATCGCTCTTTTGTTGCTCTCGGATGGTCTCTAATACATCACTGGTCAATGTTAGAACACTGCATCTGATGGAATCTTCACTCAATTGTATACCCAGATTCATATCTCTAAGCTTCTCAATCAATTCTAGCTCATTCACCATCATGGCCGATATATGCATCCTTTTCCGACTCAAGGCGTCTGAAACAACATTTGCTTTACCAGGGTGGTAAAGCAACTCAAAATCATAGTCCTTGAGGTACTATATCCATCGTCGTTGTCTCATATTCAACTCCTTCTAATCGAATAGGTATTTCAAACTTTTATGGTCACTGAAAACCTGGAACTGGGAGCCATATAAGTAGTGTCTCCATGTCTTAAGAGCAAACACTAATGCGGCCAACTCTAAATTATGGGTAAGATAGTTCTTCTTGTGCACCTTTAACTGCCTAGAAGCATAGGCTACTGGTCTCTTCTCCTGCATCAGTACGCAACCCAACCCATGATAGGATGCATCATAATACACCTCAAATTTCTTACTTGTGTCTGGTATAGCTAGCACCGGAGCTGTCGTCAATCTCTTCTTCATCTCCTCAAAGCATTCCTCACATTTCTCTGTCCATGAGAATGGTTGGTCTTTTCTGGTAAGTTGGGTCAAAGGACTCACCATTTTAGAAAATCCTTCCACAAACCTCTTGTAGTACCCAGCCAAACCCAAGAAGCTTCGTACCTCAATCACAGTCTGTGGTCTTTCCCATTTCAACACCGTATCAATTTTGCTTAGATCTACCGCAATACCATGTGTTGAAATAACATGCCCCATAAACTATACCTCTTCTAACTAAAACTCACATTTAGACAGCTTACCATAGAGCTGATGTTCTTTGAGTACTGCCAATACTACTCTAAGATGATCTGCATGTTCCTCCTTGTTCTTGGAGTAGATGAGAATATCATCGATGAACACCACCACAAACTTATCCAAATAGGGCTGAAAAATCTGATTCATATAATCCATAAAGATTGTTGGAGCATTAGTCACTCCAAATGGCATTACTATATACTCGTAATGTCCATACCTTGACCTGAATGCTGTCTTCTGGACATCTTCCGGTTTGACCAAGATCTGATGGTATCCAGACCTCAAGTCAATTTTGGAGAACATACATGTCCCTCTTAGTTGATCAAGCAAATCATCAATCATCGACAGTGGGTATTTGTTCTTTATCGTCAGTTTATTCAATTGCTGATAACCTACACATAACCGAGAACTCCCATCCTTCTTTTTCACTAGTAACACAGGAGCTCCCATGGTGACGCACTAGGTCTGATAAACTTCTTCTCTAGCAGATTCTCGATCTGCTTTTTCAGCTCTGCCAACTCCGCTGGTGCCATTCTATAAGGAGCGGCCGACACTGGACCCGCTCTAGGGATTAGATCAATAGAGAAATCTATATCCCTACTTGGTGGCAATTCGGGTATTTTATCAGGAAATACGTCGACATACTCGTCCACCACTGGTATACTTCTGATCTTTTCCTCTGTGCTCTTCTTTTCTCCTTGAGCCACTATCATGAAACAAGTAGCTCCATCTTCCATTTCCTTCAAGGCTCTGTGAGAGGAGATCAACTCAATTCCCTTTGACTCTGGGAACACCACCCTGTGTTGTCCACAATCAAAGACTATGTGATTGTTTGACAACCAGTCAATTCCTAATATCACGTCCAAACCCTCCAAAGGCAAGCATATGAGGTTCACCTTGAATCGTCTGCCCTCTACCTCCAACGAGCACCCAACACAGGCAGAATTAGTTGCAACCTACCCAGATGCTGGTGTCGAGACGATCACCTCGCACCCCAGAGTCGCAAGTCGACAATCCCAGTTTCTTCACGCAGTCGTGGGATATGAAGGAGTGTGAAGCTCCTGAGTCAAACAGCACTAACACACTGTTACCATACAAAAAACAATAATCTAGAATGAGATTACCTGACCGGGAGGCCTTAGTGCTGGTCATGGCGAAAACCCGGCCTGCCGCTCTCGGCCTATCAGAGGAAGGTGGTTGAGATCGTGATCCGGGGGTGGACTTCTTATTCGAACACTTGTTAGAAAAATGCCCCGGCTAATCACATGGATAGCACTTACGAGTGCCAACACTGTTGCTTCCACTGCTCGTTGGTTAAGTGCAATCTCTCCTCAGATGCTTTCCTCCACAATTATAACATCTCAACTTCTGCGGGGACGATGTAGGTTGACTATAGGGCTTCTTCTGATTTCTGCCCTCTACACTGCTCCTCTAAGGTCGACTAACCCGACTGGGCCCCATCTCTAATTGTTCCAGGCTTTTGGCCTGCTCGACCAAAACGGGAAACTCTCTGACCCTCAAAGGCACTATAATGCTTCGCAACTCATGTTTCAAGCCGCCCTCAAACTTCCCGCAGCGCCACTCCTCGGTGACGGTCTGTGAGTAGAACTTAGATAGGTATTCAAACCTCTCCACATATGCTTGCACAGACAAGCTCCCCTGTTGTAGTGTGAGAAATTCTGCCTCGCGCTCATGTTTAGCGCTGTCAGGAAAGTACTTCTCCAGGAACCTCCTCCTGAAGTTGGTCCATGACACCTCCTCCTCCTGGGTCTGCATCTGTTGTTGCATCCCCATCCACCAATACTCGGCCTCAATCACTAACAGAAAGGTGGCGAATGTGAGTTTCTGCGCCTTTGTGCATTCTATCACCCGAAAGATCTTCTCGCACTCGCGTAACCACGCGTCTGCCTCATCTGGGGTAGCCTTCCCAGTAAATTTGGCTGGCTTATGACGCATGAAATCCTCCATCGTCACAGGTTTCACCGGAGGAATCATCGCTCTAGGTTGTGTTGCCACTGGTTGCATAGAGTCCACCATCCTATGGATCGCATTAGCAATCTCATCAGCACCTACGGTATTCCTACGTCTCCGGTTTGCCATAGCATGTGCACGCCACATTGTTCAGCTGTTAACATTAGACAGCTGGAATTAAAATAAGGACTACTAGTTACCAACAATCACTAAAATACATAACACAGTTCACAGACAATAAACTATTAGCTCACTCCCCAAATTCCCCAAAAATTCAAAACATTTGCTTTAATACCAAATGTAACATCCTAAAAAAAATTACTTTAATTAAAATGTAACAATATAAAAGAAGCTTAATCGTCGAATCATTAATTATCCCAAACGCGGGAAAACAAAATTCAATATTCAATGCGACAATACTCAAAGGAAATTAAACCAAAAGTTATTACAAGTTTCCATAAAACCATAAAATAAATAGTAAAAATTCCTAGCTCTAACCCTGCTAGCGAGATGTGCAAACATAACCCAAAATTTCGTTTCTGCTATTCTCGCCTAGGCGAGCCTATTTAGCTCGAGCGATAATAGCAAATACTCTCCCTGTCATACACGCAAAAACCTTTACCCAAAAACTCAAAACCCCATTCAACTATGTCCAGCAATACACCACAGGATTCAACATTTTGTGCATCATTTGAACATCAAATTAGTCACTCCAATTGCGAAAACAGACCCTTAACACCAACAGTACCGCAATTTCCCCAAAATTCCCATACAATGCATAACAAATTGACCCAACCACATAGCAACAATTTCACCATTGATTCATACCAAAAGAAGCACGAAAATTCATGATCAAACACAGTTTATACATGCATTTCAAAGTATACGAAATTCACAATCATAAAACAAGCAAGAGAACTCCCCTAACCTGAAATTTCTTGCTCAATTGGGTCTTTTAACCTTAACTTTGCACTACCACCAATAATTCCCCTTTGCTCTCCAAAACTCATATTTCTTGGTTCTCTTTGACTCCCCTTGGCACCCCAAACTCGTGCTACCTTTTCACTCTAGATTTCAGACTTCACTAAAACCCTTCTAATTACCCAAATTTCCCTTTTTATATGGTTCTTAATTATGGTTAATAAAAGGTTAAAATACCTTTTTGGTCCCAATTTTCGTCAAGTTTTTTCAAATAAGTCCTAATTTTGGTTTTGTGTTCAAATAGGTCCCAATTTTCGTCAATTATGTTCAATTGAGTCCTTTTTTGCTAACACCGTTTAAATCATTAACGGCATGAACAGTGACTGCCACGTGTCATTTTGTGGTTTTTTTGAATTTTTTTTTTATTTTTTTTTAAATTTTTTATTAAATTTTGTTAATTTTTTTTAAATGTACACGTGTCAACTTAGGAGTGTGCCACGTGTCACTTCGTGATTTTTTTGAATTTTAAAAAAAAATTAATTTTTTTTAAATGTCCACGTGTCAACCCAGTAGCCTGCCACGTGTCAAAGTCAATATTCTAAATTCAATTTGGTCCCTATATTTGTTATTTTTGTTCAATTAGGTTCCAATTTTTGTTAACATTAACCAATTTGATCCCTCTCCAAATTAAAACCAAATTTAATTTTTATATTAAAATTCATATTTTTTATTAAATATCTTTATATAATATATTAAAATTCACATCATTATAACTTTGATATAAAAATTAAATTTAGTCACATCTTCTATAGGACCAAATTGGTTAATCTTAACAAAAATTAAGACCTAATTGAACAAAAATAACAAATAGAGGGACCAAATTGAATATAGAATATTGACTTTGACACGTGGACATTTAAAAAATAATTCAAAAAAAATTCAAAAAAATAAAATAAAAAATTCAAAAAAACACAAAGTGACACGTGGCACACTTCTGGGTTGACACGTGTACATTTTAAAAAAAATTAAAAATAAATTAAAAATAAAATTAAAAATAAAAAATAAAAATAAAAAAAAAATTAAAAAAAACCACGAAATGACACGTGGCAGTCACTGTTCATGGTCGTTAATAATTTAAACGGTGTTAGCAAAAAAGGACCCAATTGAACATAATTGACGAAAATTGGGATCTATTTGAACACAAAACCAAAATTAGGACTTATTTGAAAAAACTTGACGAAAATTGGGACCAAAAAGATATTTTAACCTTAATAAAAAAACGAAAAAGGCTTTTAATTAAGTATAATTTCACAACCAAATCACATTTGTGATAATCCCCAATATTTTAGGATTTCATTATCACATTTCACACTCAAATATATCAATAAAATAATTGTACACATTTAAAATAACACACAAAATTGACATACTTAGGACTCAAACCCAAGTCCTATCATACAATCAAGTACTCTCAACCACTTAAGCTAATACTTTTCCATGTCATAACCCTCTGCATTAAATGCCTTAAAGGCTTCCTTTACCCATATTTATTAAATAATTATTTACTTAACTATTTAATTTTCTCGGGTCTTACATTGACATACTACACCGCTCTGAAGTGCTTCTTCATGGTCGAAGATAATGCTCCTCTTCGAGCGAATCCTTCCGATATGGTATTTATGGTTCCCTAACTAGGGGCCTAGCATCTGAACGTCTTTCTTCGTGTGGTGTTGGATCCTCCTTGTTTTTATCTTTACTATCTTAATCTCAACGACCTTCCCTCCTTTCTTCATGCCTTTTGGACCTGCCTCGTGAGCTGCCAACATCATTTCTTTTCACAAAGTGTTTGAGAGATGACTAGCTTGGATGAATTCTTCCATCTTGTCTTTGAGGGTTGCACACTCATCAGTGGTGTGCTCCTAATTATGGTGGAACGTACAATGTTTCTTCATGGCAACATTTAGTAGTGTTTATGATTTTCTAAGTGGTGGCATAAAATCTATTTGTAATGCCTCTTTTAGGACACAAGATCTCAAGCCATTTAAAAGTGTGTAACGTGAGAATCGGAGAGGCTTAGACTCTCTTTGGTGGAACCCACCCTGTTTGTACAAAATCTCGCTTGATTCTTTTGTTTTTTAACTAACATGGTCTCGACTCTGATATTGTTTTTATTTTCTCTCATCTCTTTTAGTTGTATGAACTTTGCAGCTAGCTACCTTAGCTCGTTCTTGCTTGTAGTCCATGTTATGCACAAATCGTCGATAAAGAGTCATGATATCATACATGTAACCATGTAGTGAAAAGTCAACTTTCCAATTTGAAGTGAAATAGTTTGGATATTAGTTAAATTTCATCTACCACCCATGGAATCATAGTGTTTAGAATACCTGAAAAACACTATAGTTAGTTCACCATAAGTATTTATACCATTGATTTGAGTGTTTCATATAAAAGAAAAGTTGTTAAAAAATAAGGTTTTTTAGTCAAAATTATTAATTAGTAAAGCCAATAAATACTTTAAATTGAATATCTTTTGAGATCAATAAATAAATTCAAAAATAATATCTAAAATTAAAGCATTTCACACAAAGAAAATTATCAAATCTAATGCTAGTATTTATACAACTTTTCAAATTAGTTACTGTAACAATAAATAAGGTTTATTTTTCTTTGAGGGATGTAATGTAATACTAACTCAACCCGGTTTGATCAAACAGACTGACCGGTCCGGTTTTCTGAGCAACCTTCTAAACCCCATTTTCAATGAGTTCTCTCCATTCCCATTTTGTTTTCCTCAAAAAATAAACCGCTGAATTGAATCAATTTTCCCACCAAAAACAAACGCAAAGTTCTTCACTGTCTTCGTTCATTCACCCAACTTTTCAATTTCTCCATTGAAATCGTTTCCGCCATGAAATTCAAGGCCTTCGTCACCGACAACGGCGTCAACCTCCTCGAGAGGCGGTTCCTCCCCGCCCTCGAGAAAACCGGAAAATCCTGCCACCTCTACCTCACGCGCGACCACGCGCTCTTCCTCCACAACCTCCTCAACGGCGACGGCGTCCACTCCGTCGCGCAGTTCCGCAAGGAGGCGCTCTTCCACGACTACCGCATCTCCAGCAACAACGACGACCGCATCGCCTTCGCCGTCGACCTCTCCCTCCTCCTCCGCGCCCTCCGCAGCGCCGTCGCCATCGCCTCCGAGTACTCCGCCTCCTCCTCCACCGCCACGCGCCTCGAGATCAAGCTCGTCAAGAAACTCTCCCCGAACTCCACCCAGTCCATGCCCTTCCTCACGCTCGAAACGCGTGGCTATAAGTCCGCCGTGATTCAAGACATTCCCATCTCCAAACCCTTGTCGCGGGCGCAGGTTACCGAGCTTCAGAGCGCGCTCGATTCGGCGCAGAATCTCCCTCCAACACTCGTTCAGGTTCATATCTACAGTTTAATCGTGTTTTTTGATATTGGAGAAAATTGCAGACAAATGCTGATTGTTGCGGTCAAATTGCCATGATATAGGAAGTTATTTTGAAATTAAAATTATTGTGCGGTGAAGAGAATCTAATTTATTTGTAAAGATAAGAGGAGACTAGTTTGAATTGGTAGAGAGAGATTTTCTTTAGCAAGTTACATTGCAGTAGTAATGTGTGAATGAATCTCCTATTGAGTTGTGATCAGAGAGACTGTGTAGTCGTGTTTGTGTGTAAGAGAAGATGAATCAGTGTAAATTTGAGTCTTTTTCACTCATTTAATTTCGACATCCATGCAGGTGCCTGATTCGAATCAATTGTTGAACTTGGTGGATCGGATGAAGCAGGTGGGAGATGTTGTGAATGTGTTCATAAGTAAGCATGGGGATTTGAGCGTGCAGGTTTCGACCACACTGATCAGTCTGGGTGCTGAGTTTCGGAAACTGGCGGTGATTGGAGAGCAAACAAATGCCCCTTCTGAAGATCAAAATCTCAGTGCTCAGACACGATCTTCAAGGTCCATTTCAAGAGGAGATGGACAATCTGTGCAAGTGAGTGTGAAGCACTTCGCCAAGAGCCTCCAGTGTCACTTGGCCAGACCAGATTGTGCTTTCTACGGGATTGGTCCACAGGGCAGTTGCCTCACAGTCATATTTCAGTTCTTCATTCCAGGCACTCGCGAGACTGATAAATCCATTAGCTTGCATTGCAGGCTTCCAGTTCTTGATTCTGGTTCTGGCTAAACACCAACACTCTTCCTGTTATGTAAGTTCCTTTTTGATAGCCTCAGAAATTGAGTTCAGAAAATGTTATGTTGTTAGTGTTTATAATGACTGCTGTGATAAGCCTTTTAACTAGAATAGTGAACTAATTTCTTGTATGTATGACAAAGTTTACATTATATAGTTGTATAATGTGACAGATGTTATGTTAGGGTACAATGTTATCTTAGTTAATGTGAATCATAAGTTAAGGGAGCAAATTAGGTTATTGAAAGTGTTCAATAATGTGAAATTGAAAGAGTGCATCTAGAGAAATCTACTTTAGGTCTTTGCATATTTACAGGTCATTCCATAATCAATACTTTAGCTCTTTGCAATTATACGGGTCATTCCATAATCAGGACTTTAGGTCTTTTTCACTTGGTGAAATTCATGTGGGGTTTATTGTCCTAATAATTGTTTTAGCTCCCTAGAGAAGAGTGGATATTTCTGTTTACAATGATTTGTGTTGAGAAAATGTCTAGTTGATTAGTGTTTACAATGACTGCTGTGATAAGTTTTTAACGAGAATATCGAATTAATTTCTTGTATGTATGACAAAGTTTACATTATATAGTTGAATAATGAATGCTGTCTTAGTTATCCTGATGTGAAGCATGGATGAAGAAGGTAAGAGAGCAAATTAGGTTATTGAAAATGTTATTCTTTTCAAGTCAGTGATAATGTGAAATTAAAACAAAGTGCAATCTAGAGAAATCTACTTTTAGGTCTTTGCATTTATACAGGTCAATCCATAATCAGGACTTTAGGTTGCCTTCCCTGTAATTGGGGTACTTTAAGAATCACTTTAGGCCTTGATCTGGATTATAAAAATGTATAACAATATTACCAAATTGAATGGTGAAATCATGAAAACCGTATTAGTTATAATTATCTTATTGTAATGGTGCATTCGATAAATGAAATAGAATTAAATAATTCGAGAAAATTTATTTAAGAAAATTATGAGTCATGTATTAGAATATGCAATAATGAAGTGTCATGTAGATTTGTGTACTTTTATAAATTAGTTTTGTTGTATCCACCTTTCTTTACCAAATTATGTTTGAGTTAACCAGTTTTAATATCATGTTAATTTTGTATTATTTAAGTTCATTTTAATTTTATTACAAATAAAAGTATTGATATAACTTCTTAATATATTTTCACAATTAAGTATCGTTTTTAATTCATTATTATTTTAATTTATGTAAATAATTATTTGTGATGTTTTCAATTTTGAATATAAATTGTCATGAATATCATTTACTTTGATTTTAATTAAAATACCTTCGTATTATTTTATCTTATTGCATGTTTATAAGAGATTAGCTTCATGTGTAATATATATATATATATATATATATATATATATATATATATATATATTTTTTT